>JGI24021J15306_10006017_pt1 | contig 14507 bp, 10 predicted proteins | sample Ectturendosymbi1_FD_15306 | JGI IMG/M metagenome (IMG submission 15306)
AACGTGATCAATAAAAGTGGGAAAAAACTATTTCTGGTCAAATAATGGCACTTAAGTTTGTCAACGAAAGCTTGTGATAGTGCACTAAATAACTCACGAATATAAAGTGATATAACGATTGAAAGAGTCAATGTCAATAAAAAGAAGCACAACACTTACTGTACACCGAATAGGTAACTTAACTGCAAAGTAGAAATTCCTCCCCTGAACTCATGAAATTCCTCCCTGGGGAGGAATTCCTCCCCGGTTGGGAACCACTGTGTTAGCTGGTTCTTGGGTATTGTTCGCGGCGTCTGCGAAGTCGGAAGCTCGTTTGCTCTGATTGATGTTTCCATGAGTAAGAGATCAGCATGGCAGGGATGTTGCGTCCCATTGACGCTAACGTTTGGCATCACTGTGGGTGTGAGTGTTGCCGCTCCTCATCGCATCGTGCATGGTTTCGTATGTTCCGTGATAATGTTGCGCCACCCCCTTTGTCACTGGTGCTCCCAACTGTATTTATTTGAAGCCACTGCTCCGCCGCAGAAACAGTCTTATCTTGAGTTTTCCAGCTGTAGATCGTCAACAGGTACTGAGCCGCATTTCCGCCGCACTATTCGAAATTATTAAAACTATACGGCTTGCCGGTTGATAATCGTGTTGCTGCGCATGCTTGCTTCCATTGCAGTGTGCCATGAGTGTGATAGTTGCCTGCTATGCTGTCAAGCCTGACGTGAGTGCGTGGGCTTGCATGAACACAAGTGCTGGACTTTGATGAGAGACGGAAAAACCAGAACTTGTGCGAAATGCTGATGCACCTCGTACTCGATATATGGGTGCTGCCGTTCAACATTTGAATCGGTATTTCTCGAGACTCTTTTCTTCGAAATTGCTACGGTTCTGCAGTAACTTTTCATTCTTGTTCCATTAAGTTTTAGCAATCTCGAAATCAGGACATTGGCGTCCGTCAATGAGCTTGTTTGACTCCATTACAAATCACTTAGGTTTGGAAGGGAGCTTTAACGTTACTTTTGTGGAGTGCTTGGCACCTGTCAGTGTAACCGGGTGTCGCAGTTGTTGTGGGAAAGATTCGTTTTGTGACTACACAAAACTACGCAAGTCTCCGTCAGTAGTTCTGTTTTTATGTTTTGTTGTCGTAACCAGCTCTTGTTGTGTCTCGTCAGATTTTCTTGGCTGACCAGTGCTCCCTCTAAGCTCTAAGAAAATTAGCTGAGTACTAAATAAATTACAAACCTTGTGAATTATTAGAAAAGTATAAAATTTTATCAAAATAAGCACAAAGTATACTACTAATTCAAACAACTTCATGTTTTAGTGCTTTTGCAACGTTTATACACTTTTGTCCAGCTTTACTGCTGAATCTTGATAGCTAGTTGGAATGTTGCAAGTGCGCGAGAATGAGATTTCACAGTGCAATTGATCTGGTATTGCGCATTTGCGTACCTTCGAGGGAACATTGTGGCTGAGTGATTATCGTAATAAATTGCTCGCGACCGGGTGGCAAAATTTGCAGTGAGCCGAAATATTACGGCAGTCGTCTTGCGCGTCAGCTACAGAGACGCGGCTTTAAAGGCGAACGATAAAATGTAAGTTATATTTTCGATTCAGGAGTCTCTGGACATTTTCGAAGTAATTGTGAACAACCATTACTTCGCAAACGTGTCAATCATCCTTTTCCTCAACAAGACGGACTTGTTGGAGGAAAAAGTCAGTCATGGAGTGCTGCTGTCCGACTACTTCCCTGACTTTGAGGGCGATCCCAGTAACCTTACCGATGTCCAAAACTACTTGGTGTACAGGTGAGTGGTTTTGTGTTGTGGACACTCTGATGTATGCAGCACTGTTTGTCTCACGACTCACTAATGAACGAATGCTTTCGGATTTAGTTTCTTTCAAAGCTCTACCTGTCTCGCACGTGCTCCGTGTTTTTATCAGCACATTCGGCAAGTTTCATATAGGGAAAGGTAGCACCATGCACATAAAATTGAAGCATGTGGTTGAATGCTTGCTGGTTTCAGATTAAAAGTGTTTGAAAGTCTTTTACGCTAAAGCTCAGTGCGCAGCCGTAGCAAGTTCGTAAGCACATGCGAAACCGAATCGAAGACTAATTGACTTGGTACGAGTGTACCTGTGATGTAACTTAGCTAGCAATGTGCTGCGAAGAAAAAGCTTTTCTATTGAGATGAAAAGATGCAGTGAAAGTCATGTATGCAATCAGCTGCGATAAAATATATTCAGCTTTTCTTTAAGTATTTTCCACGTTCTACTGGCTATATCAAACCGTTCTGTTGATAGGCACCGTAGACCACTCGTGACACTCCGAAAGGAGAACAAACTGATTACAGCATAAACGAAACTGAACAGGTCTCTTTCTCACGGATGTTGCCATGTGCATGAATTTAATAAATGAGTCTCCGTTCAACATAATGATATCGTACGTTATTTCCTGGTCGTTGTGATTTTCTCTTGTGCAAACACAACTGCATTTGATATGCTTGACTGTAAATTTTCGGAAGGGGGTCGTTAGGTTAAATTGGGTTGCAGAATGGGTCGTTGCATGAAAAAAGTTGAAAACCACTGTCTTAAACAAAAGAGCTTTGTTTGGAGAGCACCTCGTTATTGTATTTGGAAAACGTTTTTCAGTCACGGCGACGCTTCGGCGTCTCAACGATAATGTTTTTGTTTTTTTTATCCCAAGCGCTTGTACATACACGAAAAGGTTGTAATTGCAGTGTTGACTGGTTGGTTATAGTTACATCATGTTGCTACGCTAGTGCTCACGTCGGAAGTAAAAACGCGTTTTGCGCCGTGACCATGCCAAATAAAGAAAGGTGTGTTAGAGTCTTCAGCAAATGTAATGTTCTCAAGAATAAACAACGTAGCAACGGTGTCTATTCTATTAGAATAAATGAATGAATATAAAGTGTCTCATGATGGCAACCAGAGGTATGAGTATATCTAAAGCAGAATCGAATTAAAATCTCTTGTGAATTCCACATCGTAGTTGTCAGTCCTTTTCGGCCAAGAACACTTTACCGTTGTTAATGAAACGCGAATTTCACCCGTTCGTTGGTCAACGACCATCACGTGGTTACTTTGTTTAAACGTGTCAGAAATTCTGACTCAGAATGCTCATGCACATAAGGATATCGGTGAAAATTTTTTGTGTCAGTCGGAAATTGACTTCTCTGCTTGTCAGGTACGCAACAGGACGATTCGTTTAAGTTCACCTGTGCTATTAAGGGCAGTTTTTATGAATAGTTATTTCTAAGTCAGTCGACCTCTTCACTCAGCCTTTCGTATGCCGCAGGTGCTGGGTTTAGATTTTTTGTGGTGGGTGATTTATGAGTTTGCTTGCAGTTCGTACAATTTTCCGAACTCATATGTCTCATAAGAATCAAAACAGATTGAATGTGTTTTTGAGTTACTTCAGCATGAAATAGTATTGCCATTTTCATGTAAAGGGACTGTTAATGCGTTCATCATGTCCCCAGATGTAAAATAGTGTGGTTACATTTAGCCTTTATGGCCCTGTTTTGTTGACTTTGTATTAAATGCACAATATTTATTATAGTATAAATTTGTGTGACAAGTCAATTCTAGTCGTCATTTGCCGTTAGGATGAGCTAAAAAAGTATATAACCAATGGAACTTACAAAGGATTGCATACATTTAATCGTGCTGTCAAGGATGAGCGTAAAGCTCACTCAAAAACTTGTATTTTAACATCATGATGGGAAAGCAAGTTTTGCATATGTGCGCCCTTCTAACCTCGTGAAAATGACAGTAGGTTTTGCGTGTTGTGGAAAATGCTGCAAAATTTTCTCCAACGTATAGCGAAGACAAAATGTATGATTTAGTACGCTTAACACACATGCTTAAACGTAAGTCTTGAGGTTCGTTTAGGTTACTGAGGAAAATACACCAAAATAGCGTTACTCCAGGTTAGCATGCTGTTTGAGCAGTCATCATGAAAAATGGAATAGATTGTAGAAGAAACAAACATCAATCCGTAACAAATTGGACTTTAACAGCTAAACGCTGCGCTCAGCACAAACGCATACACGTGGAAACGCAATCTCAACTGACATAATTTCCGCAAGACTGCTCAGTAGGCGAAATGTGTACAGTGCTCTGATAAGATCGTATTGTCTGATTCTTGAGCTGTCAAAGAAAGGATTATTTTCAATTGACAGCCTTCAACTACCGGTACTTTTTTCTCGTAACAAATTGACAAGCGCTTGTTGACAGTACAGAAATACATGCAGCAAACTTGATGCAAAGCTCATAGCGAACTTTTGTGTTATTTTTATTTATTTATTTACTTTTTTTGACATTTCAACTCTCCATCGAAGACTGTTATCAATGCCGAGCTGGTTATGTGCTTCGGCAGTTCTGCACATCTGTCTGTGACATTCGCGCCTGTGTTCATCTTTGAAAAATTTTCGAGAAGGGCCAATGCTTTATTCACTTCATCTTTTAATGTTTCCTGCATAGTTTCTTCAAGGCATTGCAACAGTCGGGTTCCGGTTAGACGTCTGTTTGTGAAATATACAACTTACTGATTACTATTTAATGAAACGTGGAACTCAGGTGAAGCTGGGCAACTTGGTTTTGCGGGGACAGCCCAATCGCTTCGTGTGCACTTGACCCACCTTGTAGCAAACAGTGGTCATGTTTGTTCGGCGAGAGCGCTATGACACCTTGCGTTATGAGACTTAAGGCGCATCGTTTGCCATCGGTGCTGATAAGCCATAGCCTTGTCCAGAGGAATGATGGATTTCGCAGTAAATATTTGATTTCCAAATGTACTTTCTCCGTTGTTTGACATTTCAAGGCAGGGTAAATTATCTGCGCGCCCCCTTTCGCTGACGAGCAAGTTCCCGCATCACGTTTATGCTGGTGCGTTTGAAACTACGTGCCAGCGTTGTTGCGCTAGGTCTGTTCCATTTTCCTGGTAGCTTCTTTCCGTAAATTGTGAAGTTAAACTAAGCGCTGCAATACTGACGCCGAAAAAAAGTAAAACCGTTTAGGTTGGACAGTCACAACATGCGGATAAGGACAACTTCGCGTCTGTACAGACTATAATGGCATTTTTGCATTGACACAGCCGTACGTAGTAAATTAGTGTGATCTGATTGTAACCTTTGTATTTTGCGTTGTGTGTAATGTTTGCTTTTCTGCTGCTGACTGTCACTGGTGAGCCGATAAGGCAAAGCAAGAATAGAAAAGACGTGAATATGGTAACTTCATCGTTTTTATACGTTAGGTTCGAATCCCAGCGACGTGACCGCAGCCGACCATTCTTCCATCACTTCACTATGGCGATCGACACGAACAACATTCGATTCGTATTCAACGCGGTAAAAGACACGATCCTGCATGAAAACCTGCACCAGCTCATGCTGCAGTGAATAGCGTGTTGTCTACGTCACAAAATGCCGTGTTACGTAGTCAATCGCGCAGCCTACAGGCCGCTACGCATGTCGGGCAATCGTACGGCTTGGATCAACGCTCTCAGGTTTGAAGCCTCCCGTAACACCGCGAAATGAACGCCACAATGCTACAATTTATCTGAATTTGTATCTCATGCTGCGTGAATTGGATGACATGTTTCAATCGCCATTCCAGTGCACTACATATAAGTACCGCGCATCGTACCAGTACATTGAATTACGCGTTAAACATACAGTATTTTACGCTGTTGCATTCCGCCTTGCTCTTCTCCCGGGGCCAAAAGTACTGAATCGTTGAACAATGGCGAGTTGAAGAAAAGTTCTTGTCCGAAACGTCTTCTTTGCGTGCTTTAAAACTCGTGTGTTGTGCGCTCGCACCTTTGTAAACTCGCGTCAGGAAGGATTGGTGAAGTCCAAAACGAGCGCAAAGTTAACGGAAGGTGATTTTATAGCGCTGCGCTGGTTGCAACTGCCACATTTTTAGTGTCCCCTAACCTCACGAACTCGGATCTTTAGCTGTGTGACAAATTTGAAGCCGTTTGTGCCTAAGACGTAGCAACAGCGGTAAATATACCTTTTTATTTTAACTTTTTCAGTACGTCCAGAGTTATTGCGCGTTTTACTTCCTAATTGTAGCTGTCACTTTTCTCAACATTGTCTGCACTGCCTGAAATATCACTTGGTTATACAGTATTGCGACAGGGAACTTCCCCGCTTTCACCGAACCTTGAGAATCATTCTAGCTAGACCCACCTTGAGAGCTTCTTAATGGTGACCAACTTGTTAACGTAATTCTCGTGCAAAGAAGTTCCGGAAAATTTTCCAAGTCATTGACCGGGACAACTTTACGTATTCCCATTGCCATTGATGCTTTACCTGGTTTTGTTGGAACTTGTTCTCTCAGTCGTTTTTCTTCGTGATCAAAGTTTCCCAGCTACGAGCCTAGATTGAAGTGCAAACTGCAGATAGACGGTTCTCCCACAAAAACAATCATAAGTGATCGAATGAAGCCTTTTATTTAGGAAAAGACGGATGAAACAAACGAAAGCCAGGAAAAAAATCTTAGCTCGCTGAAAGAAAAACCTTTGTTTTCTCTTCCATGATTCTCGTGGTCTAGAGTAAAAAACCCGGAAGTGAAAACTCAGGTTATTGTCCAGTCGTTAACTAGCGAGATCCCAGAACATCTCATTTCCTGACAAACCTGCAGTATGCACATCAGCAGTTACCTTTACCTATCACAAGTCATGCAAGCAGATGCACTAAAAGCAAAGGGTAAAACGTTATTCTCGAAAACCAAGACCTGACTAAACCCAGCACTTAACCATTTGTTGTTCTTGTTTTTATATATAAGTGAGATGCGATAGTGCGTGCCCAATGAAATCACACCGTGAAGCCAGCAACAAAAGCAATGTTGTTCTTTCTCCCTGTTAGTTACTTTTCGAGTACACCCAGGCTCTACGAGAGGGGTTACAAAAGGTACATCGTACCCGGGCCCGGGAGGATGAAAGTACGCATGCTATATTTTTCTGTAATCAAGCCCAGAATTACTAGTGTAAGCCAGTTGCCAGTGTAACAATTTACCTATTTCTAAATCTTAGCATAGTAGTTGTTTATTTACATTCTGATTGCTATCCGAACAAGCTATACAACTTCCGATGGGGACCCCAGAAGCTAGGGGACCCGGTATTGGTCTTCGCACCCCTGGTAAAATTTCTCTCAGGCCCTGAGCACACCCAACAGATCATGTTCAATGACACGGGGCGTTTGCCGAAAGCTTCGATCGTTATCAAGCGCAAAAGTGCGCGCGTGTTGCAAGAGCTCCCAGTTTCCCTGCGCCCTGGTGACGCGCCGCGCTGTTAGTGCGTACCTGTTCGGGTTAACACTCGGTCAGACGGCCACGGTAAGGTATGACGGTTGGGAATGCGCAAAACATGGAATTTAATCTGCTCAGCTGATCAGGTGAACGAATCATACGTCATGCAAATCATATTTTGGTATCGGTCGCTTTTTCGAATTGCCAAAAACGAACTCGCAAACGAACGAACTGGTCTTCACGAACTCGCGCCTTCGTACAACGCGGAGTGTTTTTAATTTGCTTTGCGTGGTTGAAAATGACGTGTGCGAAGCTTGGACAAAGAACAGCTTAAATAGGAAGCAGCTCGCAAGTCAAGTAATGATCGCGTCTGCAACAATTGTCCGTTTCTCCCATTTTTTGGCGGTGGGACGATTGTTTTCATCGATTTTAGTTTGTGACAATGTGTTCGAACCACTGGACCCGTGAAAGTGTCGGTGCGTAAATACTCTCGTATCGTTGCCATTTCCTGATGCGTCACATCAGTCACCATCAGTCACGGCTGTGGATCCCTGACAAGGTCAATACGTGCCACCCCTCCCAGTTTTAGCGTCTCTTTTTTGTTGCTTTCAGTGTTTGGTTTGATTTAACCTTGCGTGCCAGTCCTCACCCCTCTCGCGTTAATCGCAGTGCCTTGTGGATCTTATTTCGACTAAACAGTTGTGTTACCCGAGCTGCCATCGCGATGAATGTGCCCTGCAAATGATTTTTTAGTGTTACCTGCCTTCCAACTGGGGGCCCGTGCGGGGATTCGATCCCTCGCTACCGAGAGCGCGGCCGAGCGTTTAATTCGTACCAGTTGTCTGTCTGCGGAGCACCAAGACAATCATAAGTCTGCAAAGTTCCCGGGCTCGCTTGCGGTGTTTCCAGCGGAATGTTTAATTGTCACTTGCCAGACGTTCGCATATCGATCTGTAAAGGGATCGACGCGCTCGCTATGCACGGATTCTGGAGTTTACTGCTTTTTCTGCATCGTGTCGCTTCTTGTTGGAGTCGATTTTACGCTAACAGTTGTTCCTTGCTGTATTTATCTCTTCGTTCTAGTTAAGTTTAACACCGAGGCAAAACTAATAATGCGTTCTGCCTGTTAAACGGATTTTTATGCTTGCAATTTGATACTGCGACCATCTCGCTTCGTTGTTCCATGATCAGGAACTTAGATCAGTGGTGAAGTCTCAAAACTCTTGTCAAAGCGCAAGAACCCGGCCAAATGCTAGAGGCCCACGGGTTAGGTATAAAGCGTTTATATCCCTTCAGTGTCGCGTTCGCTTGCGCCCTGGCAAGCTTGTGTATGGTGTGTCATAAAAGCGGCCAGTTTCCCGGAACGAATCTGGTTAAAAATCGAGGTTATGAAACTGGGCAGTCACGCAAAATGGGTCGAGCAAGGAGGCCAGAATGCAACGCATGTCAGTGTCGCTTGTGCCGCGATTTTTCAAACCCTGGCCGACCGGCCAAGCTGGACGAATCGGTTTCGCCCTCGTGCCTAGTACGCCTCGATGTGGTCACAATCAGCCGTCCATTTGAGATTATTATCGTCTCTGCATTTTGTCTGTGGACAATTTGTTCCATTTCTGTTATGAGATTTGTGGGCTCCGCACGGGCAGATCACCACAAAGCCACAAGAGTTATTTCATCACGAAAAGAAACGCGTTTGAAGAGCACGTTCTCATTTTGTCGATCTCTCGTGCATTCATTGTCGCTTTTTGGGTCTGTCCGTGTACTTTGCTGTTTGGAACGTTTCTGGCTTTGTCATCACGTTTTTTTGGCGAAATCGACCAAAGTGTGCTGTTAGATACCTTTTCAAAAACTTGCAGACGCTTTCCAAACATTAGTTGACCCGTGAACTGGCCGCAGTGCTGCAGAGCCGAGTGAGATGTGTCTCAAAAAATCACGCACACATCGAACTGTGCGCATTTTGCTGCTGACTCGTTCAGCAGTGGGCGTCCCGGCAACATCTCCTTTGTGATTGTGACACTGTCACTTCTTGTCAAGGTCTTCCTCGCCTGCTGAAGAGTTTCGCGATGTCCGAACATCTATAATCTCATCATTTTTTCATGATTTTGTAACGTGCCTCTGGTTTAATACCTGTGCTCTGTCATAAAAAGACATGGCGGTTCTTATGAAGGTTTGCAACACGTGCCTCTGGTAGTCAAAGAGACGTGCGAAACCAGTATGGCGTCGAAATTGTTTTAATCCACTGCAAAGTGCAAATACTCGTGTGCGCGCTAGCCAATCGTCCTTAATCATGCAGTCCCTAGTATTCCGTCGCCCACGAGTGCGTATTGATGGTAGGAAACCGGTCTTACCTCTTCATGTAGCAACAGTCGTTATGCGTTTGAACTATCACTGTCTGCTGTTGTCTTCGCAGTAATTCTTGGCTTGTTTTCTTGTTTTTGCGTGTGAACAAGCAGAACGACAGAATTTTCGTGCAAATTCCTTTTCCACACCGTGTTGCGTGAAAGTGGCGGGAACATCAAAGCACTATTTTGATAGTACAGTACACGTGCCTCAAAACAAAAAAAAAATTTGAGGAAAGAAAACTTTTATTGATTACGAGTATTTCTGCGAAAGGCGTAATAATCCTGCTTTCCGTTTGACGCCATCCGCAGTCTTTTTTTAGTCGGCAAAACCATTGGTAAAGCTGAGTGCATTTCGTTGCGCTTTTCTGAGCAACTATCAGCAGATCAAGTGCACCACGTTCCATCACAGCGGACAATCACACAATCGGGACCCTGAAAAAGCTGCTTTTAACCAACTCGATATTTTTGTGCCTTTTATTATTTTTGCTGTTTGCTGTATTTTTTAACCTTCATGGCAGCGCATCCGCGTGATGTGGCTCGCGTATGTTTATTGTCATTTCAGTTTATTTTCTTACGTATTTCTTTTTTTGTCTTTTTAACAGCCAGTTGCGAAAGCAACTTTGACCGCTGCGCAGAATGAACGTAAGCAGATTCTTTGTATATACTCGTAGCGGTAATAAAAACGTTAGCCATGCTGTGCTGTCAAGTCAAAGTGTGTTATTTCGCCTAAGCTATGAACAGTGTTCCCTCTAAAGTGCGCAAATGCGCAGTGCCATCAGACGATTTGCGCGGTGAAATCTGATTCTCGCGCACTTGCAACAGTCCAAAGCATTGGAAAAGTACGAAAATACGGAGAAGCTATTTGAATTAAATTTGTACATATTTTGATAAGCTTGTAATTCGTCTCTGCAAACTCCGCCTTAAAATATTCACGCTAAACAAACATTTGCTAACAGCAAAATTTTCCTAAAGGAAACACTGGTTACGAATGTTATTTTGGCAAATTCCCACATTAGGCATAGGCACTATTTCGTGAAAGCAGCAAGGGACAAAGTACCCTGAAAGAACTTGTCAGAAGTACATTTAAGGTTAGCAATAGAAGGGAAAAATATATTTGTATATTTATCATTTCCAAATATTTATACATACTGTATATCAGTCAATATTATTATCAAAATTCATTATATATTTATTGTTGAACATATCAACTTTGAGTCATAAAACGCAGTCTGCCTTCAAAGTTCTAAAAATCCTATTACAAAATCAGCGGATTTTTGTTATTCTACTCAGCCTCTGCCGTAAGAAAGTTTAGGAGTACATGCTCATCTGTCGAGATGCTGAAGAGGTAATGACGTCAGGACACCACAGCTCAAAGGGATCCTGCACCTAAGGCCGGTCGTGCTTTGATCAGAGGAAAAGTTTTTCTTGTCAAGCATTTGTACCAGAATTTCCCGTTTGCTTTTGTGTAAAGTTCAATCATTCATACGTAAGGCTGTAAGTTTCTCGCAAACTTTCCACGAGGGTATCCGACGTGAATCGTTGTCGGCAGTGACATTCCTAACGCTGTCCCTGTGTTTTGTGACCAATTTTTTGCTGACATATCGTGCCAAAGGTTTTGACCGCACAACAGCAGACATCAACATTTCCTGGATGCTGACGAACGTCTTCAGATTCTGCAACATTTTTGTTGTGTTTCCACAAATACGGAATGGGATTAAGCATGAATTTCGATCGAGCATCACTGGCCACGTTGATCTTGATGCCGTATTTAGCAGGTTTATTTAGGATAAACATTCCTAAAGCCGCACGTTCCCCTGAACCCCAACAGTTGTTCGTATACCGTAATATTTTCACCACAGCAATACAGGTTTTGGCAATTTTGGATAAAAGGGTCCCAAATTTCCCGGATTGCGGCAAATTTGTCCTTAGTTTCTCGCACTTCCCTGGTTTGTCTTCCATCAAAACGCAGCAAAAAACAAATTATTCTCTCACTCGTCGCTGCTCTGCAAGGAGGGGCACCAAGCTCAGTGTAAAAAATTTCCCCTGATGCCAAATAGTTCTCATGCTTGAAACCCTGCAATTCAAGAACGTCTGTGTTATGGACAGTTGCTTTGTACTTTGCATATTCTGCCGCAAAAAGGTCAGCACATTGTTAGTGTGCTGCACAATCGTCTCGAGAATTTGTTTACCACCAAAAGTTTGAAATAATTTTCCGATGACGCACTGAAGTTTACTGGCAAAGTTGGCCCTGGTTGTGCTCTTACCACGTTTCGCGCTGACCCTCGCACAGAATGTCGAACAACCGGGTTGACTGACCAGACACATCCGTTCTTGCCTTTCACGCTTCTTTAATCAAGTCAGACAACAGGTGTTGCGGCGTCAATCGCACTCGAACTTGTAGGTTCAACATCAGTCGTACCGGAACTTGCAGATGCCGCGGAGTCAGTCGTAGAGATGTTTCTTTGAACCTGGGCGTACCGACCAGAGGTGGCCACGGATCCAAATTGCCGGAGTCAACTCCAGCTGGATTTTGCGTTTTTCTTTCGGACTCGGAGCTGGAGTCAAAAATTTGTAAAAAACTGGACCCGGATCCGGAGTCACTTTTTGTTTTCGGCAGTAGCAGGAGTCTGCGTGTCCTTTATACATATCATTTCTTAAGTAAAAATGTTTATGAATTTCGGTTGGATCGATGGCAGCCGGAGTCTGAACAGGAGTCGGATTCTCAAATTTGAAAAAAGTTCGGACCCGGATTAAAAAATCTTGGAACAGGAGCGGAGTCGGGTCTGAAAATGGGACTCCGGCCACCGGTGGTACCGACGTGTTGCTTCCTTACGGCGTTGACGCTTCCTCGGCGCTGAAGCTGGGGAGTCCTTGTCTGAGAAAGGCCGCCGCCCGCTGATGGAATGAGATCGGTATCTTCACTGTCGGCGACTTCTGCCTCGTCTACTGAAAACCCACTCAATTTACACGATTGTTTATTTGGTTTCTTATTCTGTTTCCACAACTACACAAAAGCAGAAAAATGAGTGCATGCAAACAACTTGAAGCAAATCTCACCGTAAATGTTACTTCAGATATTGACGGATTCATGTTAGCAGAAGAAATGCACGCGAATATTATTTCAAAGGAGTTTGCATCCCAGCCAGAGGGGCCTAGGGGGCAATGCCCCCCCAAATTTTTAGAACATATAGTTTTCTTGTGCTTTGACAGGCGGTATCCCAAACAAAATAGTGTCATTTGCCTAAAATCAAGCATTTTGCCCCCCCGAATTTTTTGACCCCTCCCATATTTTTGGTCTGGCTACGATAGCCAACTGCTCCCAGCGCTCAGAAAGTTCAAGTTTCTTTCCTGAAAGGGAAAGTTAGGTTGATTTTCCTAACTTTCGGATTGTCCAGAGGATATCGATGACTATTCCTGTGACTGTCGCATCAGGTGAAAGATGTTTTTCGAAGTTGAAGCTTATGAAGACATACCTGTGGTCAACAATGACACAAGATCGTTTAAATGGCCTATAGCCACACTTTCGATTGAAAATGAAGTCGCATCCCAGCTCGATTACGATGAGATGATCAGAGTCTTTGCCAGCATTAAATCTCGCAGGGTATTTCTCTAAGTCAGCGTTTCTTAACCTTTTTCTACCCCAGCACCCCTATTGGTCATGCCCAAGCAGTCCAGCACCCTCACCATTGGCTAACACCTGGTTACTGTAAGGATAATGTAAAGACAAACGTACTCCTTTCACCGCCACTTACGTAACCTTTCCCAGCACCCCCTGAAATTGATTTCAGCACCCCAGGTTAAGAAACCCTGCTCTAAGTAAAGGCAAGTGGTCGCACCTTTCGGTCCCGAACCAGCACTGATTCGTACAGGTATCATTACTTCTCGTTATCTCTAGGTCTAGGTTCGTAATGCTTGTTGCCGGCCGGCAAGAAATCTTGTAATGGATTAATTCTTAAAGTTTTTTCATTCAGCATAATACGGCTCTACGTGGTAGCCACAAATCTCGTGCAAACCAGCGCAAAATTTTGTGAAGTGTGCGAACTGAAATTTGCATCCTTACCTTTGTCCACAAAATTGTTCTGCGTTAATTTATCATTTGCCGCCCCGCCTAACGTTCATTGTATTTTGCCTATTTGAGAGCGTAAATAGATAGAAAAAACACTACATGAAGGTTCAGGTACATAAGCGTAAAGGACACTTAAAGCTGCACTGCAATTTAACCAGACATGGCAAAAAATTGGAATGTCATCCAGCACACTCGTTCCATTTCATCATTAAAGTGGGCGACTATACGCTTCTATTTCATCAATAACCATGCGCATTGTAGATTTTGTGGTAAGGCGTTTCTCCATCTGTGACGTGTTAGTTGTAAAATCTTTGTACATTGCATTTCCAATTCATAAAGAACAGTTTGCATTGATATCCAAACCTGTGCATTAAGAGCAACTATAAAATTGGACTATTGGGCAACTTCAAACGGATGCGTGAGTCATGGGCGGATCCAGGGGGGGGGGCGATCGCCCCCTCTAAATCCTACGAAAGTAACTTTATCTGCCGTGAATTTGTACAATTCTGAAAACAACATTCGCAATATAAGGCCATTTTGACGCCCAATGTTTCGTCACAGCAGTGTTGTGAAGTAATGTTACTGAAATCACTTGCCCTAACCTTACGGGCTGGATTCGGCCCTGGCGTGGGTTGCTGGTAGCTGTAACTCTTCCCGCCACGAGCTCTTCATGCGCTAAAGTTTTTCAAAAATGAAATCAGTGAAAACAATTGCCAGAACTGGGGGACCAGTGAAGGATTGGGTAACATTGATCTACTTTCAGTTGACAGGTACGAGCTGAAAAATAGATTTAGATGATTTTGTTGATGGATTTGACAGTCGACATGACAATC
>JGI24021J15306_10006019_pt1 | contig 14505 bp, 8 predicted proteins | sample Ectturendosymbi1_FD_15306 | JGI IMG/M metagenome (IMG submission 15306)
AGCATTTCTGGTTCAAAAGTTATGATCTAAAATAAACAAATTAATTAATTAGCTAATTAGTCAAATATTTTTAATAACTTACATCACAATTTTTTAACCCGAAACCCCAGCAGGTCACATAAAGTATCAAAAGACTCGGATTGTAGCCTAGTTTCGAGTAGAAACTTCAGCAAAATACTACCACGTAACGGTTGGTGCTCAGGGCCGGGCAAAGTGGGCCAAGGTGGCCTAAAAGTCCTCCACTTATGACGTCACTCACAAAAAACCCGCAACCCCCAAGCAAAAATTTTTTTTCGAGTGTAGACTAGAAGACTTGCTGCATCTTTTTAGACTTTTACCAGGCCTGTAGAGCATACCAGGCCGGAGAAATTCCCGCGCAAAGCCATGTGTGTTTAGGCGTTTTTTTTTTAAATCCCCGAATCCTAGCGGACGCCAAAGTGTTAACAGTACCAACTTGATTCATCCTTCTTTGGACAAACCCATCATTTAATAAAAAAAAACTATAGGGAGGAAAAATAACCTGAACAAATAAAATAGATAGTGAAAACCCATATGTACCCAGACTTTGTGGACACCCTGTATGTCTATGTAGCAAACACCTTTATTGACCATGTTGCTTCTACAATTGTGTTTTGCTTTTTTATTGTTTTTATGACATACCTGTTTTGTTCAGCATGTGCTTTAGCTCAATGGTTGTTCAGTGTGCCTTGACAATTTGGCGGTGTTATTCAATAACACCTTGACGTCCGGCTGGTTTCGGGGATTTTCCTGCCAAAACCACTGGATCGCACATGGCTATGCACATGCGTAACTAAGGCGCCGAAAGCGGTAGAGAATTGTTCAAAGGCTCAAAAGATGCGGCAAGTCTTCTAGTCTGCACTCGAAACAATTTTTTGGTTGGGGGTGCGAATTTTTTTGTGAGTGACATCATAAGTGGAGAACTTTTAGGCCACCTTGGCCTACTTCGCCTGGCCCTGGGCTCAAGCCGTTAGATAGTAGTATTTCGCTGAAGTTTTTATTGGAAACTAGGCTACAATCTGAGTCTTTTGATACTTTGGATGACCTGCTGAGGTTTCGGGTTCAAAAATTATGATCTAGAGTAATAAGAATATTAGACTAATTAGATAATTAATTAATTAATTTGTTTATTTTACATCATAACTTTTGAACCAGAAATGCTAGAAAGTCGATCAAAGGCTCAAACGATTCAAACTCGAGCCTAGTTTCTAACAAAAACTTCAGCAAAATACTTCGGCCTAGCGGTTGGGCCCTAGGCCAGGTAACATGAGCCAAAATAACCCAAAAACTACTTCACTAATGATGTCACTCACAAAAAATCTACAACCAGCAACCAAAAAAATTTTTTGAAGTGCAGACTAGAAGACTGGCCGATCTGTTTGAGCCCTTAAACAGCTCTCTAGCGCAGTCTGCGGAGGAGCTATGGCGTTGGTAAGGCAACCAACAAATGCTGGTTTTAGTCCGAAATCTAGGTACGATATATTCATAGACTGGCCGTGAAAGTGTTAATGATGTGAGGTCTATTTTGAGTGAATCATTTGTCACTGGATTTTTTTGTGACTAGAACAACATAAGTCTTCCATAAAACCATATAAACGTAAGAGTAGAACAAATTTGTCATAAATGCTTAGCCAGCTTGATAAAGTTCCTGGTTATATCAATTTCTACTGAACAGTAGGACTAACAAATAAGTATAAACATGGATTTGTATTTTAATATAGTTACCAGCACCAGTGNCGCATCTAGTCTTGCAAGAACATGGTCTGTCATGGAAGACCAGCTTCTGATATCAAATTTCAGNTTGAAGTCAAGTTATTTTTATAGATTTGGTGTCCTAAGAGACCTAATAAAATTGGCTAACAGCCTGTCAAAAGTAGCTGTTTAGACAGTGGTGCAGGTGCATTGTCCACAAGGAACAATGACAAGGTTATCCTGGCAAACTGCAGCATTCATTTTTCATTTGTTGTCAGTAACACTTCATTCAAAATATCATTAATGCTTTTTCCTTGAGCGGTAAAGCTGATGATAGCATAAGTGGTAATGTAAAAGCAAGTGGTTAATGGTTATGTGGAACATTCAGCAAAAGTCAACCACACTGCAATGAGAACCATGTTTATCCAAATGTATATATACTTTTAAAATTGATGCTGCCAATCTCTAGCACAACTATTTCTACATTGAGGTTGTTAAAATGATACAGGATAATCCAAACGGATGTATGCATTTTTGATGAAGTAACACTTAGTATTAAAAGGAATGAATCACAATGTTTTTCTGAGGCCTGTCTTACAGACATGTTTTGTGTGGTGTAGGTTTCCTTGTATAGTGTACACCACCATTTTGCAACCACAGCTCAATAGTTCATACTGCACTTGATCCAGGTTCCTTGGTGCTGAATCACTGTGGCTACTCGTACAGTAAAGTTTGTAATGCAATGACACTGTCCACCATGTCATGGGGAATTCTCCTGCAGTGCCAGAAAAAATACAAATTTCTTGTGAATCTAACCTTGATTTTCCACAAGCTGTTGTTGAGTTTGTTAAATTTACTTTCCACTATTGTAAAAGTTTTGCATATGAGCTGCAACTAGTTGCTGTCTTTCTGAAGAAAAGTTATTAACACCTTTGCTGCCAGGACAGTTCACATGAACCTTGGTTTCGAGTGTCACTTAGCAACTCTATAACTTGCCAGGTGATTGTTCTAGAGAGCTGTTCAAATCCTCAAAAGATGCGGAAAGTCTTTTAGTTTGTAATGAAAAAAATGTTAGGTTTTGGAATTTGGGTTTTTTGAGGGTGATGTCATACGTGGGATAGGTTTTAGGCCATTTTGGCCCAGGTTACCTGGTCCTGGGCCCCAACCAGCAGGTGGAATTTTTTGGCTCAACTTTTTATTGGAAACTAGACTATAACCCGATACTTAGGAGCCTTTCATTGGGTTTCTGGTTCAAAAGTTGTGACTTAAAGACAACAAAATAATTAATTAATCAATTACACAAACATTTTTAACTCAAATTTTGGTTATTTTGCCCTTTCACTTTTGAACCAAAAACCTTGATTTAAGACTGGGTCCTCACACCATGAAGCATAATGCAATCCACTTACACAAGAGAGTAAATCATACTTCCCACCATTTACATGTAGTGAAAATGTTTATTTCATATAATTCTGTGAAACATTTACTACCTTTCATGTTTTAATGTTTTGTGTAATGGCAGCACTATTTTTTGTGATAGCAGTAACAAGCCATAAAATCATAGTTTTTGGTAATACTCGGAACATTTCTAAAGGTTTTCCGCAAGGACTTAATCAGTGCAATGAAGATACCAGATACTTCACAACTTTTAACTGAAGAGTACTGGGTTATGCAAGACACATGGCGTATGGAATGGGAAAAGGGCGTGCAAGTAAGTATTACTGGTATGCATGCCAGTTGTGCTGTGCAGCTAGTCGGTTCAGTTCCACTAAATGTGAGCAAAAACGCTCAACTGGCTGTTTGATACAGAGTGTGTGAGAAATTTTTGTACAACAGCAAACTTCATATTATTAAGTGATCAGTAAAAGTTGGTTTGCCTATTTTTTAAAAGTAACTTTGCTCTTTGTTGAAATGCAATGGCAATGTCTGCAAGTCTGACAAATTTACCTCCACTGTTGTGGTATCAAAAACGTTGTGATGTTCTGATACAGCATCTTTGTATGTGTATGGGTTGCGATAATCAATCCAGCACAATGCAATTTACTAGTAGAATGATGTTTTGCTGATGGAAAGAATTTGCAGTGTGACAATACATGGTATGATGTTGAAAGGGGAATGCCCCATATATATTTACAGGAGAGTTGAACTGGAAGTACAGCAGCTTTATTTAATGGTTATTTCATGAGGCATTGGAACCCCCTTTGCTAGGCCAAGTTGTTTAGCCAGGAAATTTTTTTACCAGTTTTGTATTTTTAAAATAGTAGTTTTCGTTTTATGTTTGATAACAACATATTAGGATAAAAGTAGCTGATCTGCACAGCTGAAAATATATAAAATTTGCGACCTTGTTAGCAGTGTTTTTAATTAACCAGTAACTGTCACACATAGCTTTTTTAATTTTTAATCAGTTTCTGTCTTTAAGAGATTTACTACAGGTGGTGTCAGGACATTACAGTAGAATCTGCCTATTGCGGAGATTTTGAGAAAGTTCTGTTACTGATAAAAATAAAAAAACAAACTATTAAAAAACCATGCATTTATTCAATGTTGAGGTGCTTTACATAATTATTTTTACCACCTATTATCATACACTGTCAGATGAAAATAGTGGTACAAACAGTTACATGAAGTCAAGATTGTCATGTCGTGGTAAAGACTGATACCCTAGCAACAGTAGCAAGAATTATATTCTGGAAGTATGTCTGCTGTTTGTAACTCGAAGTACGCTTTGTGTCCGGATAAAAAGTGGTGCTGGCTTATATAGGAAAATTGCCAATATACACGAAGACGATATAGACAACTTAAAGACACATGATACATAGGTTTCTTCCAGGACCAAAGAAATTGTGCCAAAATACAGCAGGTGAAATGTTGATATACATAAAGCCAGTATAGGCCGACTTCTACTGTGTTAAGTGTATTTGCAATTTAAGTCTCACAAAAGGTTAGGAAATACCAAAATCCAATGTCTTTGAATAGGAAGGTGGTTGTGTAAGCTTTTCAATTTCTTTGTTTTTGTAACCCACAGCAGCTTTTTCCAATTTTATCCATCAGCGTTTTTTTTGTTTTGATTTTGTGTACTGTTGTTACTATGTACAGATAACACCTGTGCCTTGCGCCACAATTGAAAAAACTTGGTGTATAGACTTCATAAAAAACATGTTACTTATAAAACTTTTTCTGTACTGTATAGGGTTCTAAAATAGATTATTGTTTACTGCTGTGTTATGTTTGCCTGTGCATGCTCAATTGCCCATTCATACCATTTGTGTCGTTATAGTAGGCAAGGTGTGAATTAGCGGAAGAATTGTGTTTTTCTCTTCTGCTTAGAGTTAGACTATTTTTGAAATATATTCAATATTTTCTTGTGTTAATATTTGGACCTTTTATACATTTTGGGACCTTGTTTGGAAGTGTTAAGTGATGGTTCAACATGCACTTGCAATATCACCAGCCAAATTAAAGTATTGGATATTGTGATGTCATGAATTAGGGCTATCNTGTACAAGTTCTTTGGTTTATGTGAGAAATGGTGAGCGTCATTGCTTTAATTGCACACTACCTTGGTTTGGCTGACACAGTATTGGTTTGTAATGATTTATCTGTTTTAGGTTCCTGTCAACCAGAAAGCTATCCCCACCAGAAATGTTCATTTGATCGCAAAGGAGATGCATGGAGGGTTCAGAATGTAATTTTTTCACCTATTGATGTGTACTAGTCAATTTTTGTTTGTATGACCACATGTAGTTTACACAGTTCAGCCTTTGTCTGATTTTTTTGTATATTCAAGTAAAGTAATTTATGCAATTGTGTTGCAGGCCTCGAAAAATGCTGAAATCCAGTCCTGAACCTGGTGACAAAGACATGGTTGATTTAAATGTTTTGGCTGATTCCACCTGCAGATATGATCTCGATGAAATGGATGTATTTTGGTTAAATGAGATCAACGAAGAAAAGCAGCTTTGTGGTAAAGACTGGATTAGTACAAGATGTCTTATTTGGTCTTGTTGAAAGAAGCGGTTGGGGTTTACTTACATGCCTTGAACAATGCTTTGCTGCAGGATATGATCTCTATATTTCATATTCTGTTAAAACTAAGACCTGTATTAGATTAGTATGATCAACTTGATTGCACCTTAAAGAAACACTGCTGGTCCATTTTTTTATGGAGGCTGAAGGACTGGGATGTGTAGGCAGATGAACAGCGAGTTTAGAAAATTGCTGTTTCTAAAGTGACTTGATTTCAAAAATCTGTGCTTTATGTTTTTGTTTTTTTTAATGTATAGAATTGGCTTCACAATTTGCATATNGCCAATGCATATTCGCAAGGTGCTCGCAAACAAAGTATATAAACAAAGTATATTGACAATTTAATTGCTGTCTAATCGACACTGTTATGTTTTCATCTAGAGTTGTTTATAAACATTTTACCGTTGATTGTGTCGCTAAGACTGTGTAGTTAGCATTAATGTTATATCTTTTGGCAAGTGTTTGAACTTATTGGTTCCACTCCAGGGTGTTAAAAGGTTGTTAAAAGTTTGGTAAAGTTTGGTATGGATGTTGTGCCAAGGGATCAAAAAAGTGTCATCGTCACCACAGCATTGCTCTTCATAATGGGCTTATTTTTTGTGGTCAAAATCTTTAGGTGAACAATAAATATGCAGACAAAAGCTCAAACACGCCCAAAACGTAATTAGGTTGTGCTGCAAAGTGCAAACTCTAAATTACATGTTTCATGAACTTTTCCACGGTAAGAAATTTCTTGAAAAAATCCTACATTTAATTTTTTATATGTGAATGTGTAATGGCATGTCGGACAGGGTTGCATATGGCAAGATTAACACTCCCGTCACCTACGATAGGTACCGGTTGCCACGCAGCATTTACTGCGTAGCTGTTTTGGTCATCCAGCAGACTTCCACTCCTATTGAAATTAGTTTGCATCTTACTTCATCACGATTCCAAATTCAACTGCATTTCGGCCATCAGCTTATAACTTTAAAGAAATTTAACTGGAGTGCAGAGTTCAGGTCGACGGCCCTGCTGTTTCGACATGAATTTTGGCAAAAATGTATAGTGATTGTGCGAATAAACTCAAGTCACCTTCGTATTTTGCAGGGCTTCCAAAATTGGACGAATTTTCTATGGAGCAGATCATGGAGGAGCTGGAAACACAGGTTTATACGACTGTTCTTTATTGTGTGAGATTAATTTCAACCGGTCATATTGTTTTCTAAGTAGCGTCAGACTCGATGAGGTGATGTTCTGTTGGATTGTCGTTTCGTTTAACACGAACAGCTGGTAACATAACCGTCGTATAACTACACAAGTTCTTGAAAATGCTTAAGTTCAGACAGTCGGTTTTGATGCACAGGCTAATCATGGTGTGTGGTTTGTTGATGTGTCGAGTCGCTTTTCTTTTTGTACCGTTACCCATTATTTTCTAAGTCAGTAGATAGGTGAACGTTACCGAAACGCGTTAGTTGCTGGTACGATCCTCGTCACGCGGATGCCTCGCCTGTTTATCAAACTACGAAAGAATGTTACTGACTCCTCTTAACCCGCACCAATCCGTCGGCAGTGCCACGACAACATGCAAATGGCGATACAAACAAAGGAAGGGCTTGGGATAGAATATGATGAAGATGTTGTCTGCGATGTTTGCCGCATGGTGAGAAAAGTAGATGCGGAACAACTGGCTTGTTTTATCGCTTTTTTACCTAATAACTGAATTCTTTTCGTTTACAGCCTGACTGTGAAGAGGGCAACGAGATGGTGTTCTGCGATGGTTGCAACTTGTGCGTTCATCAAGCGTGTTATGGTATTTTAAAAGTAAGAATTGAATGTTAATAATGACTGATTTTCTGGTTGGCATCTTGTTCTTATTAACGTTTAAATGCCATGCTTTTTAGAACTTCCTGGTCTTACAATTAAATTTTTCACAATGATTTGTTTTCCGTAGTAAGACCTGATTGTCATCACGTGAGCGTTTTGAACAGATTACGAACTTTTTAAGCGTTTTTTCTCGTTTGCCTTTTGTGGATGTTGTGAACGGCTGCATGAAAACTACTGCTGGTTTAGACAAAGCCATTTCATTTTTGCTCTTGATCACTTCTAGGCAGTTGATATAGGAAAGAGTGCTTGCAGCTTTACAGTGATTCCCTACGGGGGTTTATGTAAAGCAAAAATTGTGTGTTTAAATCGCCTTAGAGTGGAAGTAAACATTCTTTTTTTAAGCTACAAGATTTTCAGTTGCAATTCTTTGCTGGAGAAACGTAACAAATCTGTAAACCTGTTGTGTATGATCTGAGAGGATGCAATTTAGTAGCCCATGGTTCTATAACACTATGCAACTGATTGTATGTTAATATATATCCAACAAAAATGTTTAGACTAGGAAATTGCATAATGCATCAGATCAAATCCTTAGAACTTCTTTTTTTGGGTAAATGCACGGTTCTTCGCATGGAGATTAGTTCGTTCATGAAAACCGAGATTTGAAATGTGAAGAACGTGCTGCTGTAAATGCTACTTCAACGTGTGACGCGATCTAGTGACGTAATTTGTAGAATAGGCATATATCAGTTTCGTACAGTCTGCTGCTCACGTCAAAGACTAAGTTTTGCGTTGCTATATTGTGTTGATCCACTTAGATGTGACTTACTTTTGTAAACTTTTGTAATGTTCGCAGGTCCCGGAGGGTAACTGGTTGTGCCGACCTTGTTCCTTGGGCATTCGTGGTTCTGCTGTTTGCATTTTATGTGATCGCAAAGGGGGAGCCATGAAAAGCACACGGTCAGGAAATAAATGGGCTCATGTTAATTGTGCGCTGTGGATTCCTGAAATATCAATCGCAGATCCGGAAAGAATGGAGCCCATTACGAAGGTGAAGCCTGATTGGCTTGAGTGGTTCAAAAGATATGCTTGTGTCGATGGATGTGCGGGTGGTCATGAGTTCAGTCGGCTTGACTAAAAACACACGCATAGACTACACTTTTCAATGTACTCTGGGCGTGTGTTTAGTCAACCGTAGTTTTTCCAAGATGAAACAAATTAAATGCAAAATAAAAGTACATCTTTCGTAGCAAAACCAGTGCAGTTTTCCTTCGATGAAGACGCTTAACGGTTTGCTCTTCAACTACTTCTTAGGTTAACTTTTACCTGAATATTTCTAAAGAAAGGCGTTGCGCAACTTTTTGTTTAATTGCTGTGCAAAGTCTTCCTCACTGTTCAAGAAACTTCGCAAATTTGCTCAATCTTAAAGGCTTTTCGTATTTGTCGTTAAAATTTGTGGGACATGTGTTCTTTGTTTCAAAACCCAGAAATGTCAGGTGTATATTCAGGAACTGACCAATCCTTACCCGAACATCGTAAGCAATGTTTCTGTCACAGAATAAATTTGTGGATGGCCCACCGAAAAGTCAACTTAATTGCCAAGGCAACTCGTCAAAAAAAGCTTGATTTTAAAATCGATTACGTTTGTTCGCTTCAAAATTGTTGATTAGTGTTTGGATACAATACTTCTTAACTTATTAGTTGCATCTAACCACAGGTTAGATTTATTTTGGCGAATTTTTTGTGTTTGTTTGTTTGCAACACGCTTCGGTCAAGCATGAAGTTTCCACCGTGTGGTTCGATGTTTATTTCGGTGTCGTAAGAGTGATACAAATCCCAATATTATAATAGATTGACCGCCACAACCTTCGCACAGTGTGGGTTTGTCGCGCTAACGTGGGTTGCCATTGGCACCAAAAGGACATTAACACGACACAATGCAAAATTTGAATTTAATTCTGTAGCCGTAACCGCAGCCGCAAAGCCAAGAGCCTGCAGCTGTACTGTGTTTCATGCCGGGGTTGGTTTTGTTGAAAATAATTGGTTTAACTTGCTGTTGTCAAAATTTGCAGTTTCTGTGCAGTAAACGTACCTACTGCATGTAAACCAATATTCATTTTTCAAAAAAGTGTCTCACAAAAGTTGAACTGAAGCCAACTTGTTGCGAATGTCTGAAAATTCAAAGATATGCTGTTCGTAAAAAAATCGGCCCGTCGCTAGGTTACGATTTCGACGTTAGTGTGTTGAAGCGGTAATTCTGAGTCATACATTCAACTTACATTTAACTGATTCGACTGATTCCCTTTTGGGCTTCAAATATAACTTTATTGTGGCGTACGTAAAATAGCGCACTAGTCAGTGTGTACTAAGTTGAGGCCCACGCATTAGATGGTCAATGTCTGCTTCGATTTCCGCTAAAAATTCTCCGTATTTGGATGGCAGTCATTGATACTTGATCCAATAGGATTCTTGAAAGTGACTATCAGCAAAACGCGTTTTCGGTGATTGAAACGCACACGATTTTTTCCTAGATTTCCCATGTACCGGCATCACGGTGGGCGTTGGTGTGCAGCATCTGCAAGGAGCGCGTTGGTGCTTGTATTCAGTGCAGCGTCAAGCATTGCGTAACGGCTTACCACGTGACTTGTGCGATTGAAGACAAGTTGGATATGATTGCAGACTGCGATGATCCCGACACCGATGACGCGGTTATATTCAGGTTTCTTTAAGCATAGCCATTTGTTTTCATCTCTTTCTCAAGGTACCGAGTTGAACTTGAGATAAGATGCGTCGGCGTCTCATTCATGTTTGTTTGACATGTCGCCACTCGAGTTACACTTGTTTCTGACCGTTGAGTTGTAAACATTGTGCGAAATTTTATTGTTGACTTATGAGTTTTGCCTGTTGTCGAATCGAAGAACGTGAACACCTGTTTTTAAAGAAAGCATACCAAACTTGTACGTTGTGTTGTGCGTGCCGACTGCAAAACATTGTATCTGCTGCAAATCCGGGTTGAACAAAAATTTTTTGTGCTTCACGATAGGCGATGCATGAGCTTCCGTTTCTGTTCAGCTAAAAAAGTAAACGTAAAAATAAGCCTCAGCCACGCGCAAGAACGCGTAATAAGCTCCGGATGCAGATATTTTTCGTTTTGGAGTTGCCCGCTTTTATAGAAATACACAGTTTGTTACCTCCAAATCTCATTCTCAATGAAAGGTTTGGCTGTGACAGGTCTTACTGCAAGAAACACAGTAAAAATTGTAAAGACAATGGCAGCGACAGCGAAAAGGATGAAGAAACAAAAAGAAACATGAGACAACGCCGCATCATGGAGCTCGAAGAAGAATTCTATACCTTAGTTAAAGATGAGGTGAATACCTTTTCGTTGCGTGAGTCTGGATCAGTGGTTTTCAACGTTTCTTTCGTATCCCCCCCGCACAAACCCCTGACACTTCCATCTCCTCCCCATCACAAATTGCAAAAAAAGATAATACAAAAAAGTCAAGGGCCAAATTTTTTGCAAAACAATGCGTTCATTTGGACAACAAATCAACCACACAGGACTTTCCCTGAAACTGCGTGCTTTGGCATTTTGCAGCATTGTCGTATGTTTTGAGTACTGTTTTCGCACCGTTAAGATTAAATAAACACTGTTACGCAAAGCTTAGGTTAAACCTATTTTTCTTAGAGAAAACAATGAAAGGGGCTTAAAAATGCAAAATTCCTTCTATTTATCTCAAAAGCAATGTCATTCCGAACCCATACTGCGCTTCTTAGGTTTTTACTGAAACACTGGAGCTCACAATGTAAATCTTTGACACTGCTCACCAACACGGCCATGATTATCTCCATCATTCTACAATTTCAGCATTGTTACGTCACAATGGTTAATTGCCTGTCACTGAAAATCAAACTCGTACGTTAGAAATACCTGTAAGTGTAACCAGACGTTGAATTTGATTTTACAAGCCATCGGCTTTTATACCTACTAGTACGCAAACTGGAAATGGAATGAGCATTTCAATCGCTAAAAATACCAGGTCTTACGGAAGAAGAAAAATAAAACTTTAGAATCCTTGTTTTTCTTCCCCACTTCCTCCCTTGGGCAAATTTCCTCCCAGGAATTAAGAATTTCTCTCCTGTTGAGTCAAAGTGACTCCCGGTTAAGAAGTAGCGAACCACTGGTCTAGAGAGATTATACTGCAAGTCCTCCATGATAGAAAGACTCACGTTTTTTGAGGTTACTGGCTTCTTCACCATGTTATGTGATGAATGTCTGGGTCCCTGCGTACAAAGTTCATTTTTATTAGCAAAGTGCAGCCAGGTATTTTTGTTAAACAACGCTAAAGAATGTTGCCAAAAATGGTTTTGAAACTATTAGAGTTCTTTTTTGTAACGAAATTTTTTCTCTATCGCTTAATTCGCAAAACTTTAGCATTTTCAATTTCTACGTCGCATTTTTGTTTCCGCCTTACTGCAGCAGCCTCAATTTCAGTAAAGATGAATTTTGTTGTATCTTGCTGAAAATTTGAGCACCTCGTCTATTGCTTTGATCTTTTGGCTCATGCTTTCAACATAGGCTGTGCAATATTTGTTGCTTGTTGAAGGGGTTTCTATTTAACTAAGATTGATGTTGTAGTCACACTTCGAACAGTTTCAGCGCAACTGCGACAGATGTGATTATTTGGTGCGAACGAATTTCCGAAACCAAATATCGTTGTCGCACGTTCGGCGCAGGAAAACTTTGAGATACTGCTCCTGAAATGAAACGGAGAATATAGCATTTTAGAAAAGGTGCTGTGCAATCGTTATTTGCAAATATTGTGGTGAAACTCTAAGCCCGTATCGTCCAGAGGAAATTCGTCCATCGCCAACATTCACTACCATATGTGTCGCATTTGCACCTGAAGATTTGTGTCGTATGTGCATCTGTGAAACACACCAAGGCACTAGAGGTAAAAAGGACCTGTCTCCAGGAAAAATTGCAGAACATGATTTTTTTTATTCGTAAAGGCGATTTCGAATGCTCTGAGCGTTTCGTTGGACACTGTGCGCAAAGTTATGGCTTACTGGAAACTAAAGCGAAGAGCGAACTTTAATCGCCCGCTCATCACTCCCAAACACGAAGAGAGCACGGCTTTGGCCGAAGCTGCCGAAACAAACTTGCAACGTCGCCTTCGCATGTTCACTCAGCTCAGGTAAAAAGCAATGTCAGACACACAGCACTGTGCCTTCGGTCCTGTCTGGCCGATTTTTTTCTGACGGTAGTGAACGTGCGTGGTAGTTGTCGATCTGCTTCGACTGTCACGTAGCCACTTGATGTTGTATTGGTGATGTTAACTGACGTTGCTGTGTGGCAAATATTTTCGTGCAGTGGTGCTAACTTTTTCTCTACCAAGGCCCCCTAACTAAGTAATTGTCCTGTGTTTCAAGCCCCCCTGACTTTAAACGAACAAGTTGGACGGAACAATTTCCCTTTCAAAAACTTCACATGTAACAGAGCGCGCATAGGTTGGTGCCTCCCCGGGTAGGCACAACACCCGGTCTTAGTGCGTGAAAGCGTAAACCTGTAGTTCCGTGTTGATTCTTTCATGCAGGCAAGATCTGGAGCGCGTCAGAAATTTATGTTACATGATCGGACGGCGTGAAAAGACCAAACGCTCTTCAGTGAAGAACATGGAAAGTGTGTTTTTGACGCAGGTATTTTTCAACGTGTTACTGTGGCAACCAGGGGCTGCGGAGCCTGATCTCAACTTAAAATTTAAGAGCCGGAATCATTTAAGAGATAGTTCCGACTTTAGGTCCCTTCCTAGATACTGTCTCTTTTGTTACATTTAATGAAAGCTAGACTTTGCCGCAAACAGTGTGCGTTGTAGTAGAATTTAACTGGATTGTTACGACACTAGACTGCAACAACTATCTCCGAGTCTTTGATGCTTCCATGCTTTATCGCTAAGGCTGTGGCAGCGCAACTAGGCAGGCGTAGTGTTGTTGGTGGAAGTAAGAGAAACGTTGTAAACTACTATAACATTTTACATTCTAGTCAAAATTATCAAACCGGATCTCTAGTAGTGTAGCGATCTACTTATAACTAAGCTGTAATCAGTAGGTATATAATAACTATAGCTTTTGATTAGGTTACCATTAAATTGACTAACGTTTCTGCTAGTAACAAATCGCTGAATCATCTGAACTGGTGATTGTTTTTTATTCGCTGATTTTCTGATGTTAAGAGCGCTGAATGTAAAAAGTACTAAATTAACCTACTCATAAGGTTTTGTGTACTAGATATAGTTCATTTTCATTCATTTTCCAGTCCACGTGGGGCGCACCAGGACGTGTGAAAAGAACAGAAGCCGGAGGCATGTTTATGAAAAGGGAAAGCCCCGGGGTCGGAGCAGTGTCGTTTTCACGACGGCTCCGACCATAACCCCTCGTTGCAGCGTGTGCATGACCTGGGTTTGTTTCCGCGACGTGTTTTACTCCAGTGACTTATGCTTTGACTGTTCTTATCAGATGAAGCTGCTGGAGCGGCGCATGTGCCACGACACTGGTTTCGACACCCGTCGAATGTCTCTTACTCTGACGAAATTCGGAAATCCGGAAGTTTGCGAACTCGCTCGTAAAGAATCAGCATTGTTCACTAAAACTTCCGAGTGGATGTCGACTGAGCCTCCCGCTGTGGAAAAGGGTAAAAAATTCGCCCCCGAAAATGTTGAAAAGGAAACAGAAGATCGGAAGAAACGTCCTTCACGTCGCGCCTCCAGAGATGTTCCTAAAGTGGAGGTAACTGCGGGCAAGGACGCTTCTGCTGAAAAGTGCGTATACGAGAATTATCGTCACAAAAACGGCCTTCAAAGGAAAGCGTTTGTGTCAGCCAATAGCCAGCGTCGGTCCAGTCTGGGACTCAAGAAATCACCTGAACAGCAACCTGAGCCCACCGAGATGGCGTTGTCTGGA
>JGI24021J15306_10006020_pt1 | contig 14504 bp, 8 predicted proteins | sample Ectturendosymbi1_FD_15306 | JGI IMG/M metagenome (IMG submission 15306)
GCGGGCCGCATTTGGTCCGCGGGCCGTAGTTTGGAGGCCCCTGACGTAAAGCATTGAACTGATTCCTGCTAATAAATTATATATATGACTAATCTTTCAAAAAAACAGTGCCTGAATGGGATGTATAAATGTGTTCCGTTGAGGTAAGTGATCCACAAGACAAATTTAAGTGAGAAAAACTTGCACCTAAAACTAAATCATTTCAAACGAAGTTTGTCTCGTGAAATGTAAAGATCCTCGCCCACTACCGCCAGATGTTAAACAACACGTTTGACAGAAGTCTTCTCAACTTTCCCAGGTTTGTGTATCGCATCTCGGGGATGCGAGACGGAGTGAAAAAAGCCGTCAAGATCAAAGTCAACGGCACAGAGTGCTACGACGTTTCGCTAAGCATGGAGTTAGGTCGACTGGTACTTGACAAACGACTGCCCGAGTTGAACGACGTCAAGAAACTCTACGTCATTTTTGAAGTCTTCTACGCGCAGTCAATAAGCGTTAGCGTAACGATAGGTAAGACTCGTGTTCCGCTACGTAAGTGAAAAAGACCAAACACAAGGATTTGTGATTCATTTGATCCCTCCTAATTTTAACAAGGCAGAGCAAACTTTATGTGATACAACATTTTCCTATTTGATTTGCAGAAAGCGTTTATTGACCCCCCCACAATAACCTAAACAAAAGACGTTTATTTTGTAGTAATATCACATTGAAAAATACTGTTCACGGCATGAAACAAAGTTTTATCAATGTTGTTGATCAGATGCAGCTTAATTTTTTTTGTTGTTGTCGCGAAACTAGCATTGACTAGTTTTCATTTCATGTGGGTTGGGTGTTTTTGTAGGAGAGAATCAGCCAGGCACTAAGTACATGGACACAACGAACCGCAAATTTACACACGACCGACGGATGCCAATAGGCTTCAACGCGCAAAAGTTTCCTCTCATGTCTAACGGTTGTGTCGGTTTTATGGAGAAAACAACATTAGATGGCCTTCGAGAGGGAAGGTGGAAAAGGTAACTCACAAAATTAACGTCAGATGTGTTTATTTTGTTTGTTTGATAGTTTTACTAAATACAAGAGACGAGCTCCTATGAAAATAAAACTTATTATGTTCTATGCCTAACTGTTCGTTTTCGAAACGTTTTTTCATTAGTACAGTAATATTCGATCAAAACAGGACAACCAGGTTTGCTTTTCAGAGACATAAAAGTGGAAAGTCAAGTCTTTGACTTAAATCATTTTTTTAAGGAAAATGTTAGGTACCCGGTATGGACCTGTAGGTAGCCGATTTCTCTGATTCTAGGGACCCGATTTATTTTCTCTGATTCTAGGAATCCGAATCGGGTCCCTAAAACACCTTAAAAACCTGTTTAAATATTCCTTGGTCAAGGAGATTATTGTACTGTTAGCAAAGCTTTTTTTATTTTTCCCATTCAAACTTGCTTCGTAGTGCTCAACAGTAATGCGTTAGCGTAAGAAATAAGACCATCGGATAACAAATGCCAACCATGGGAGGATCCAGCCAGTGAGGTTAGGGGGAACGATTTCAGTAATATTTGGTAGTGAGGTCTCATTACGGGTTCACTGCTGCAAGAGAGACGACGTATACTTAACAACACTGCTGCATAGGCGTATCCAGGGGGGCAAGGGAGCCATGCCCCCTCCAATTGTTGGAAAACATAGCCATTTTGTGCTTTGAGAGGCGTTTTTCCAAACAAAATAGTGTGATTTGCCTAAAATCAAACATTTTGCCCCCCCAAATTTTTGGGCTGGCTACGCCACTGCACTGCTGTGACAAAACAGTGGACGACAAAACGGCCTTATATCGCGAATGCAGTGTTCCGAATTGTACAAATCATGGTGAATAAAGTTACTCCCGTAGGTTTTGGGGGAGCGAGCGCCCCAATCGCCCACCCCTGGATCCATCGCTGATGCCAACTGTCGGAAAAGCAGTTTTTTGAAAGTTGTAGGAAACTTTTTAGAAAGTGTTTATCTTGATGCATTTGAACGTTTTATTGAACATACCAATTTGTAACAAAATTATGAAACAAACTTGGGTTTGCACCATGAAGAAATTCATGTTATACAATGAAGGTGACGCAAATTTTCAGCTAACAGGCTCTGTAAACCATTGCTTTGTGAGATGAGTGGATTCCATGAGTTTCTTGTCCCTCCACGTTTGAGTTGTTGGTTGACATTTGCGAGACAAATCATGAAATGCAGAGAGCCATCACACGCGCACACCTCGTCTGCTCAAACACGTTTTCCCTCTGATGAACTCGTAAGGTGCACACGAGCTTTGTCTAAAATCTTTAACGACTGAGTCAGCCAGATTGATGGGTTCAACAACGTCGATGAGTCCATTTAAGATGAACTTTTAGAAAACACTGACTCAGTTTGTAACAACTTTTGGTCCACAAACCCAAAGAGTCATCTCACATCTTTTGAAACGATTTGATCAAGACCTTCACATCTGATTCAAAACTATCATGTACAAAGCTGTTAAGTTTGTGTTTTGCTATGAAGACGTCACTAGAAAGCAGTTGAATGCGATCGAACTTTAAGTTTTTACTTTACTACTATTAATTTTTGCAGAGTATCCCGCTTAACTAGCGACCCACTACCAATGATTGCTCCGGACGCCGCGTGGTCGATGGGTGCCCCATGTATGAACTCAAGAAGAGATCCTCGAGATTGTCTTCCATGCCCACCCCGTAAGTGTTGTTGTTGAAATGCTGCTCATAAATTGCTTCACCACGTAAGTTACAATTTTGGCCGTTGAAAAATATTTCGTAATAAGCCAACGATTAAGGCCAAGTACAGTACATCGGAGTTTCACTGCTGTGACTGACTCATCACAAGCAGTATGCGTTAAAACGTGAGACAGTAGATAATTTTTCATGAGTTCGTGCAGTCTTACTGGCTTGATATATTGTGATTTTACCACTTGGGCAATGTCAATAGAGACCCAGATTTTAACAAAACCGAGGACGTCAGACAAACGACTGCTTCATGCCCAGTGTTTTATCAAGCTGAAGCAGTAAGTTTAACTGGGACACTGCATGCGGACAAATCGACCGACATACTGTGCCACGTATTCTAAGCTGCCACCAGTAACGTGTGTTGCATCATTCACAGGTGACGAATGTCAAGGAAGGACTAGTACTTCGTGGTCAGGATCGAAATGTGAGTAAACAATTGAACTTTTAAATCCAATGTAAAAATAGCCGATGAGCCATAACCAGGTCTGTTGTACAACTGAAGCATGGATGGATGAATTTTGGTAATTAATTTTGCCCCGGAAGAGATGGGAGAGTGAAAACTTAAAAATGTCTAGGTCTGCTGTGACTGATTTCGGAAATTTAAAAAATAAAACTTTTACCACGACCTATTCAGTTGTTGCTCGTGCAAATTACAAATCACGTTTCTTCCATAAACATATATGTCACTTGTCAGATCACATGAGCAACTACATAATGATTAGAATCTATAACGTTAAGAAAATATGACCCGGAAAATCTTTGGAGTCAACCTGGGTTTCGTGCCAAATCCTTACATTTCATCAGTTTCACTTAATCATAAAGAAGTTTCATTACTAGTTTTGCATAATGTAGCCTACTCACTTTATGTACCCCTTACTCTACGCGGTGCATCACGAGGATATTTACACAGTAAATCTTGTTATGTTCCGTTTGCTGGAGGGTGAGCGCTTGTGCTGCGGATAATTATGCATCAGGCCCTATCAACTCACGTTTTTGATTGAAAACCAGGCTTGCCTTTCAAACGAAAAAAAATAGGAACAAAGGACAAACCACAGAAATAGACAGGTGGTATACCTGTCCTCAGAATTATATACAAAAACTATATGGATTGACTGGCTAATCATGAAGATCATAGGCGACTGCTTCTCGGGAACAGCAGAAAGCAACGCAGAACTTAGTAATATCAGGGCCGTCGCCAGCGGGGGGGCCAGTGGTGCCCGGCTCCCCCATTTGAAATCGGTGCCCCCCATTTCACGTTTGACCCACCAGTTGCTGCGTACATCCAATGCTGTATTTTAAAAATGTGGGCCCCCCTTCTGACTTTTGGCCCCTTCTGTTTCCCCCCCCCTGCTGCTACATCCTGGCGACGGGTCTGAGCAATATGCCAACGTCTCCAACCCCTGCAGGTTGTAAGTGGGCCGAAAAACTAAGAGCTGTACATTTGAACCATACCTTGATACAAACGCTGCCTTTTTTTCCCACAGGCCCGAAACGATTCGATCCCCTTCCACAATGTGCAGGCGAATCGACATCTTCCTCTGACTGAAGACGCGCTAAGCATCGAGCGGCGTCAGGGACACGCCGCGCATTGACCGAGGGTTATTGAAACGGACGGACTAACAAAGCAGCAACGCGTCTTTTGCGGCAGTGCTCCCAAAAAAATGTAACGGAAACTCACAAAACTATTCCGTTTTAATCCGTCTAACTCTATTTTACAAATCCTTTTCGCTGCTTTGTCTTTTTAAATTACTATTCTCCACGAGAGGTTCGTGGAAATATATACACATGCAAGTAAACTTTGTGCCGACTTGTTTCATAGCCTTTGCCGTTATTGACTTTTCCAGTCTTGCAACAGCTTAGCATTGCTGATTTTCCTTCGCTCAGTGACTTGCTGTGGTTACATTGTGAGTCCTTCAAAAGTATAGGCCAGAAAAAACTAACACCACACGTGAGACGCCTTGCTACTGAAAACCTTGAGTATTTTCAACGAACAAAACTTTTAAGAGATGCAATATCAAGCTTTCAGTGAGTGAAGCATGTGAAACACCGTTTTCCAAATGAAGACGAGTGCGCGAATAGTAGTTAGATTTTTCGTCTCCAAGCCAGTTAAATTTGTTCTGATGAGTAGTGAAACACATGCCAGATATTAATCTGCTAAAAATCCTCTGCACCTCAAGCCACATATATCGATTGTTTCAAAGGACTCGTAACAGTTGCGTACAATTTTTACCGTAACTTCATTTGCACACGATTGTCTTATTTTGCGTTTGACGAGATGGAAATCACCGCGGAAAGCTGCCACGCATCGTCAGCAGGCACTCCCTGGGATTGACCCCAAGTTGAATATTACATTGACTGTTTCATGAGCAAAGTCAACGAAATAGCAGCGGGAGCCATGCGACGTCTTGCTACCGAAGTTTAACCGCCTGGGTCACTTCTCCATGCCTTGTATATTGTTTCGTTGGACATATTACGAAGTTTCCCAGTATTATGTTTCTTACAATACACATGTGAAAACACCGGCGAGTACTATTCGAGTGGGAATCCGAGTTTGTCATTGGAGGATCAGTTCCGAAAAAAAACGTATACAGAAGCTTGTGTAACATCGCAGAGTAACACTGGATTCACCAGCTATCGCAAGCTTTGAAAGTAACGCAGATTTTGAATTAATATTCGTTCTTATATCCATTAAGTTTATCGACGACAAACGACCATTCTACGGGCAGTGTACATTCAGTACTGTTGTCGGAACCCTGTAATGTGTGCTGTCACTCGAATGAAAATCGTGCGCTTTGCGCTGCAGATACACGTACCGCTTTCGGCTTCTGATCCTTGATAAAAGTAACGTATTAGCAAATTCGCATAGACCACGTGTCTCAAATCTCAGCACATTCAAACCAATTGTGTAAAGTGAAAATATGTAAACGTGATACGTGCGACATGAGCATGAAGCAAATTCGGTAATGCCAATCAAAGCCATGTAAGGCAATCTGACAGAGCGTTTCTGCGCCTTCCATCGATTTGATAACGTCACGTAGACGTTGTCAGGCTTTGGCAACAGCCATGTGCTGCCATAAAATGATGTATTAACCACTTGACGTAACAAAAACAGTTTACCGGTAGGTTTTCCTAGAAAATTTAGCATCGTGGGATATGGCGACGTTGACCCTGCAGGTTCGAAAGTTTCGTGAAGGGCCTCACGACAGAAGGCATTTACTACTTTTTGTTGATAACAACTTTATTACATCATGCCGTGTAGGTGACATCAGATTTTATTAGCGTATAAAAAAGAGGGCAGCTTCGGCACAGCTTTGTTCTGAGCTTCGGCACAGCTGTAATAAACTGTTCTTTTTCCAAAACTTGTCTGCCCTGTCTTCGTTTTTCGAAGCGAGCCGATGACATGTCATGCCTGATAACCGTTGATCGCAAAGTGAAGTAAACGCAAGAAGTCACTCGTGCATGGCAACCGAAGACCGCGCACAATTCACGGGCTGGAAGTGTTAAGTACTAAGTACACTGGTGGGCACACAAGACCGGAGATCAAAACATGGCGTCCAATTCTTCCTCAAAAAACTTCTTGTAGATACTCATGAATTTTGCCACGAAAGCCTCGATGTGGTAGATCTGCTTCTGGCCAAGTCGCGTGCGGTGTTCGTACTCGGCTGCAATCTCGGTAATCTCCGCCTTGAGTGACGCATCGCAGTTGAGCATCAGTTCGTTGTATAGCCCCTTCACAGAAACAACTCCATACTTGCAGATTGGATACGGAAATTTGCGTTTAAGCTGGTAATTTTTGACGAAAATTTAGAACGAACGCATGTAAACTAAATAACTAGCGGCGAATCTATAACAAATAACGCAGCGCCTGTAAAATTTAATCATTATTGGATTCTGCTGCTGGAAGACTGCGACATCTTCAGTTCTCCTTTAAAATCAGAAACACTTGCAACAAAAGCAAAGATATCATTTTCCGAAAATGACAACAAAAACGCAGCATCTGGCCATTCTTCTGAAACGCCACTTGGTATTATTGTTTATATTTTATGAACGATCAGCATACAAAGATCAGAACAATAGACCAACATTTACCGAAGTTCCGCAGTAAATGTGGTACTTTCGATTTGGGAATCACAGTAACGCAATGGAAAAGCCCTGCAGAACACCGATATCATTTTCAGCTTGCTAATGCAGACATATGAGAAATTCAGAAATGGGCACAACTTCTAAACCAGTGGTTCTCAACCTTTTCAAACGCTGCGGCACACTACAAAACCTAAACATTTTCGCGACACAATTTCACGCAATAAACAGTAAAGACGCTTAAAATGTTGGCGACACACATGCAAAAGCTCTCCCAGCTCACAAGTTTAGAAACACTGTCTTAAAAAAAGATAAAAAAAAGTTTTTATGCAAAAATTTTAACTAGCACTAAAAGACCAAGTCCGACTGATAATTTAGTTCACACGATGTTAAATCACTTCAAAAAATATTTAAAGCAAACAAGCCCGGAAACAGAACTCTGAACCCTACCCAGTAACAGAGCTGGGCGCTAAAACATTTGCCTTTGAAATTTTATAGCGTTTCATTGGTGAATCCCTGCCAACAACGTGTTTTCAGTGCTACCGGTTCATATTAAAGCGGCCATTTAATCTGTACCGTTCACACGAGACCAACTAATTGAGATCTGCTTTTATTCAGGACCACAATCATTCGCAGATTCGTGAAGCAACCCGCTCATTCGTTAAAAACTGTTGTCATCTGAGATCATCATCTTTTTATGAAATCAGTGTCGAAGCATTTTAAAAACCCCAACCAGTTGACAAAGCTCATTCCAGATCGTTCCGAAATTGATAATTTTCACTAGAGCCTTTAGCTGGGATTAACATCAGCTAAACACGCATGGGAAGACCTGGTTTCGAAGGGTATAAAAAGAATGTGTTCTCTAAAAAAAAGGGTCGAAATCAGCAGCTGTCCAACGAACAGCGTAAAATAAATGGATTTGGTTGGACAGGTCTGTATCCGCAAGACAGGCCAATCCGGATTTGCTGCGCCATCGAGCGGTAGAACTTTACTCTAATTGAAACGAGAAAGATTACGTTTTAAGGACAGCCTTTATAATTGCTTCTTTGAAGTAACATGAGTTTATACATGGCGTATGAACTCGTATCTGAAGTCCTGAGTTTAACGTTTAATGGTTTCAAAAAAGTAGTCCTGAAATAAGCAACTGCACCATAAAACCTGAACTTCTTTTGCACAGCGAAACGCTTTTAAGTCGTCTGAAATCAGCTCATCACCATCAACATACCGAACGTATCTTGCTTTGGATTCTAATTTACCAAAACATGAGGGAATGTAGACATCAAGTACTGCATAATGTGTATGCCTTCAGCCCTAGGGCAACCAATTTTTGATCTACAAACTTAAAATTTTCACTTTATAATTCACCAATTTTGACCTTATTTTGACCTATCAATCTCCTGCGTTTGTAACTGAAATACAGAATACAAAGCATATACTATAGTAGAAATCCAACCGATAGGTTAAAAATCTTCATACATAAATCCGAAGTGTGACAGACCGAACCGAGACCAGAGGTAGCAAACCGTAGACAAAAAGCAAACCGAAAGCACAAGAGAAATATCCAGTGTAAATAAATATCCTGAAGTCACTGAAAAGGTTCTGCATTGTTATACTTCAACACCAAGTACTGCTTTACACTATCGCTTAAAGTTCCTGACTCTGGGCAAAATTTTTCCCAAAACGGAGAACTTTTCACCCTTAGGTGTTGAGGTAAACTCAGATGTATACTTCGAACCTTTATAGAATTTGGTTGTTTAACCACAGGCATGATATATTGATCAGTACATTAAAAGCTACAGTAGAGTCAAACCTGAGGACATCGAGAAGTTAAAACACTATACGCATAATGGGTTGAGCATTAAAAAAATCCAAGTACTGTAAGACCATGTTTATTGCCTTACTACGCCTAGCCTATTAAAATATTGAATCATCCAGTAGTGGGCAAAACAACATTATTACGTCAGATATCGCAACAAATCCAATATTATGTCAGAATTGCAACTAAATTTGCATAAGCATATCAATATCCGTTGTTATAACTTTAATAAAATATCGATAAAGAGCAAAAAAAACTGTTGCAAGAAAATTTTGACCTAACGATATATTTTCACCTAATGATAAATTTTTACTTTTTTGACCTAATAATTTGAGTTGCTCATGGTTGCAGCATGAAATTTGGTTTGTGGACGTTTCATAAACTTTAGAAAAGACAGAAAAAAATTGATTATTGGCACATAGTTGCCCTACTCAGCAGGTTCCAAAGTGTTCGTTACACCAAGCTTTTGAGGAGCAAGTTGGATATTGCGTTGTCAACGGCTCTTCCTGTCAAACAGCGACTGATGTTGAATACGCGAGATAAATATAAAATTAGCTGGCAAGGAAGCCATACCTTCATAACCACTTCAGTGGGTATGCACTTCGTTAACAATTCGTACAAGCGTTGTCTGACCAAGAGCAATTGCTTCGGGCTTTGTTCGGCGACAATGGCATTAGCAGTTTCTCGCAAATATACCTGAGCATAAAGTACAAGCGCGAGCTACGTCTGCAGTAATCCGATCAAGTATTGTTTGCACACATACCACAGGAGCGGTTCATTTGCCACGCCACTGAATCTTGCAAAACTTATTCAAAATTAAAACGACAGCAACATGACTGCTGAGTCTTCTCAGACCAATTGTAAAGTCGTCTGGGCAATGAGACAGCGTTGATACAAATTCTGCGAATAAAAGCCACATGTAACGCCTACTACCCAAACTTTGCATTGTCCTGATCAGATGAGACACGTAAGAGGTATATTTTAGAGCAGTGTTTCACAAACTCCATGCCTACGAACTTCGTGTAGATGTCGCATGTCTCCACGAACTGCCAACTTTTTAGGACACTATATGATCCCGCATTTATACTATGCTACGTTGCCTACGCATCAGTCACACTACCAGAGGTTAACTAAAGTAGCACATGCTGAACTGAGAGTTTATTCGCTAAACTTCAATGCAAGCTCGCAAACCCTCCACAAGTCACTACGGTAGAAAAAGGAAGCCAACGCCCGTACGACAAACCTTTGCCGGCCACATGCATTATGATCTCAAAGGCTTTGCGACGTCAATTACATTGATACGTTGCGAGGGAAGAAATACATGACAAAGCCACTCTTTACGGAAAACCTATTCTGCATCAGGCTTTATACGACGTACGTTTTTATTTCAATAAGCGTACTACTGTTTTGACTTTCACCAACGCGTCGCTAACCCTGTGGGATGGGCTCACACACCCCAGGGTCAGGGGTTCATGAATCTCGGTTGGGGGAATCCCTCGTTTAGAGTATTACCATACGAACACAACAAACACCAGCTAACTATCCAGACTGGGGGTGATTTATCCCATCCTAAGAGGGATCGCGTAAGTCGCTTGGCAATAGTTCAAAATATTTTAGTACCTCCCAGTCAGGTTCCATAATCGCTTGGTCGGCGGCAAAGGGATACTGTTGCACACGGCAGGTTTCGCACATCAGCAACGCTCTGCGCAAGTTGCGTTTCGAAGCGGTTGCAATCCTGCGTTGAAGAACAACGCGGCATTGTCTCGACAGTTCATGCAGACGATTTTCGCTTCACGTAAAAATTGCCACTCTCAATTACTGTGAAACGGAACGAACCGTTTTCCTAGTGCTGGAGGCAGCGTTAGGCCTTCAGTTTTGCATACGTTCATCAATATGTGGAAAATGTCGTCTTCGCTTGGAGCTGGCACTCGAATGGCAAGGCATCTACTGCGAATGGCCGGAATAACCTGAAACCAATAATAACCCATAGTGAACTTACATGTTGGGACTTCTGTCTCGTACAGGATGAGATTTGATTACAAAAGAAAGGAAACCAAGCTGCACAACAGACTCAGTGAGAGCGAATTTGGCGATTGATGATCTCGTGCAGGTGTAACTTTGTTTGTAAAACAATGATTATGCTACTCTTCATTAAACAAATCAGCCAAAAACAGGGAGAACCTAACTGTGTGGCTCATGTGCTTCCAAAATTCAGCGTCAAGTTGTATTCAATTAATGCCAACCGACGTGCTGACTATATTAAAATCACCAAAACATAGGCATTGCATTAGAATTCATTTAAGCGTGCAGTCAAAGTATAATACAAAAACCTTGCTGGTTGAATTGCAGTAAAGGATTAGTCGACAAGTGTTCATGTACTTTTCCATTGTTCTTCGCAAGGCGTGTTGGGCATCTCTAGTTAACCTATCGACCTCGGTAAGAACGATTACCTGCAGACATGAGGAATGTACTGTAGTAAGAACTCGCTAAAAACCGGCACAAATTGAAGTTTGGGTAGCTAACTAATCATTGCAGGTAATTCAAAAAAGAACCCTGCATAAAAANAATTGCCGGAATCAAACTTCTTAAAAGTGGGTTCAAAAGAAAGAAACAATTATTCAAGAGCAGTGTTTTCAGGTAGGGTTGGGCACAGTTAAGATATACGAGATCACGCACAGCAAGCGCGTTGTTTCCGCTCTAAAAGCCATCTCATTTCCGCTTGTTTCCGCTTTGAAACCTATCAAAGAATGCTAGTAAGGTTTAGCGTCTCGCAAACCTGTTTTTTCGGTCATAGACCGAAACATTTTTGAAATGACCGAAAAAAATTAAGTCATTTCGGTCAGAATGTTTCAAAATATACGCTAAAAAACATTTTTATGGCGAGTTTTAATACAACTGTAAAACAAATGACCGAAATCTTTCAGTGACCAAAATGTCTCAGCTAAAAATGAACGAAATGTTTCAGCNAAAAAAGACCAGCCGCAAACTACACAGCAACAGGTGAAAAAGAAATTGTTAAACGACGAGTTAATGTTAAGATCATGCGCCAGCACATTACCTTAAAATGTCTTTGGGTCGAAGCTTCGAGCTGATTAGCCTGGGCAACAGTCTTGATAAGCTCTTGGATTACAACTCTGCAATTTATCACCGGGCACAGGTCAATTGTTACTGAAAACGGCAAAATTTTGCTCACCTATATCACAACATCAGTGTCATCACAGCTTGTTAAACGAAGGCGATTTAAAAACGGTCACATTATTCTTGTAAGCAATGCCCCACTTTCTGGATCACAATTTTTTTTTTTTTAACATGGCTACTGACATAAAAAATTCAATTCATGACTTCATTCTGAAGCGCATTCAGTATTGAGGAAAGCAGGGTACAGCATTGACAAGTGAACTTTGGTATTGGCTGGGTAGGGGATGCCAAATCTGCTTCATGGCATTGAATGACAAGCGGATTTCCACATGTTGTGAAGCAACCACAAACCTGGTGTTGTGACAAAAAAACAAGCAGCATTCAACACTGCTATCGCGTGATTAATCGTTTGTTTTTAGGACTTGTGTAATGAGTACTTGCAACAACTAAGATTCAATGTAAAGGTCAGTAAGTCACAAGAATATAGTTCAGTTCAATTCACAAGACTACAGCTTCAAGTGAAAAGGCTTTTAGACCACACTTGTATTAACGTTCAAACCAACCGTAATTTTCAAAAAACTGGCAACAAACAGAAAATATACTTTAAAAAAACAAACAACATTGAAAAATTTAGAACACTAACTCGAAACTGTTTTGTTTTTTCTTCCTCTGTCTAACCTCATCACATTATATATAAATTTCCTGTTCACATATTTGATACAAACATAGATGTCTTGCACATATTTCATCAATAGCCCACAATGGGAGCATTTACTCACCTATTTGGAGTAACGCCAGATACCATTATATGCAACGGTTACTATACATACCACAGAAACGACTAAAGGCACTGGCCTCAACGAGATCCACCTTCACAGGCATGCTTAGCTTAACCAATATGTGTTTCAGCCTGTGCTGTATGTAGTTTGTGACCAATTACAATGCTTTGTGAAACATATTGTCCGTATAGGTAAAAATATTAGTGGAGTTGAGCTGGTGATTTGAAACGTGACATTAGTGTTTTCTGAACAAAAACCTGACACCAATGTGTTTGTTTAGAATAAAAGACTGTTCTTCAAGATGCAAAATTGCATGTGCGTGGTGAAAAGATGTTACAGGTCACTGGTTGACAATGTGCTGGCATCATTAGGTTTGCTTTTTAAAACCTAGCCTGCCTGAACAAATTTATTGCTGAATCATTCAAAACATCGGGGTTGCAGTCTGGGTTTTCTTTCAGTTATTGACCCTAAGTCAATTCAGTCATAATGCCTTTTTCAGACAAAAAAACGTTTGAAAATAAAAAAAACTTGACAGAAAGTCTTCAAACTATCTCGGATTAATGACCGAAATGTATCAGGAAAGAGAAAAACTCTGGTTACAGTATCAGAAAGGCTTGTTTCATTTGGTAACAAACACTGTTGTGCAGTTACCAGACTTTGACCATCACTTTATTATTGACAATGAACAGCTTTTCTTTCAATGTAGGCTGGTCTGGATGGACTGCTTCTGCTGCACTCAATGCAACTGGTTCTTGTGGCAGCTGTGTTGCCGTCCTAGCAAACAAGGGCTGCAACCACTTGGTGTTGTTGACATGTTAACAGGATGAAGCAACGGCTTAGTGTTGTGCTTGTGTAAACAACTGCTTGCCATGCAATCGAGTCAGCTGGTGGATCAAGTCAAAAAAACATTACGTAGACAGTGCTAGTTAGTAGCACACACAAATTTAAACACCTGGGATCTAAGGACACAACTCACTGAAAGAATCAGTGGACTCTGCAATTAAAGCCATATTGCAGTCCTTAAATCTTTAAATAGAATAACATGAATTAACACATCAAATCACCTGTCATGGATGCCAGCATCACTGGGTGTGACTTCAATGTGGTAGTTGCTAGCAAGAGTAGCAATCTCAATCTTTTTGTTGGATGGAGTAGTAAACTGGTGTTTCTCTATGCGTAATTTTTCCACGCCAACTCCATACAGCTCTCTCAGCAAGCACATTACTCTGGTCTTTTTACCTGATCACAGCAAAAAAGAGTCTTCTGTACAAATTCAAAAATGTTAGATGTTTTTGCAAATTGGGGCTAATCACACTTCAAAACTCAGACAATACCTTTAGACGATCTGGAGCAGCTATCTTTTCAGATCTAAAGCAGCTATTAGGATGTTTAAAACANCTATTACTGCACCCTTTTTTAGAAGCATATTTATTGGAAAGCTTGCTGAACTCTTTAAACTTCATTACTTTCTTATGACAATCAACATGATAATTTAAAAGATATTTTCATAATTTAGCAATCGGCACTGTTGCGATCGGAAATCCCGAGTGGTATGTGCGCAAAGCTTCGCACCATGGCAGCAAGCAACAATAGAGATCATGCTCGCAATCTCTCTTACTATTGCTTGCTTGCGCTACATATATAATGGTGGTATTCTTCACGCACATCCCGTTTGTGGTGAATCACACAATCAACGCAACACCACCGGAGAGGTTGCAACAACATCCCCTCCTTTTTACAACGAACCACACCGATTGCATGTTGTTTGTGTCAAGACTGAACTCGGCACGACCTCCACATCCTGGTCACAGCACCATTTTGTTGTGATCGGAAATCCCGAGCGACATGTGCGCAAAGCTTCGCACCATGGCAGCAAGCAACAATAGAGATCATGCTCGCAATCTCTCTTACTATTGCCTGCTCGCGCTA
>JGI24021J15306_10006023_pt1 | contig 14501 bp, 8 predicted proteins | sample Ectturendosymbi1_FD_15306 | JGI IMG/M metagenome (IMG submission 15306)
CAGAACGCAGGCGATGCAGCGAGCAGTGGCGTAATTGACAGGAAGAGGGGCGAGTCGCCTTCCCCTGGCAAGCTAAATGCAAAAATTGGTCCTCCTTCTGGCATTTTGATATTTGGTGTTCTTTTTGTTTTCAGTTTGTTGTTGTTTTTCTTGCGTTTTTTGGGTATTTTCGTTCTTTTCAGCTAGTGTAAGCATCCACGACATCCGGACTCACTACCATTTCGTCACTTTGTTCTGCGTGTTGGTTAGTGGCCTCCCTACGGTGGCCAGTGAGCCTCCTTCAGCTAAGTTTTGCCACCCCATAACTCTAGCCTCTTGTTATGCAACTGGCATCGGCGTCGGAAGGGAGGTTGGCCCCCCTGGATTTTGAAATTTTCAGCAAAAAAGGTTGTTTTCTTAGTTTTGANCGGCAAAAATCAAATTTCACCACTTTTGGCCCCCCACTGGAAGAACTTANGAAAAATCCCCTAGTGGTCCCCTACTGGAAAAATCCTTCCGACGCCCAAGGCCACTGGCAGCGAGACAGTGGCTGCTGATAACGGTAAGCGGCGTAGTTTTACAGTATACTGTGTGAAAAGAAGCATGGATGAATCTGTAGTAATGCTTCCACAAGTTTGTAAAATCCATTGCTAATGCATGACTGAACGCTTGTTCGGTTTATGTATGATGACTGATGAGCATTCACCCTTAAAAAATCAGCAAAGACAAGCACGGTTTTATTTAAAAGGTGTTTAATCGCTTTGGACGAGATCCCAGACGTTTGCAGCTCTTGTTTCTAACTGGCGCTGAAAAGTCTTGCTTGGTAAAATAAAGCCATTATTTGTGGTTTCTTTAAAAGACCATGGTCGGGCCCCAACCAGGAGGACAGTCGGGCAACTCACTCCCGAAATTATTAAAGACAAACATGTTTAGTTGTTAGGTATAACGACAAGCTACAATCACCTTGCACCTCTAGAAAATATCAGCTGGTTGCCACCCTGACAATGGTTCTTTCGTTAAACGACCATGGCAGTGCTTCTTTCGTTAATTGGCAAGGCAATTTGCTTCTTTGAAAAGAAGTACTCTGCTTGAAGTCTACAGATAGCCTGTTGTGTAAACTATTGTCATTTTCCTGGATTTTGTTGCCAACGAAGTGTATTTTTTGACTGTTGTCGCAATATAGGGCATTATCTTTGTGGTGTAGAAAGGGTGAAACCTTTTGTGAACGTCCACTGAATTTCATTGTCAACAATCTGAATAAGATAAGCACGATTTCGACGTTGCCCCCTCCTGTAAAAATTTCTGTGAACGCCCATCCTGATAGGATGTAGCCAAACTATTTCCCTGTGACTGAATTGTAATATATCACATGTACGTACAGCATTTATTTTTTCTTAATAATAAATTTAACATGTGCTTTGCATGCTGAGTTTTATTTATTTGCTTATTTAATTGATATTTATGAGTTCATCACGAAGATCTGTCGCAAGGATTCTGACAAGATTTTGTCATATGTGTAGGAAATATACCTTCAAAGATTAAAAGAAGTCTATCACTGATTTTATGAGGAAGGTGATTCTTGCGTATTTTAAAATGAAGATTTCGCTTGATATGTCACGTGAAATTCCTGATAAGGTCAGAAAATTCGCTTGACGCCGGTATCGCTGTAGAAAAGTAAAGGAGCCGTTGTGGTCTGTCAATCAAGCACAACCAACATGGAACTGTGTCTTCCGCTGCGGCGGCGGCAAGCTGGCAAGTACAGTGACCAGTGACAAGGCAGCAGAATCATTATTGTGTTCATCGTAGTGCTGATGAGAGGTAGCGTCCTTAAATATAGTCTCTGAAGCTTTACAAAGCACTGTGGTAGGACAATGTATTAAGCTAGCACTAGTAGTGAGTCCTACTTGCAGTGATTATATTTGGTATGTGCTTTTATTTTAGACAGCCGAAAGTAAAAATATGAATGAAAAATAGACATGGCGTCGTGCCTGCTTGCCCAAGATTTTTTCTGGTATCGATGTAGTCACTTTGTACTTCGTTGGTAGGTGATGATTTTTACTGCGTGTAACCATGAGTGCAATTTTTTGTAAGCTGTGGAGGGGCAGCTTGGTGTGAAACCAATACAGTCATCGGATCGATGCAGAAGTGAAATTTTATAAATACAGATTCCCAACCTTGTTTCTAGAAGTGTTTTGAAAGCAACACTAATCACGCTTTTGCTCCTTGCAGACGATTTAGAAATTAATAGGCGCGTACGAAAACCATGACGGCAAAACCTGCCTAAATTAGTAAAATGATATCGGTTGAGATATCTCAAAGTGACCCTCACGCTAATGTCAATTTTACAGGCGACTCGCAATTATTCGATCATTCATAATTTTATCAAAACTTTTAGAATATTAGCAAGCAAATATTCTATTTAGCAAACAACAAATGAATATTTAGCAAACAACAAGCATTCAACCTGCGTTCAGTCCTGGTCGATCGGAGACAATTTTTAATGCGACGAAGTGCACCCAAGGTACGCACCACCTCACAGGTACAAACAGGGCAATGCGAAATACTAACGCAGCAAACACGTAAAATCGGAAATAAATGAACTAAACTTCGGTTTACCGCAAACAGCTTCAAAATACAGTGATGGATTCTCGATACTCGGTCTCGAGACCCATTTTTGCGAGTCTCAGTCTCGAAGGTTCAAGTAAGGTCTAGTCTAAGTCTCGAAGACTATAGGTCTCGGTCATAGTCTATTGTCTTGAGACTTTAAATATCACAAAGAAATGGCTTAGTAAAACCTCTATAATTCAACGAGTTTTTTTATTTGTTGTATTTGCAGGTAAAAAGTCAACCAAACCAGGTACGAAAAATGCTAGAAATTTGAAAAAATTTCAACTTAGAAATAACGACGACATTTTTTTCAAAACGTTTCGGCAAAATCCTTTTCGGCATATAAGTACACCTTTTGTTTTTTTCTGTTTTGCTTTTTTTTCTTTTGTACCTCATTAATTACTTTTTGTAACTTTTTTACTTACTTTTTTATTACTATTTTTTATTTTTTTATATTGCTAAAAATATTCTTACCACACCAAAATCCTTCACTTAAATTCGATCCGCTCATCTGTGTACATAGGCATGCGGTTTCACCTGTACATTTCCTTCACCATGTTCTACGTTCATTCGTTTTTTTGTTTTTCTTTTCATTATGCTTATTTGATGTCCAACTGTTGTTTCTCAACACCTGTCAAAAAGTGATAAACAGGGTTGGTTGACTAGATGATCGCCACGGTCTTTCGCCAATCCTATATGACACAGCGCCCCTCTTTGTTTACACTGATCAGCTATTGTGTCATTGCGTTTTCATTTGCTCTAATGTTCGCTAATGGTTGGTATACTGCATGCGATGGCTTTTATGGTGCTTCTACTTGTTGGCTGAGTCATATGAAACAATAAACCAAACAATCCGCAAATTTTGAAGTCTCGGTCTCGAGTTTCAAGTCTCGTGTCTCGATCTCGGAATTTTTGATGAAGTCTCGGTCTCGAAGTTTTAACCAGGTCACGGTCTCGACTGCATCACTGTTAAAATAGCGTTTGGCGTGGACTGTTTAAATCACTGCTTGCCAAGCATTGCTGGATTGTGCTGTGCAACTGTTTCTTGTTTATATCGTCTTTGTAAACGTCTCCTACTGAGATGGTACTTCTCTCTGCAGTACAGCTTAGAACTGAGTGAAGTTAAATTTTTAAGCTTTACATTCCGTATTTATCCGAAAACGTTTCATCACATTTCAAAATAATGTCTTTTTACTGTTGACAAAGAACTACTCGATCAAAAAATGAAAAATTAGCGGGAGTGCGGCGCACTTCCGTACTCGCCGCCTATTATACCTGGATATTGCTGCCAACGAAACGCATTTTTTGTGATTGTTGCAACAACATGGGGTATTTTCTATGTGGTGTACAAAGGGTAAAGCGTTTTGTGAACGTCCATTTGGATTGCGTCGTTAGCAACCTGACAAAGATAAACAAAATGTCAATGTTGCCCACCTTGGAAAAATTTCTGTGGAAGCCAATGTGACAACCAATGTTACAGCAAAGCCAGTTACATTTCTGCACGAAACCAATCATGGCTCTACTGTGGTCTCTCACATGTGCAGCTGTAAAACTCTCTCCCTGTTTCAAGAAAATACCCCTTCTAACAGTACACCACACAGGGTAAAATGTCGGACCGAAGCAGTTAACCATCTTTCACGGTCTTTAGAAACTTGAAAAATGCTAGAAATAATTTTATCGATGCTAAAAGCTATAAACTAACAGCATCCAGTGATACCACACAAAACTCTTTTTCAAAATCAACTTGGCTATGTGTGGCCTACCATCTAACATGAAAAACTCTTCACACAAAACGTGACAAACGTCACTTTTACTTTTGAAACCTCTCCAAATACTTAACCTAAAGAGAAAAAAGGGATTGGACGTGGCATATTATATCCCCACCGTCTGAAAAAGTGGGGAGACACGCCCGTCGTGTCTCCCACCAAATTGCGCCCATGCGTGTAATCTGCAGGCTTTATTACTAAAAGAGGTTGAAAATTCTCTGAGATGTTATTGTATATGTAGTTGGTCCAGATTTGCAATGCAAACTGATTTTGCGTTTAATTGGTAGAAAGTGTATAGGTTGTGTTCCAGAACGTGCCTTGAGCACATGCTTGACTTGACGTTTTCTCAGTTTCAAATCAGAAACACCGTAGAATAGTGTGGTCCAACCACAAACCCGCAGGTCGCATGTGGCCCGCCGACCGAATTTTAAGGCCCGCGAGCTTTCTTACAGTGTTGATTTGATGTTGTGTACGTTACAGTAGGTAATTTTAATTAGAACAAGGATAATATCTTATAAAAATGTACAATATCAAAGTCGTTAGACTACAGTAGGTAGGCTAAAGAGAGCTACTGGAAATTAGTCAACAAAGATAAATTACCCAAACTGAAGGATTTCGCTCTAAAATTGCACGCGATGTTTGGAAACACGAAATACGTGTGTGAAGTACATTTTCTACGACTGAACAAGCCAAACCTAAAAGCAGAAATCGAATGGCAGACGAAACACTGTGTAATAGTCTCCGACATGCTACCACTAACACTTTTGTATTGAAATAGGAACGACAGTGTAAGAGAAACTTCGACCACAGGCATCTCACTGATAGAGATTTGCAATAAATTAATATTTGCTATTGTGTAGTAATGCCAATGACACACTCGCATATCTTCCCTTTTTTAATTTTAATACTTATGAATCTATTTTTTATATATGGTTTTGTTGCAGGTGGCCCGCAGTTTATCACGTTTTTGTTTTCTAAAATGGCCCGTTACCCAAAGCAGTTGGATCACGCTGCCGTAGGTATCACATTAGAGTACAGGCCTGCTGTTGTAACTTGCGTCAGTATGAAACCGGTTTTAAAAGTCAAGCTCAAATTTGAAACCGGTTTTAAAAGTCAAGCTCAAATTTGTGCTTGATTTCAAATCTCAAATTCGACTTCTGGAAAATACCATTGTCACCGGAAATTAAGTCTGACTTATTACTAGTTTACGATTTCATTTTAAAGCATGTAGTAACACCCAATGTTTTGGAAAATCTTCAATTATGGTTACTCGCATTTAATCTTTGAAAATTTTTTCACACAAGCGGTAAACGATCGCAGCATCCTTCTATTAGTGAGTGGCGTCAACTAACTGTGGATAAAAATTTCCAGGAATAAGAATTGCCTTTCTAAAGTGATAAGCCAATCCTTTCCCTAGTAGGAATGTGTGATATGATTGGCTAATAGTTGTTTCTCTTCTCGATATATTGAGACAATGCGACTGCGAAAATTGCAGTTGGTAAATTGTGACGTAATATAATGACCACCAGCGTGGCGCGAAACAAACCTGATTTTCACTGAATGAATGACTGTGAAGGGTAAGTTATTACGTGTAAGGCAAGGACAGGCTGCAGTGGATGAGCAAAGAATGAGCTGAATTTGTTTACTCGCGTCCGGTACATGTGCACTTAAAGATACCGGTGCCTCATCAATCATTCACCCCGTATCATGTCATTGCAGCGTAGCAATATATAGAAATTTCAAAATTGGTTCGTACAAAGAGAGATGTCATACGTCATAACCAGGGCCATTTTTCATGACCTAAAACTTGATAATATGATTTTATTTTTCAGAAAATATTACTTTATATGACCAAACAAAAATGATTGAGTTAGAACACACAACTACTGTACAAAGTAGCATTACTAGCGAAAATCGGCATCAGAGAGGGTAGCCCCATGGTTTATTGAAGCCCCACTAAAATGAACAGCTCAAAACATAAGCAAAATATATAGTTTGGTTGAAGCAAATTGAAAACATGCATGGACATTGGTTTATTTACATTGGACAGCAAGAACATGCAATCAATTTTGATAGCGCACAAAAATTNTGTGGAGGTCTCTGTCCTTCAAAAGCGGAAGTACGATGTTGTTTTTTTTGCTGTTTGCACCAAACAATACAAACAATAAAAATGTGCACTGGGTTNAATGTGATAAAGTTCACATGCGAACTGATGTTTTGACCAAGATGAGCTTTTCCAAGGGTTGTTTGATGTAAACAATGTTTATCAGCAATTTAATGCTGTGCAGAGGTATCAGATACCGTATCCACTAAAGATGGTATAAGCTTCCTTTGGATAGGCATACCATACGTCCCGTTTCAGCCGGGACAGTCCCGGTTTAAAGGCCTTGTCCCGGCGTCCCGGTCAGTCATCCAAAACCTCCCGGTTTTGCATTCAATCAACCAGCATAGCCTTAAACGAATATTAGCAGGCTGTGATTGGTCAGTTTAACCAACTTGCTGAAGAGTGATGTGTGATTTTGTTTTGTCTTGTTTCCTTGTGTTGGATCAGGGGTATCAAACACGCGGGCCACATGTGGTCCACGTCGTCATCTCGTGTGAAACACTTCTTCAAAGCAGCTCATTCTGATGAGTCTCCACTCTTAGCAGCGAAAGAAGCTACTTATGCGTATCACGCTGGTATTTACGGAATGTCTTTTAAACCTTCTGATTGCAACCTCCAAGCTAGTTTAAAAAATTTTTGAACTGAAATTCGCCATTGCAAGAACGAAATGTGAATCAGTGATTGTTAAATGCATTGCTCCGATTATTGCTGCTGAACTACGCCAAGAATTAGATAAAGCGAATTTTCATTCCGTTACCATTGATGGTCCAAACAGTAAAGAGCAGGGATGCTGTAGAGCGGAGACATGACGGGGGCATTGCTCTCCTGACCTTTCGTAAGAAGGGCAACGGGGCCGGAGGTGCCTTTTTATAAAAGTATCATTGGTAATTTCATGGTTTATCAATATCGACTTGAAACATATTCATTGCAGCTTTTCGCACACCCAGATACTTCAGAATGGTTTTATATAATTTCTGTTATGAATTTTGAGGTTAACAATGTCGCTGAACAAAAACAAGCATTATTAGTAACGATTTTTTTAAAGTTTTCATGCTTCGCAACTCTTTTAAATCCCCTTGACCTACCACTGTTCCGGCGTCTCTGGAAAAGAGGGTAAAATTGTTCGTTGTGGTTCGCTACTTTGCACCTGATGTCGGTGTGAAAGCAGAACCGTCGCCAGGAAGTCGTCAATAAGGGGGCGTTAGGTTTGTGTAGGTGGGGGGCTTGACATTAAACTTTGACAAAAATTCCACTGATTTATAGTGTTTTATATTTCAATTTGGGGTAATTGGAGCTTTGTTTGGGGGGCTAAGTCCACCAAAGCCCCCTGTGTGAAAGTGAAGCTTTTAGAATTTAAATCGCTTCAGGTGAAACTGTTACAATACTTAGCGAAAATAGCTACATAGTCCAAGATATGAACCACATTTGGCTGGTAAGGCTCGTTTTGAAGCGTCCCGGTTTTCAGTCACGAAAATATGGTATGCATACCTTTGGATCAAATTAATTTTGTAGAAATCGCATATGAGAAGGCGCTTAGCCAACCAAGTGATAACTCAGTAAAATTTGATATTTGCCGTCGCTAACATCGTAACAGGCGTGCAGACCTCTCATATGTTTGTACTTCGGGCAAATGTAGCTGGTTCGTTAGCTTGTTCAAGCACTCCAACGTCAGCGTTATTGGAGGGAAAGGGGAGATGCAGTAATTTATGCCAAACACTTGATGCTGCAGCCTATAATTCCTCGTAAGCTTGCCTGGTAGTGTAGCAAAATTTGGCTCGAATAGCCTTGCAGTTATTGATAACGTACGGAAAACCGCATTTTGAAAATCGCTGACAAGATTTTTTGGGTTAAACCTCAGTTTTTCTACAAACGAGGACTACGATTGACAAGCTTTGTATGCACCAATGTAATACTGCTGCTCTTGCAAAGCGGTTACCTTGACCTGCGCGCCAAATCGATAGTATCAGCTATTTGAGAAGCATTTTTCAGCAATGAGTTGTCTACTATGAAAGTCTTAACAGTACGAGTATAAGGAAAGAGGGCTGTTAGACAGCATGTATAAGGAGAAAACTGACGCTAATGGAATTCACTGAAAATTTTGTGCAATTTATCAGGCAGCAATTTTGGGCCAAACTTGTGTCATACATCCTATCTTTAACGTAAGGAAATCAGGCAATAATCCAGCAGTTAAACTTTGAGGTCATAAACAGGATCACGACAGGTCTGCTGCATGGTTAGTCATGAAGTGCAAAGGAACTGTTTATACAATCTCTCCAGTGAAGCGTTTCTGCACAATGAGTGTACAAGAAAATTTAACCCCGAGGCTACATACTGTATTCTTCAAATTATAGATAAACGCTGGCAAAAGCTTCTGCCGTGGTGGTTATGCAATATTACTCTTGCGAGGAATGACGTTGAATAAAAAGCTACACAGTTGCTTAACTGATCTAGAAATGTTAACTCAAAGAGACTATAAAATAGCAGAGTATCATATGAGAGATATTTCTCTTTGCATGGTTTGTTGTGTACATAAAACAGCCCTTTCTATCTTATTTGTTTGGTAATTTTAGATATTTGATGTGAATGGAACAAATGGAATATTTACAAACGTATTGAAGAGGGTTTCCAGGATTTTTCCAAATCATGTCCGAATACCTAGGTCTATTATTTTAAGCAAAGTAGTGATGTTCAGATGCAGAAGCTCATCGCTTTCGGAATAACTCATGCGTAGTGCTCTTTTGTAGTGCATACAACTGAGAATGCGCCCTTTTAATGAAACTAATTTTAGCTCGGAGTGAAATGACTAGGACAGAGATAAGATCAAACGTATTGCAAAAGACAACTTTCCTTCTGTTGTTTTTCAAACGTCTTGTTGTTGTGAGGGGAAAATGCAAGAAAGCAAGAAATATCACTTATATCTCAATACTTGGACTGAAAACCCTTTTCAGGCTGTTTGCTGAGGTGAGAAGTTTTTACAATGAACTCATTGGAAATTCAGATGTATTTGAAAGAGAAGGTAAAATTGTGTAACATTTTTAGGATCAAAAAAGCGAAGATTTATCAAACCGCAGAAATTGTAGCCTAATAAATCAATATGTTTCATGTGTACAAAATGTCGTTGAAAAAAACGTGACTTGCAAGTGTACGTGTTCATTATGGCCTTTTGTTTGGCCCAGACCTCCATCAAAGAAATAAAAGAGCTATGCCAGGTTTAATAAGAAAAATTAGTAGGTTTAACCTCGATTTTCATTACATCCGCATACTATCAAAACTACAGCAGTAACAAAATATTTCTTTTTTAACAAGAAAAAGTTTCCTGCCACTTATCTTCCAAGGTCACGTAATCATAAACTATCTCTTACGGTTCTTTACTGTATATTATGGTTTCTTCTTTACATAATTTTGTCCGTTGACGTTGTAGCTTGTGGGTATTGCTTTAGTTATTTCGATAGTTACAGTTCAATATCTGTGTTGCTGTTCTTTGCTTTTTGAGTTTCAATGTGAACAAGGGCCCACTTTGAACTTTGAAAATGCAGTTGAAAGAATATCGCCTACTATAGAATTTTTGAGGTAAAGAATCTTTTTCCTAAACAAGTTTTTTCAAGAAATGAAAACAGTGAAAGTCAATCAACAAACGTATGTTTTAAACTGCAATTTCACCATATAGCAGCTACGTGGGTACATTAGAATATTCCCTTCCACAGACAACATTGTAAGTACGATTCTTTCTGCTGAGTGCTGTGTAAACCAGACAGTGCATCAAATAAACAGATTAGGAAAGACATCTTGCAGCACCATCCTCTTCTCCCGAACATTCCAACGTCCTTTGCCTGATTCAAGTTTTAGATATAGGATGGACAAAAATTTTGAACCGTTCGAACTAATCTTTGTAGGTTTTAAAGCAAAATCAACACCATTCCCGTTCCAATCCATGTTGCTTGGCTTGCAAGAGAACGTCAAAAGCCTTTTGCTGAAAACCAACCTGTCAAAAGTCCGAGGTAGCTAGTGAAACCACACGAACCAAAAAATACAATTAAACCAGTTGCATAAACAGAAACATAGAAGTACAAGTTTTGAAACTTAACACATTATTTTACAGCATAATGAAAGTTCTAATCAAAATCGATTTCCCACTGCCATNAAAAAGTTGCTTAATTTGACTTCATGCGGCAAAGGCATCGGCAAATAAAAGNAAAATCAAGAACAATATACATGCTTCGTTTCNTTTGATCTAAACAGGAAACGGAACATCAATCTTCNTTTTTATTAAATAAAAAATTATAGTTTGGTNACCCATAGTTTCTACTAAAGATTGAGGTGGCAACCTACAATGAGATCTATACTACTTTGCAAAATTACGTGTAGTCTCAGCTTGTACCAATTTCACTCACAGGTTATTCAATCGTGGTTTTTCATGACATCAGGTCATTCAGATCAGTGACGTAGCCAGCCCAAAAGTTTGGGGGTCACAAAATTTTTTTTGGTAAAATGTTTTACGTGGACGTCGCTTCTCAGAGCACAAAATGACTAGATATGCTAAACAGTTTGGGAGAGCTATGGCCCCTTGGGCCCCGTGGCTACACCTACTGTATGATTCAGATCAGTGTTTCGCAACCTGTGGACTACGAAAGAGTTATAAGTCAATAATTATTGACTGGTCACAGCCTGGTATTTTTGAAATTGAGTACGTTTTGCAAGTTGGACCTTTCAATCAAACAAGTACCGGTATGTAGCCCTTGAGCTACAAACGTCGTAATACGCTCTCTTTCGTCATTATGTGTTAGACATTATTGCGACATGGAAATTTCCACGTAGCCTACCACGTTGTGCACAGTATGCAGTTACTGAAGGCATTTTTAGGAAGACAGGTGGCTTTTATTGCCATGGAAACGAAATCTGGAATCAGGAATAATGTGGAATATGACTTGACATGTGCATTATCCTGTATTGAGCCTCAAATATCTATGCTTTCTAACAACAAACCGGCTCAGCCTTTGCACTGATTGAAGCGCAAGTTGTGTTATTAAAAGGTGTTTGTAGTTATTCTCATTTCGTCTTTGTGCATGTGGAAAACTTGCCGGATTAGAGAAATTGTACAGTTGTGGGCCACGCACCCTCTGTTTGTTTTTTAATTGGGCCACATGCAGAAAATGGTTGAGAACCCTCGTTTTAGACGGTTGCAAGAAAATGAAAGTATAACATACTGTACGTTTTCTGGTTCTTGAAATTTACGCGGTGACAGAAGTAGCCGTCCGCCCGCTATAGTCTTGAAACTTTCTTGATTGAAAATTAGTACAAATTATAATTCACTGAAATTATGTTTCATTTATTGAATTCATGAATTATAAATTCATTTTAATTATAATAAATACTGTTATTGCTAATCAATAGTTCATTAGATCGGGGCTTCTCAAACTTTTCTTTTCTGCGGCCCCACTTCAAAAACGAATTTTCTACGCGACCCCGTTGATGGATAGCAGAGCCTAGACGTTAATGATACGTGTAACGGTCCCATTTCAAGTCTCAATTGGCATTTTTGTCTATGGGGAAATCGTAAAAATGCACACAATTCACGAAAGAAACTATAAAGTAATAAAAAAAAGCGTAATGGAAATGAAACGGATGCAGTTCATGATTTTTTCACAGGGGATCCATTCGTAGAAAACGCATGGAGAAGAACATTCTCAACATTTTTCAATAAGGATCGTTTTTGCACTTGATGATTGTAGATTTTGGAAATGCTACTTTACATAAATATGTTGTACAAAAGGGCAAGGATTTATTAAGGCTGGTTCAGAAATGACTGTGTATTCATTTCTTGTTTTTATCCAGAATTCATATAAAATCTGTTTTGAAAATTCCAGTTCCCCTCATGTCGGAATGAATGCAGGAAGGTCAATATGGGTCACTACATCACAACAGTGTTCCCTCTGAGAAAAATTCTACACTGAGCAAATCTTTGTTTGAGTGCGCATCCAATTGTGAAACCATGCAAACCCACAACCCACGAAGCGTTTCAAGCGTTCAAAGGGCTTGCAGTATATATACCATATAATTTAGAATATTACAAGTGCGCGAGAATGAGATTTAACTGCGCAAAAGACTTGGTGGCACTGCACATTTGCGAAGTTGCGCACCTTCGAGCGAACATTATATTACAACAATGATGACGTAACAACACATAACGTGTTGTGCTTACTTGATTAATTATCATTCGATGGCTCAGGCAGACATCCTAGTAAAACAGCTGACAGCTCGAAACACGGTGTTGCACCTAAAATTGCATTAGAAATCATTTCACTGCTAGCCCACTTTCAATTTTTTATACAGTCTGGCAAAACGTTTTTTTCTGATTCGTCAAATCAATTTGTTTCGCGACCCCAAATTTACATCGGGCCGCGACCCATAGTTTGAGAAGGCCTGCATTAGATAACCGTTTTCATAATGTCCCTGGTTCAACCGCGGTGATCTTTGTTTTTGAAAAACCTTTTTCCACGTTCGTTTTCAGTGAACCAAAATCTCTACTATAAACCACAGCGCCAAAAATGAGACCATCGATTTCAATACGATTTTTTCAATACTTTCAAGTGTTCAAATTTATCATTAACCCTAATAAGACCGAAGCCTGGTCCAATTTTTCTAAATATGCCCTGAACTGGAAAAGAGAACAAGAATAGATTTCAGTTCAACCAATATTCACAAAGCAATTTATGTTGTCGATTCGAAAACAGTACTATGGTAAAATCAATCAGTTGAATTGAGGAAAACGTTGGGAAAAGTACGTTAAATGCATTCATACCTGTTAAAAACTACCTTGCATTATACAGTGATTGAAAAAATGGATGTATTGATACATCTTGTAAGCAGTCTCAACTGGACTTATGTTGGGCCATGTGTAATTGTAACTGCTTTGCTTTACTACTGGTATCACAGACCCAGAAAGTTTCCTCCTGGTCCTCGTGGGTTTCCTATTGTCGGTGTTGTTCCACTTGTTCCAAAATATCTTGAAAGAAGTTTAACAAAATGGAGCAAAGAATATGGGCCAGTCATGTCTGTGCGGCTTGGCGGTCGAGATGTTGTCACTTTGAATGATTATGAAAGCATACATGAGGTAAAACTTGGTCATTTTATAACAAATCTACTGAAACCTGTTTGAAATCGGACTGGCATCTATTTCAGGCACTGGTGAAGTCGAAGGAACAGTTTTCTGGAAGAGACACCCACGATTTAGTTGATGTCTTTGAAGACTTTGGCTATGGAATGATCTTTGCTGATTATGGGCCATTTTGGAAGTCACAAAGAAAGTTTGGATTGACTACACTTCGAGGGTAATAACCAGTTTTAAAAAAGCATTTTATTTCCAAGGACAATTGACATGCTTAGCTCGCCTCTATTAACGTCGAAATTCAACATGAACATTTTCTCTATGAACGGGGAATAACTTTTGTAGTGAAACGCTGATGCTCAAATGTGTCACATTTGACTGATTAATGGGCAACCCGTAACAACACCACATTTGTCAAGACACTGCATTGCTTGATATTACATTTTTTGTATCCTTTAGTTCCTCTGCATTTTGTACAGCTTACTTGGGTGTGCTTTTAGATTTTTCTGGTAAAAACGATGTTTGTATAAAAACAAATTTTCTCTTTGCATGAAGACTAGCGAAGATGTGATAACTATGATAGTTTGTAAAAACAAAATGAAGACTCAATTCGAATTTTTAGATTTGGGGTCGGAAAGAGAAGCATGGAGGATAGAGTTGTGGAGGAGATCGGTTATTTAAACGCTGTAATAGCAAATTTTCAGGAGAATCCTTTTGATCTTTCGGTAAGCTATTCCTTAAATCCTGTCGAAATAACCCCAATTGACTTTTATGTCTTACGATTTTTATGTCTTAGCCTTGTGGAAAGAGTTTACTTTGTCAAACTACAGTATAAGACTATAGATAGATAGATAGATAGATAGATAGATAGATAGATAGATAGATAGATAGATAGATAGATAGATAGATAGATAGATAGATAGATAGATAGATAGATGGA
>JGI24021J15306_10006024_pt1 | contig 14501 bp, 5 predicted proteins | sample Ectturendosymbi1_FD_15306 | JGI IMG/M metagenome (IMG submission 15306)
ACTGAGTCTTTGGGCCGTCCATAAAGGGTTAATTCGTTCACATATTCTGAAAACCAGAGATAGAAATGTGGTTAGGATAAATTTGAATGATGCTTTATGCCAGTGATTCTCAGATGGTGAAAGGCGTCTTGTTCCAAATACACTACTACATGGCAGTTACAACGTGACAATACTCCTTACAAAATCGTCAAGGCAGTAGGCAAATACCATATTACTATCAGTTATCTAATGGATAATGTGCATTCAAGTCTCGCATGCTTGCCTGCATTCTTAGTTGTAATACGGATTGGTTATTTTCAAAAATTCTAAAAGTTCTGGGGCACACCTGAGAATCTCTCGCGGCACACAGTTTGAGGACCACTGCTTTTATGTTTTTAAGAACCACTGCTTTATCACAACTGTAATGGCTTATCGAAAGTTTGGGGTACTCTCACAGCCTTTGCAAGCCCTTGCGACGTCCTCCCTTTTGGGTACGAATACGATATCGTGAACTTGCGCTCTCCACCAGGAGTTTTTGCCTGCTCACGATTTCCATTTTCATTAAAATGCAGCACAGCCAGAAAAAATACAGAACATATTTGCCTTTAAATCTAACCAACCCCATACTTTTTTACGTGTCATAACATGACTTACAGCTTACCTCGCTTCCAATTCAGCATGTTCATAATGCATTAGTTTTGGGGCGAAGTGGCATACCACTTTGTGAACCAAAGTTACGTGAGCCGGCAGTCGTCTAGCCGGCAGTAAATATAACGGATCAGGCAAAATATTGCTAAAAATGCGGGCTGGACGTGACGGCTGACGTAACCCAGAGGGAAGGTAGCCGGCAGTTGAAGAAAGTGCAAAAAAATACGATATGCAGAGTGTCGTGTGATTTGAATGCCTGGAAACGTGCATGATGGCGAAAGTAATCCGAAATGCACAATGTCAGCTAAGCTGAACACTTGAAATAGTGCGTGCCGGCTGATGTAGGCAAATCCAAAGGGAAGGTAGTCGGTGTCAAGCGAAATTTTTGACCTATTATTGTTTTTCAGTTATTTTGCTTCACAGAGAAAAGGAATAAAGTTTGGTGATTGCTTTTTTGATGTGTCTAGATTAAATTAAAAACTTTTTGGTTAGATGTCAGATACCCACAACAAGCTACAATAGCCTACGGGAATAACTATAACCAAAGAAAAATATTGGACTTATTCCTAGCTCTCAATTATTTTTCTTTTTCTAAGGAAAACTCTAACCCGAAACACTTAACTAAACACCAAACCCTAAGTCCTAATCACCAGATTTCTCTGCAATATGTACAATAATATTCTGAGCATTTGCACATGGTGTGAAGTCAGAAATTTCACTTGACACCAGCAGTTGGGGAAAGTGCAAAAAAACACAAAAGCAAAGTGTTGGCCGATTAAAGCAAAGAAAAGTAGTCTACCTACTAGGCAAATGTTTAGACAACACCTTTTTTGAATAAAGAATATTCTTAAACAATTAACTTCTATTTGAGCCATGTTTTGTGAATTGACCATTGCTTGAAATTAAATGAAATAACAAAAGATCTAAATCAAATCATTCTAGCATGGGCAGAAAGTTGAAATATGTTTTAAAAACTCATAAACCAGCAATGTTAGTCGGATATATTCAACATAAATGTGTCTCATGAACATTATCTTTCATCTGACTTACATTTCGCAATTGTAATGATAGTATGGGGAGAAAGTTTAAATAATTTTGAATGTTTCAGGAAACTGTGATATCCGCCAGAATTTTTTCACAAAAAAGGCACACGAAAAATTACTTTTCATTTGATTCCGTGATTCTAGAATGGGTACAAAGTTGAAATATTTAAAAAAAAACTCATGAAACTGAAAAATCCGCCAGAATTTTTTCTCAAAAATATGTCTCACGAACAACTACTTTTCATGAGATCCAAATTTCGTGATTCTAGCATGAGTACAAAGTTGAAATATTTTTTAAAAACTCATGAAACTCCAAAGTCCGCCAAAAGTTTTTTACAAAAATATGTCTCACGAACAATTACTTTTCATTTGATCCACATTTCGTGATTCTAGCATGGGTACAAAGTTGAAATATTTTTGAAAAACTCTTGAAACTGTGAAGTCCGCCAAAATTTTTTCAATAAAATATGTCTCACAAAGAATTACTTTTCATGTGATACACATTTCGTGATTCTAGGATGGGTACAAAGTTGAAATAATTCTGAAAAATTCAGGAAACTGTGATGTCCGCCAGAATTTTTTCACAAAAATATGTCTCACGAACAATTACTTTTTATGTGATCGATATTTCGTGATTCTATCATGGGTAAAAAGTTAAATTATTTTTGAAAAACGCATGAAACTGTGACGTCCGCCAGAATTTTTTACACAAATATGTATGGCGAACAATTACTTTTCATGTGATCCACATTTCGTGATTCTAGCATGGGTATAAAGTTGAAATTTGTTTGAAAAAACTATAAAACTGTCAAGTCCGCCAGAATTTTTTCACAAAAATATGTCTCAGGAACGATTACTTTTCATGTGATTCACATTTCGTGATTCTAGCATGGGTACAAAGTTATAATGTTTTTGAAAAATTCATGAAACTGTGAATTTTGCCAGAATTTTTTAACAAAAATATGTCTCTCGAACTAGTACTTTTCATGTGATCCACATTTCGTGATTCTAGCATGGGTACAAAGTTGAAATATTTTTTGATGAACTTCAAGTTCGTGCAGAGTGAGGCGATCTCACTTAGGTGACGACATTCTCTTGCGTTGTCGCCTTGGTTTCTGGAATAAAAAGCTTTCACAAGAAGTTCGTGATAACAGTACATGATCATGTCAGGATTGCCCTCAAAGTAATGACGAAAGTGTTTGACAGCATGGTACAATCAAAGAAGTTCTCTGGAAAACGTGGAGTACTTGCATTGCACAGGAGTAAAGATTTTAGAGAAAAACGCGATTGGACGCCATGCGTTGTCAATGCAGTGCATGATGGAAGTGCCATAACTCAAGTTTGAAGTGTCAGAAACGAGCACAGTGTCTGTGTCTGAATGAGGATAGGCCAAAGTAGTGTGATTGCACAGAGCAAGCTTCATGCTAGAATCACATGGGATCATGCCAGAATCACAAAATGTGGATCACATGAAAAGTAATTATTTGTGAGACATATTTTTGTGAAAAAATTCTGGCGGACTTCACAGTTTCATGAGTTTTTCAAAACTATTTCAACTTTGGACCCATGCCAGATTCACAAAATGTGGATCACATGAAAAGTAATTGTTCGTGAGACATATTTTTCTGAAAAAATTCTGGCAGACATCGAAATTTCATGAGTTTTTAAAAAATAATTCAACTTTGTACCCATGCTAGAATCGAGGGGCGCAACCAGCTCTTCATTCCAATGGGGGCAATTTTCATGAACTTTCATAAGATGACGTCATCGTGCTTATTCAACCATGGTACAACTTTTTCGCAAACGGCCACAGATATGTTCTTCTCACAACATCTTCAAATATGAGAACTTAGTGTTAATCAGTCGTGTAATTAGGGGGGCGAAACCCACACTTAACTTTCTTCACTCCCTTGGAAAAATGTTTTGGACACAGTTTAAAACTATTGGACATAGTTTAAAAATTTGGGTCCTTTCCAGTAAACTCTTCGCCCCTCTGGTATCCCAAGCTGGTTACGGGTCTGCTTTTAATCAAGATGCAGACCCAATGATCAGTACAGAGTAAAAAGTAGTAGCCTAATAAAAACACATGTTTCCGCATTCATCTAGTTCAGTCATGGCTATATTGTGTCAGATGCATAGGCTACTAGTAAACCTACCTAACTTTTCGTCTTGTTTTAGAAATTTCATCAAATCGTTTTTCAAGATTTTTGAAACTTCAGTTGAATCTATTTGCTGTGACATAATTTCTGCAGACGATGCTGCGAGTGGTGCTATCAGATACAAGATCCTATTTTCGGGATATATTAAATCAATGATGCTATTGCTATAATTGCAGATGCGAGACTTCGTCTGCCAATTGAAGTATTCTTGAAAGGAATGCAGCAGGAGCAAGGACCTTGAGAGGAAAAATATGCTGGTGCAAGAGCTGTTTTGGGCCCCTTACAAATTACATCTAATTAAGAGTGTCACTAGCTTTTCAATACTATGACTAGAAATAAATATGCTTTATTTGGAATTTTACATCAAAAACATTAACCAGTGTTTTTACTAAATTTCAAAAGGTCTCAGGCTGATCTCAAATAATGCACATAACACACAGATGCTTTGCGAATTTCACAATTTTACATCAACTTTAACATTAACAGTAGGCTATAGTAATTTTCACTAGCAAAACAAATCTAATACTTCTGTAAACCCAATACAGTAACAGAAGGACACGAAGAATATTGCTACTCGCTTTGTCATGGATTCTAGCAGTTTTTGAACATTTTGCTTGATTCACTGTCGTATAAAGAGCAATGCGAAACAGTGCGTCGAGTTCATGAAACAAAACAATGCGTCATTGTCACAGGTCGCGTACTTCCGCTTTGACAGGGGGCTAAAGACATTTAACATTACAACTAAAAAGTCACAGCAAAGTTTTAAGTGTTGCATTGCTTCTATTAAAAATTTTCCATGGTTATAACTTCTCTATCTCTTCCACAAGCATCTGCAGGATATCGGCGTAGTTTTCTTATTTTCCATTGTGTTTTTATATTTTATAGATCGTTTTATACTTTTTATAACTTGATCTGGCGTGGGTAATTTGTTTTCATAATATGTTTGGTTGCGGGTTTTCCAAATCGCACGGCGTGTTGTAGTTATTATTAAAGTTAAAAGGTTTTCTAATAATTGTAATTCTCTGGGGTTTGCCAGTTGCAGTTTTATGTCTGAGGTTATGGGGTGAGAAGTAAATTTCCTATGTTATCTATAAAAGTCCAAATTTTTTGTGCGAAACGGCAATCTGGAAGGTGTTTCAAAGTTTCGGGCTTTTCAAGACACGTTGGGCACTGGGCCTCTGCTTCTAAAGGGTTTGCATAATCTTTTGCTAAGACTGGTAATACGTTCCATGCACATCGGTAGTTAAAAGTTTTCAGATAATTTAGGAGAATTGGGTGGTGAACATTTAACCATTTTTCTTCCATTTGTTTATCTGGAGGGATGTTCTTGAAGTAATTATTGTGTATAGACTTGCTATGTTCTTTTTACAAAATTGTTCAAAAGTGAGTTGGTACTTTTTAATTATCGCTAGAATATAGGTGTATGTTATGCTGGGTCGGGTGGCATGTGGTAGGAAATTATTTTGTCTTAATTGGAAGAGGTTTGAAATCTGTTGTTCTATATTGCATTCTATTGAGGCTAAATTGGCGTGATGGGTGTTTCTTCTGCTCTATGTTTGCAATATTTTTGTGTATGTCGTATTAAAAAAAGATCAGCGTATAATGTAATATTGGCAACATTGAATCTCCCATGGCGTTGCGGTAAAGCTAATGTTTGGAAAGGGATAGTGATTTTACTACTCCCTGACATAAACTGTTCTGTTGTTTTTCGTAGATTCTCTTTTATTTTGGTTGGGTTAATGTATGTTGAACTTGTATATGTTATTAAAGGTAATATTTTTGTTTCACTTAGAAGTGCCTTGGCGTTCCAGGTCATGACATGGCTCGACAATTTTACTGTTTCGTTTCGAAATTCTTTTAATTTCTTTTTCCAATTTTTGTCTAACTTTTTTGCGGTTCCAATGACTTTTTCCAGTTTTTGTCTACGATTTTTGCGGTTCCAATGACGATATATTTGAAAACGGTTTGCTAAAATTTTGGTGTATATTTTCAAGTCTCTGTTTAGTAATGAAACTGGTCTGTAGTTTCGATGGTCTTCTTTTATATTTTTCTTTTGGACGAGGGTTATTATTGCACTTTTGATTTCATCTGGGATTATTCCTTTTTCGTGGATTTCGTTTAAAACTTGCGTAAAATCGTTTTCTATGATGTGCCAGTATTTATGGTAGAATTCTATAGCAATGCCGTCTGGTCCTCGTGTTTTGCCTGTGGCCATTTCCTTGATTGTGCAAAGCAATTCGGTTTTTGTTATCGGTTTAGTGAGGTTCTTTTTTTTCAATTCTTTATTTGCTGTTATTCCGTTTAAAAAATTTTTCTCTAATTGCGGGTCATTTGGTTTTTCTTTGAAGAGTTTTGTGAAAAATTCAAAAGTAGTATTCAAAATTTCAGGTGTAGTAGAGACGATTTGACTTTGGTCATTTTCAAGTTGGTATATGTACGTTTTTTCTCTGCTTTCCTTAAATTGTTTATAAAACTCCTTGGTTCCTTGATCTCCTGTTTCATATCGGTCTTGTTTCGATTTCATTAGTTTTGGCGCATTTTATTAATTTGGAAATTTGCCAATTCTTTCCTTTTTTTATAAAACAGCGGTAATAGCTCTTCTTCTTCAACTAGTCTGAGCCAAATATTTGTAAAGTTTATTCCAACTCTCTTTCTCGTAACTGGTTTTCAAGAGCTCGGTTTTTGGAAAATTCTATATTAAGGTCTTTTATTCGCGTTTTCATATTTAGCCTCCAAGTTAAGTTATTTTCGTATAGCGTTGGGTGGAAAGTTTGCCAAAATTGCCATTTTGATTTAGATAATTACAAAAATGTTCATCTGAATATATAGATACGTTATTTTTTCAAATACCTTTTCNTGATTTGTGTAGTTTTATGGTTTNTAATTGCAATATTANTGCGTCGTGGTCTGAGATNGCTATTGGGAAGCTCCATTCTTGTTTTGATGTTATTAATTGATCAACATAAAAACGGTCTAAGCGTGATTGTCGGTGTCCCTGTCTTCTTGTAAAGATCTTAAGATTATTATAAAGTAAACGATATGAATCTTTGAAGTTAAAGGTTTCGCAAAGTTCTTTAAAGTTCTGCGGACATTCTTTCGTCGTTGTCGACGGCTGGCGATGTAGTGCGGGGTTTGTAACCATATTAAAATTTCCAGCTATTATATTTGGTTCCGTCCAGTCGAGATAGTTGTATAACGAATTAAAAATGTCGTTGCGTACTTGGGAAGAATAAGAAGTTGTGGGTGGGTATATATTTACTAAATTTGCAATTGGGGTTGTATCTTGAAATATTGTTACTGCCAGAATTCTACCATTTTCATCATATTTACTATTTTTTAAGGTAAGCTGCGGTTTATTTACAAGAATTGCTACGCCGTTTCTTCTATGTGAGTTATCTTTTGCAGATTTAAAGGCAGACTCTAATGGGGCCCGTTCATCATGCCATTTTGGTTCATCTACTGGACAACTATGAGTTTCTTGAAGCAATATAATGTCAACATTTAACTTTTTACAAACATCATATAAGATAGTACGTCTTGCGTCATTTACCATGCCTGCGCAGTTAAGGGTCGCTATTTTGAGTTGCGTCGCCATTGTAAAGGTTATAAATACAGGGAAAACAACAAAAATAAACATTTCTAAACTGTAAGATCTAGACCGCGTACAGGCATTTGTTTATGACATAAATTACACACTTCATTACCTTTATCACTCATTTCAAAAAAATTCTCACACACACATAGAACATATGTTGTTTCACATGCGCATGTTTTATAAGAACACATGTCAGTCCACTGTGTGTTTTGCGCTCTTTGCATGGTTTACCCTGGTAACGCTGTTAGCTGGAATCGTCAAGGCTGCAACAGACAAAGCATGCAACGAGTGCAAAAGCTCGGACACAAATGTAGTTTTCCAACGAGCCATTTTCTTGATTATGGTCGTAAGAAATAACAGAAGGTGCTCAGCCATTGATTATAAAACCAGCGACTGCCCTTCCAGAAATTGTTCACATTATCGTTATCTTGAGATTCGTTTCTGCTAGTAACTGTTCTTTTAATCATCTGAACCTGTGATTGTTGTCTTTTTGCTGATTTCCTCATGGCAAGAGCGCTGCTTATAAAAATAACTACCAGATCAAATTACTCAGAAAGGTTTTGCATACGCTCTTAGTTTTGTGTACTTGATTTAATTAATTTTCCACTGAACTTGAGGAACACTGAGACAATTAAAATATTAATGTGTGAAAACAAACAAAAGCCGGAGCCACACTCATAAAAGCCAAAATTTCCGCAACTGGAGCCATGTTCATGAAAAGAGCTCCGGTGCCGGAGCTGTGTCTTTCTTACGACGGCTTCGCAGCCTGAAATGATCCACACTGTAGCCGGGCACGTAGACGATCCAGAGTAAAATTTAATTGATACCGTATTTATTCGCGTAATAGTCGCATGCGTTCATAAGTCATACCTCCATGTTTGACCTGATCAAACGGCACGAAATTTTTAAACAACATTTATTCATCAAAATCACGTAACAAAAACATAAAAGCCATCACAGTCACTTCATTCATGGTTCTCAAATAGTTTATCACAGGAGGTGCAAAGCGCCGTCTAGAGAGCACGTGCACAGTAACAGCGTACATGTCTATGTCGCACCTCATGTATAAGTCGCACCTGACTTTTTGAAAGAACTTTTAGTACAAAAGTTCGACTAATACCCGAATAAATACGGTAAATTGCTTTAGCAACAACCTCAAACGTTTATCATAGTAATTTAACATCTGCAAGAAATTGACAAGTCATAATAGGAGGCTACTGAAGTTAATGCAACGATCGAATAGTGATCAAGCACTTTCGCCCCCTTTGTTTTGTTTCGCCCCCCTATCGCCCCCTTTCCGTTGTTTCGCCCCCTTGCCCATCAAAGTCGCCCCCAAGGGGACAATTCCGCCCATTTTGAGAACCACTGTACTACACTCTGGTATGCGCGTCCAAGCGGTCACGCAACAAACATAGAAAGATACAATTGAACAGTGCAACGTTGCAAGACAGACTTACTGCTATGCAACCAACAAAATAATTGAGAGGTACAAGGCAGGCCACCGTTATCTCACATTGCCAAAACTTACTCTCGCTAAGCCCCTTAACAAATTCGGTTATAATGTACTGCAGGACGTTCAAATCTACTGCGACTTGTTCTTCCTCCAACAGATTATTTTTATGTCAAACACCCTCTGGAGGACTTCCCAGTAACAGCACAAACAGCGACGGTTCAATACCGTATTGGACTTTAAATGTCAAAGCGTCTTGTTCAAAAGTCAAGAACTGGTTCAAATTCAAACATCGAAGAAGTGGGAAACGGTCAACCGACTACACCGTTTTGAAACTCGGTTGCATTCAGTGTTGCTACTGCTTATATTTTAACACCAGCTCTGATGTTTAGCAAAAATTTCTCAGATCTGAGATTTTGGCAACAAATCTGATGTTGACTGGACTCTTATTTTTTCTTTCCACATTTCCTCTGCTTTTCGAATGAAAAGTGGTTAGTTTCATAATTTTCAAGTTTCGTCCAACAGCTTCTCACTTTTATTTGTGTTTGGTTATAGTTTCAAATTGCAAAACTCCCATCGCTGCGCTGAGATTAACATATTGCGTTACGCACGACCGACTCTTGCCAAGGCTACTTGGGGAAACACAGGCTGTTCAGCGTGCATCAAAAAGCGTGCCTGCGTCACAGCGATTCGTCTGTCTGGCCAAGACTTCCTAGTTATGTTTCTAGGTGGCCTTGCTTCTGTCGACACTTCGCTCCTACATCGGATTCATAAAGGTTCATCGCGTTTGGTTGGTCATTGGCATTAGAAATATTTAGCCCATATAAAACTGCAGTGTAAAATTCTGAAGTAACCTGATATTGAACAAGGCAACAATCTCATGTTAACAAAACTGATGACAATGACAGCACTGGTTCCATTGCGGCGTATGGGAAATAATCACCACAAATGAAAGGTTGAATTGTTATTTCAAATTCCACCCGTTACAAAACTTGATGAAGGAAAAATTTGGTAGACTCACTTTTTAACGTTGTCGATCGACAACAAAGCTTCAACAAAGTTCACTTTAACAAAGTTAGGTATCTGCTCCAGTAGGAGCCGTTATTACGTGAAAGACGTTTTCCTTCGTGTTTCTGTTTCTTTGAGAACTACAACTCAGTGTTGCCAATGCTGTTTTTTATCACAAGATCTGGTGTTTTTCTGTTTTATCTGGGCTTTTTTTGAAAATCTGGGGTTTTTGAGTTTGGTCAAATTGTAGAAATGTATGTTTTATTACTGCATGTTCCACTGAAGAATACAGTAGTTTCAGAGGCGTAATGTGCAGAGTCAGTAGCCAGTAAAGTTGAGTAGGGCTACGCTTAACCAAATTGTTTGAAATCTAATGTTCTACAGACTAAGCCCTTACTAGGCATAGGTCAGCACTCTGATCTATCGCTGATGTGTCAAGGGCTGCATGTGCATGATTTTGGAATGCTTTTTTTGTTATTTATGAATGAAGATGCTGTGGTTGAGAATCTGTTCGTTGTTTTACAGGCGCATTGTGATAGGTATGAATGTAAAATTTTGAATGTTAAATCAGTCTTCAAATATTGCAATGAATGCAACGATTAGGGTGAAAAGAAAACTGTAAGACCTTGAATGTATCATGTACATGTGTCATTTGTACATTTAAGTGAAAGTAAAAGAAAACATTAAACGTTTTTCAGAAAAGATCTTAACTTTTTATGTTACTTCATAGATTTGATTTGCTGCTAGCTTACTTGTAAATTGTCAGTGTGTTTGAAAATAGACTTGGACTTGTTGAAAATTTGATGCAAATAATGCATATTATCTTAATTTTTATGTGCAAGTACCGCTGGCGTAAATTTCAAGTTTGGTTTTGACTTTTTTTAACATTTGTATGTCTGGGGTTTTTTATTATTTTCTGGTTGTTTATTCGAGGTAAATTCTGTTTTCTTTCTTCATAACAGAGTGGCAACACTGCTACAACTGCACCCAGACCAGTCCGAGGTTTTCAAGTCTGCGAGGCTCCTTCAGTTGGAGTTTTCGATGATGCCATTCGTGCAAAGTGCACAAAGAAATTCTGCGAATGAAACAGTAAAGCAAGGTATCCGTGTGCAACAAGCATGGAACAAAATTGTTAGTTGGAGAGCAACAACCACCGAGACATGTCTATAACCAAGAAAAAGAAGTATTTGCTAAACTGCCCAATAAAAGATCTAGGGAATATATCTACCAACTTTTGGAGAAGGTGAACTTTCCTATCCAAGAAACAGATGGTATAATCGAGAAGAGAGAAATATGGTAGATTTTACATACAAAACAAAGCGATCAGCGGAAAACCAGAAGCACTTTCAACACGTGAAGAAGTTACTTTCGCAAGAGTCAGAGACCCAGAATATGCTGATGTAAAGTTTCACTGGGTCCCATCTAATTTTCCAGATGAGAAAATACAAGGTGTTATTTCAGATATTCACGAATCCTGAAAGACCGACGAGGAAAAGTGTAAAAAAAGTCACTCCAACATTTACGAATGTGCATGTGGAAACAATTTTGAAAAACCTGTCAACCCTGGAGAATATAAAACATATAAAACCTTAACAAATACTAGGGCAGTTTGTCCTGCTGGTGGAACTATCTTCTTGTGTTTTTCGTTTTTTTTCATGGTTCATCAAGTTACTGTGCCTTAGTGTAGTTGTAGTGTGGCATCGGGGCCGTAACCAGCTTGGGACGCCAGGGGGATGAAGATTTTTCTGAGACGAGAACAAATTTTTAAAACTATGTCCAACAGTTTTGAACTATGTCCAACAGATTTTTGCAGACAGGGCGAGAAATTTTGCAGGGGGGGTTTCGCCCCTCCTAGTTACGGGCCTGTGTGGCATAACTTGCAATAGTCATCTTCTGAACCATCACTGGCCTTCTTCAACCAAAGGGATGTCTTTTCCCAGTTACTATTCTATTTCCGGCCTTTATCATAACCGCTCTTCCACTTTGTGGATGACATACGCATGAATTGAATTAGTTTATGATGTATAAAGGTAGGGCATGACGTGTGAACATGAACGACAGTGACACGGTGACACCAACTGAATAGAACGAATTCTGTGTTCGGTTTTGGAGATATGGGTTGCCGGATAATTTTAGAGAAAACACACAAAGCACTGTCTGAAAAAGCCTAATAACGCTTCTCAGCATGATACAGTAGTTCCCGCTTATTAAGCCCACGGTTAATAAGCCTACCCGCTTAATAATCCCAAAATTGTCTGGTCCGGAATTACTTTATTTATTCCTGTAATAAAAAAACAGCTTAATAAGCCCAAAATCCCGTTCATTAGCTTAGTTTTCGAACACATTTTCTTAAAATTGGTTGAAAAAGCGTCGCTACTCGCACTTCTTTTTCTTGCTTTCGATGGTTTCACACTTCTTCACGCTGCTGACAGTGGCGGATTAAGGGGGATGCTGACTGGGTTACAGCCCGGTGCCTCCAACATTCAGGGGGCCCCCAATCCCTAAGTCTGTAAAAAGTAATATATGAAAAATACATAATATACGCTGGAAAGTATACCATCGCCAATTGGAAATACCGGTAATAAGTAGGCGCTCTGTGCTCACTCATTGAAATTGTTTGGTTGACAGAAAAGTAGTTGATTCTTCGGCGAATGGTCTGGCTGACACTCACTAACAAGTTAGTACTCCAAGGCCTGAAAAATCAAGTTATTCCATCCGCTTGTCTTACTTTGGTTTCCGATGCGCATGCGGTATTCACGTCATTTGAACATCGGTCCTGCAGACAACCCCGAAGGAAGTTGTGAACTTGTTAAGTGATGTCAAGTCTCTTAAGCAATGGTGAAAGTAATTAGATTTTAGCTTTCAAACCATGGTGTAATAAGGCAGGACTGCGACTGCCAGAATTGGTGCACACGCCTTGTATATATCATCGTGTATTTTCATGTATTTGTGTGTTCCATGTTTTTCAACGAACAGATTCAATTTAGCGTAGATGGCTTGAGCAGTTGAGCAAACTCCAACGTTAAGACAGCACAACAGTGGTTTTTGTTTCCTGATTGGCAAGCCTACAACACAAAATCGACTGAACGTCTTCTGAAATACGTATTTGTTGTTTCATCGAGCTAAATACCAAACAACTGAGCTTTCTTCTGCTTGTCAAGAAGTTGTTTCAACAAATCTTCTGAACTATGAAGACATCTACTTTTAGTTGCATTGCTTAATAGCGGAAATTTTATTACTTTGGAAACGGCTTTTTTCCTCCTTGGAAACGGCTCTTTTTCTTTGATCGACGATGACTTTCTGGAGATGCTTCAAAAAATGCTTTGACTTATTTTGATGAGTAGAATGCTTTGAGCTCACACGTTTTTGAGATGTCCTGGAGCCGAATTACTTTTACCAAACAAAATAGGCAATGCCCTGAAGGATGTGGTTTGAGCAGTTCTTCTTTTGTGCCGCAAAACCCATACACAGTGCAGACATCGCTCCTCCATTCGTGCTTCTTAACAATACAAGCCTTTCCTCTTGAATAACTTTCTTTATAACTGTACACTGCTAAATCTCGATCTTACTCCCGGAAACGTGGGCTACGTTGCACTCAGCATGTGACTTGCTGACATCCATACTCTCACTTGATTCACTGAAGTATTTCCTTTGATAGTTACTGTGCCCTTTTTTACAACTACCTTTCGCTAATTTTTACTTTAAAAAGTTGCGAATGTCAATTTTCTTTGAGCATCAACGATTTATTGCACTACCTTTCACAAGTCTGAGATGATAACAGCATAAAATCTCTGCTGAAAAAGTGCAAAGTTGAAATCAACATAGAAATTGCTGAACTCCTCTCAGTATAAGTTCTCGCTTAGCTCCAGCTAACTGCTTGAAAAGTAATGTGAAAAATGTTCTTACGTGTCTTACTACAAAACAAATAATCATTGCAGAGAAAAGCATGATTGTTACATTAACTTACAAAAAATTCAAGCTGGAGTAATTGTTCCCAAATATTTCTTACCGGCATACTCCCGAATGTTACATTTAAATAAAAAAGGGGAATACGTGATGGTCATCTGGCCAACATTACAAACGCACAGGCGGGAAAAGACAGTCATTGCACACCTCCGACTAGTGTTTCCAATTCGGGGCAAAATTTTAAAACCCGGTTTCGGGTAGTTGAGCAAAGAAACCCGGGAAAACCCGGGTTTTTTCGGGTTTTGAAGTGAATGCGATTTTGAGCGATAAAAACTCAATATCATTGTGAAATTACTACTGTTGGTCAATGCATAATTTATTTGCGAATTATAAATTAAGTTAGGCACAGTTTCTCAATTATGTTAATAGTACTGATGTATGACAATCAAAGCACACTTTCATCATTCGCTTAAAAGCACTAGTGTTTCTGTATGCTTTCGAGGAATCAGTCGACTGCCATCTGCTTTCGTCTCTTTGCGATGATTCAAACTTGCACATATCTCTATTCAAGAATCGATCAGCAAACCAATAGTTAGTTTTTAGTTGGAGAAGTTTTTCAGCCATTAGCATCAACTAGTTAGATGTTTCAGTCATTTATTTATTTGAGTAAACGTCTTTTTAATTTTTGAGTAAACACTTATTTCATGAGTCAG
>JGI24021J15306_10006026_pt1 | contig 14499 bp, 6 predicted proteins | sample Ectturendosymbi1_FD_15306 | JGI IMG/M metagenome (IMG submission 15306)
GAAAAGTCCCAACAATGTCACAGGTACTTTCTTCAACACAGTAAATTTCTTCCAAAAGATCTCAGGTTCGAACATTGCCCGGGCGTCATCTAATCTCATTACGCCCCTGAGGCCAAGACTTGGTCTCTGTCTGGAAACGCGTCTCAACACCTCTTGTGATGATTTTGGGTGACGTCAGTTGGCGACAGCCGACAGGCATGAGCCTCAAGATTTGCTTCTTGCCACTGCGGCAATTCACTCAAAGCTGTGGATCGATCGCTCAACCTCTCGATCGAGCTATCGCCCCCTAATATCTGCTTTTGTGAGTATAGGGAGGGTTCCAGTCTCGGTCTCGAGCCCTTTTTTCTCGAAACTTGCAATGTTTCATTAGCATGGCTAGGCAAAGCCTCAATGATTCAACGTGTTCGTTGTTCGCCTTATCTTCGTGGAAGGAAAACAAAATAGCTGACAAAAATAGATGGAATTTAGCAAATTTAACGCTCGGAATTTCCGGTGAGCTTCCAGCAAGCGACGGAGCCTCGATATTCGGTCTCCACACAGATTTTGTTAGTCTCGGTCTAGAATGTCTCAGATCCGGCTCTCGAGACTTTGAATATTCCATCAACCTGGCAAAATTTGCATAGTTCAATTGTTCTCTGTTTGTTGTATCTTTTCTAAACGAAAACCCAAAAGAGGAGACAAACATGTGTAAAGTTTGACAAAAGTAAAGTCCGGGGGTGTCGATCATCTTTTTTTGAGAAAAATGGGCTGGTCTGAGTCTCGAAAGTTCAGGTCTCAGTCTCGGATTTTTTGAGAAAGATTCGTTCTAGGAGGTTACGGTCTCGACTACATCACTCTGGTCAGTACAGTATTTTATGAATATTAAGAGACTTTCCTGTGTTGGTTTTTCGCACGACAGAGTATTTGAAGAGTGTCAATAGTTTTCTGTTTTTGTTCGTTTTGTTTTTTAATTCGTAATGAGAGGGGAATTGCACTTACTGAAATTTAAGTGATTTTCTTGTTCTTGCAACATCCTGAGTATTGCACGAACTCTTCATGATCAGATTGATGAAATCATTTTGAGCACAAACATCAGTCGAAGCAATGACTTGAGCAAAATGAAGGATGAAGAAAAAGCTCAAGAAGTCGCTAGCTGTTTGAAAAACGTAAACAAGCTCACTCTGAATTGCTGGATCACCGAAAGAGGAGCAATTATTCTGGCGGAGTCTCTACGTGAACTCAGTAAACCAGTAAGCGTGCTTAATGACTGAATGTCAAATCATCTGCTAGTTAAAAGTGATTCGCTCTTGTCAAAATTTTAATAAACCAAAATGAGTTGCTTCAAATGATTGAACTTTCTTTCATGTATTTAAGATTTTTCTTATGTTCTTATTTTGAAGAGATTTTGTTTGACCTACCACCCCAATTTTATACAACATGGCATTTACGGATAAGAGGTGACATTTTCAACTTAAACGTTCTTGTCCTGGAAGTAATCGGGTATTTCCACTGGAACTCAGCTGTTATATATTGCTTGGTGTTTTTCTTTTTTTCCGCATGGGTTTTGAGAAGTTGCAGGTTTGTAATGTTGTAGGATGGGCCAATTGTTCGGGTGGTATAGTTACGTTTGAAATGTGAGCTTGGTTTGGTTTTATGTTGCTGCTGTTTCTTTTTGTTTGCATTGATTTTTTCGACAATTTGTGGCTGCGACCGTTGAGAGAAATTCCGGGCCCGGGCACACAACGCATTCTCAGACTCCTGTTGATTTCACCTGATCAGGTGACAAGAGGTGAAAGATTTATTAGTTAATTTAATGCTATAGTAGGTTATCATGCCTTTACGGGTTTGAAACCAGAAAGATTCTGGTTCATTCTCGTTTATTGCGTATAACGTCTTCACTCCCACACGCCTCGCCAAAGGTTTCAGCATACATCGCAATAATAAGTAACACGCAAATAGACGTATGAACTCGAAGATATATACGTGGAAGTAGTAGAAAGGTATGCGCTTGATGGCGCTAGTACATTTTCTTTGGTGAAACACAAGCATAAAGGGCACACGCATGAACGACGCCATTACGTTTACTATAATGTAGTGCCGCGATGACTTTCCAAGTGTACCGAATTATAGAATGCATGGGGGTAATGGAAGGCTGCGAAGGGCCAGGGGTCATTTAGGCTGCAGATCTCCCAAGGACGAAACTACTTCTTATATAAAGGGAACAGTTCATAGCAGTAACTAAACGTCTTTTGCTCTGAGTATAAAATCTAATACGCGAAAGGCGGTTTTAAGGTTTATGGAACCAAGATGCGTTTAGGCAAGATCAAGCCACCAGAAGGAAATGGTTTGTCGTTGTCATGTTGAACATTTGCTGTTTTCACATATTTAAAATTTTCATGAAAGCTAGAGAGGAAATGCTTCAGAAGTTATAAACTAGTGCAGCATTGAAATGGTGTCACGGGATTTAAGCAGGTTAAGAACTAGGCGTTCAAACATACATTGCGGAAAAGACTTTACAGTCGATGTCGCAAATGACGCGTGAGAACGGAAATTCGTTTGCATAATTGATTGAAACTCGGGTATGCATACCGTAGACACATCTCTTTAATTAACGATGTCGAAGGTGAGGACATATTCGATACTTTCTGCATCTCATGTTGTTTTATTTTCAGCTTTCGATTTCTTAGTTGTCAATTTTTTATGGAATAATCTCGTTTTCTCAGTGTTACGTATATCTATTTTACTTGCCTTTTTACTGTGACAAATACTTGGAATTTAACGCAACACTTTAAAAATATCTACTTCTCAGTTTATTGGAGCCATAGAAGGTTTGAGCAAAGCAAACACTCAGAGCCGTCTTACATGTGGGCCCGATGGGCGCTTGCCCGGAGCCTCACGAGCATAGGGATTCCATGCTTATCTGCCCGTTAAGTGACTTACTACATATGTGATACTGTACTACACTTGCCTTAGGGGTCCCATCACACTAGTTTGCCCGGGAGTCCATGATGCTGTTAAGACGGCCCTGCGAAACGCTAGCAAAATTGGTTGTTAACGTAGGTTAAGGCATTTGGTTGTATAAGTAGAGAGTTTTACAGTCGATCGGCAGCCTCAAAATGTTGAATAGCGTCGATTGAGGCCTGCAAGCTCCCGATGCAGGTAAGTTCATTTTTTCAATGATGATGCGGAAACTGATGATGTAATCGTCACCTTAACGTTCAGTTCAAGTTGAATCATTTTTCAGCTTCTCTTCGCAGGTCCCCAAGCAAGCCCGGGCCCCAGGTATAGTAACCCTCCTGCCTCCCTCTTACTGGGCCTGGCAAATGAAAAAGCACTAACATTTGAAACAACACTGTAAAAAAATTTCGTAGTTTTCCTCATTTTCGACGCTTCTTGGAAATACCATACCTGTAGAAATGGAACGTGGAGGTCTTGTTAATGGCAAATCGCAGTGCTACCTTTTCGTAGTTCTGTCGACCAATACATCATGGTTATTAGTTTGCTAGTATAATCACGTACTAATAGAATTAACGCTTGTTGCAATCGCAGGTTCTGCTTATTGGAATAAATAGGATCGCCTGCAGACAGTGGCATTATATTAGAAAGATTTACCCTTAAACTGTCTTGAAAGGTGTCGGCAAAACGATACCTTTGCCAACGCTTGATGCAGGATTATTGCTTTTTTCGTTGCCTTTGCATGAAATGTCCGCATTCTGCCTGTGAAACCTTGCAGCAGAATTGACCACATTAGCACTGCTTTGATTTACCAAGTACTTCACGCATCACATGCGTTTCAGATGACCTTACTGGACCTCAGCGGCAACAAGTTTGGTGATAAAGGAGCTCAAGCTTTTTTGCCGGTGCTGGGAAAAGTAAAAGAATTGAAGATCAACAACTGTGGTGTTTCTCAAGATCTTATGGAATTGATTGGTGGAACTTACGCGCAACATACAGACATATCTGTTATTGCGCCAAAGGGTGCTGGAGCAAAGTCTGCATAAAACGTATGATGCATTCAATTTTTTCCTCCCAAACAAAGAAACAAATGTTCTAAACTTGTGGACAAGAGACAGTCAGTGATGTTGCAGGGGAACTTGCTCAGGCGGCACCAACTAGTAGGCGGTTATGTCGTTTTGTTTTAGAAAAATTCACACAAAAAATATCAACGATATTGACTGCAGCAAAACGTGTTTTTTTCGTAACAATGCGCTTCTCCATTACATTTTTTGGCATTACACCACTGGTCGTAGTATGACCACTGACCAGACATAATCTATTGCATAAAGTAAAAAACACGGGAAGAAATTAATTCGCTTTTGTAATGCCAAATATCTTTAAGCTATTGTGCTTGGTTTGCCATACGAACACGAATCGTTTGCAGATGCAACAAGAATGAACTTTGGCAGGACGCTTGCACCACTTTTTTGCGGAACTTTGCACCAACATAACTTAACCAGCCGATGGAACTAGAGACCTGTTCAAAGCCTCTAAAAATGCGGAGTCTTGTAGTTTAAATTTAAAAAACTAGAAAGTTTTGGAAGACTTCGCATCTTTAGAGGGTTTGAACAGCTTTCTAGCTCAATCGGCTGGCGAGTTCAGGCCGAACAAAATCCCGGTAGTTAAAGGGTTAAAGAACCTTAACTTAAAACATTAATACTTTCAGGTGGAGAATGTCGTGTCGATGTCATTACATATTTACGAACATTCTGAAGTCAGCGAAAAACTTAATTTTTATGGGCCTTTTCAAAATTTTCACAGCAAACTTTTTATGCACATTGCACATTATCGCATCGCATTCATGCACTCATAAAACGCGTTTACTTCGGTTCGTTTTAAGTTCTGTACATTCTTTTACGTAAGCTTTTGATTTGTGAGTTACATGGCACCAGCAGCAACGTCGCAACTCACTTTTGCTACACTATGTTGAAGAAATAATATCGTGGTTCAAAGGCTCTCAACCGCTGTGCAGCAAGAACTCCTATACGTGCCGCAAAACACCTATAATACCAAACTGAATTTGATAGCTTNTATGTGATGTGTAAAACGCATCATCCTAGGTGGCAGTTATCCGGGTGGCACAAGGCAAAGGTGTGGGTGGCTATTGTGCTAGGTGGCAGTTGTTCGGTTGGTAGTTGTCCAAGTGGCTGTAGTCGGGATGCCCTTCATGGTTATCTTAAGTTTTTGATGAATGTATGGCACAAAGTGAATTGTTCAGCCATTTAAAAATGTCACAAATAAATTTTTCAACTTTCTAAAAATTGGTCAAATCGCAGCCATCCCTAAAAGAACCACTCCCAAATCTAATGACTATAACTATAGACCAATATCCGTTCTTCCAACCCCTCCAAAGTATTTAAAACATTGATACACTGCAGATTGCACTCTCTTTTCAAATAGACCTCAGCGAATTGGAAAGGGAAGACTTCACAATTGTGGAACTCCCTTCACCAAGTTGGTTTTGTCCACCAAAAAAAAGAAGACTTGACCTTACAAATTAAGAACTGAGGACATTACTGTGTTCTTAAGTTGCGGAAGATACTTACGTATTTTTTATTATGTTGTACAAACAAGTTTATGCCAATGCCATTCGTTAATTGCGAGTTTACTTGTTATTTTCCTGGTAGTCGGATGTACCTATCATGATTTTTTTTTATCCGCCATCTTGGTATTAGGCCACAACCATATCAATTTTTGTGTAGCCATTATACTGTACTTGTCAACCGCGTAGCTCGCAACAGCACTAGTACCAGCGTTATACGCGCCAACCGCGTGCTCGGTTTGTGCATCATGTGACTGAGTAGCCCGCGTCAAACGAGATAATTGTAAGATTAATTTATTTTCTTTTTTTTGTAAGTCTTTTTTATTTTGTAAGATAATCTATATTCAATTTTTAATGAAGTAAACCTTGAATTGAACATTGTGATATGTCAACTGTATCAGTATAGGATACTCTTGTTGTCGATATCAATATTATTATATAATTACTGTTTTTATATGGAGAATTTCATTGTGGCTTTTTTCTTCCTGAGTCATCCTCCAGATCAAGGGTGGGCAAACTACGGCCCGCTGAACGTTTTTTGCGGCCCTCGTGTACACAATACACACTTCCGCACAAAATAAAATATGGTAATATAAAATACAAGAAACGTGTAGTAAAATCCCATCCTCTTGATAATATTATGTTTTATATAAAACATAATATTAATTGGTAGAAGCTTGCCCTTCGCTGGGTACTGATAGAACAATGTGGCCCTCACTGAATCCACCCTAGGCCTACTCCAGATTTGGTCTACTTGCGAGGTGGTCCAGAATTCGAAACGTACAATGGATAGTGACCGATGTGCAGGTGGTTGCGAAGTTGTGACGAATGTTAGCCATTTTTTGCGGATGGCACAAAAACCCACACTTAGGCCTAGGCCTACTTAGTGTCAAAAAACCCACACTAAGTGTCGTGTCATGTAAACAGAGTAAATGTGTACTTTTATTAACAGTCAAAGTCGAGACCTTACGTCAGAATATGATTTGGAAGCTTCAGTTGCGCAAGTAGCCTCACCAATTGCCACAAATAGGGCGTGATTTCCACTCATTCGGTAAACCTGTCTCATGGTTCAAGCTTGACACTTTTGCTCTGGACATCCATTGGGGAAGGCTACACAGGATTTTGCTCTGTCTTGGGCAATGTTTCACTCCTACATTGAAAAAATCTATTTTCAAAAGAGATCCCGAACAAGACCTGTCTTGGGCACCTTCTTGTTACTAAGGTCACTGTTTAACGTTTAAAAAAGATTTCTGGCCTTGACCTATCATTCCAATTGCTGGCCCCAGTGTCAATCTAATCAATCTCTGTCAGGCTTAACCGAATTATGTATGATGTATTACTTTTTCAACCCTGTTATGTATTGTTGTCTTGTCAGCGTGGCCATACTCATAAAAAAATTTAAGCTAACTACATTTTCTAAAGATTATAAGTTCATGTTATGCAAAACGGCTGTGTCATTTGTTTTATAATAAAGTCATTCAAATGTTACACACCAATCTGAGTTATGACGAAGATCTTAGTGTGAACAGAACTGTAAAAAACAAGTAGGATACTGCCTTAGAGCAGTGGTTTTCAACATTTTTGTACTGCGACCCATTAAAGCAACCCACTATAACCCAACGACCCCATCTAAAGCTCGAATAAAGCAAATATAATACAGTTGTGTACATCAAATATCTACTCGCAACCCCTCCAAAAATGTTTCACGACCCCTGTGAGGGTTGCGACCCCAGGTTGAAAACCACTATCTTAGAGAGTGTCTGCCCATAGTCGTGGCTGGTAGCGTGGTAACCCTGAAGTTTACTAACCTAACGGTTTAGAAGTGTACTTTTCACTATTCAAACCAATTGCTCCTTACGTTTTGTGCCTAAAAGCGATGGACTGCTACATTAATCTTCCAGAGGAAGAGAAAGTGAAGTATTTCAGGTTAAGCAACACAGCCCCGAATCGTTGCGATGTTTTAGATGCAATGGATTTGGAAAAATTGCAAGGATAAAGAACGATGCTCCAATAGTGGAGAACATGGTTGGAAAAGTTGATTGCTCGGACAGAATATGTCCCAACTGCAAAGGAAACCACTCTGCAGCGAATGAAGCTTGTCCAAATTATGAAAAGATTTTTTCATCTTTTCAAAATCTTTTCATTTTGAAAAAAGATGCAGCAGACGAAGCTTGTCCAAATTATGAAAAGAATCCGAAATTATACCTATCTCTCATCTACTTCTGCAGAGGCTTGTAAAAAAGTTCAATAAAGTCTGTGACTCCTGCCCTTTCATCCCCTGCAGAATTTCCTTCACTGCCAAGTCCAAGTGGTGAGATCCTCTTTAGTTGGAGGGAGGTCTGTACAAAAAAACTGAACTAAGCAAACTCGAGAGGTTTCAAGTAAAGTCTGTATATGGATTTTTCCAACCCTGCAGAAAGTAGTCCAGATTTCAAATTAGGTAAGCTTTTGTTATTTCTGGCGTTTGTCGCTGATGTAATCGACCAAACACTACTAACCACAGAGAATAAGGTCAGTAGATACTTTTCAAATAATTACGGACACTGTGGGAGCAAAAATGGGATTTCCGGTTGACGCAGACGATCAGAAAACCCATTCTGTGTAGTAACCTTTTGGAAAACGTCTTGGGTTTATCCAATTTTGAGGTCTTTACCTACGCTTCAGTAGAATTTCACCGTCACACGTGGCAACGAAGCAGTAACGGAAGAATAAGCAGCCACTGGATGTCCTTAGCCTTGTTTTCAGCAATTTTATGTCACTGGCAATCTTGGTTTTGTTTACAGCGTTTTTGTTAGATGACTGACAGTTTTACTGTTGTTCTCAGCGTTTTGGAATTGACCAGGAGAGGAGTTTATGTTTGCTTTCCAGCGTTTTTAAGTCACATTTATCTACCTACATCACAAAGTCTTTTGGTCTTGAACTGCTTGCTTTGCCTAAGGTTACTTCATTTCCGATTGAAAATGGATTAAGAATAATCCCAATGTCTCAAAATAAACATGAATAGGTTTTTGAAAGCTTTTTTAATTTTGATGAAAATAAAAAGTTTTCAATTTAACTCAGGCAGAGTCTTATAAAAATTGAAAGTACCACAAAGTGATTCCCAACGTGTGTGGAGTATCCTTCACTGCCGGGATCACGTAGAGAGAGCCTTAGGAACAGAAATCTGTACCAAAAGCAAACCAGACAGGTTTCCAATAAACCCTCGTATATGGAATGTTCCAGTTCTGCAGAAAGTCCTCCAGATTTCACAATAGGAAATCCAATGTTATTTCAAGAGTCTCGCAGATGCAATAAACCAGGTAATGCTGCTAAAAGAGCAAAATCGTCCAACAGATATCTTCAAATTATTGCTGAAGCAGCGGGAGATAAAATGGGATTCCCGATTAACGCAGAGGATCTGAGAACACTCACTACATAATGGTAGTTCAAATTTTGCAATGGGACTACAGGTCGATTTACATAAACATTCAATCTTGAGATACAATCGGTTTTCATTTGTATAAAAGAAATGCATCTTTACGCAAAAAGGCAAAATATCCAACAACTATTCCAAATTACACGATTTTATACAAGGACCGGCCCCTGCACCTGGCAAAGGGCGGGAGCTTTGTGTCCGCATCAAATTCCAAAGCTCACTCGTAGGTGACTGTACCAACTCACACCAGTATCAAAAGCATGTGAGTTAAATTAAACGATCTGTAAGTTATATTTTTAATGTGGGCAATCCACCAAATAGTAATCTTGACGCAACCGTCGTATCTAAATGGCACAAAATAGGAAAGTTACGATTTGTGGAAATGTTAACAGCCACCACAGAATGCCGGGAAGCTCTTCAAGACTGATTGGAAAAATCGCTACAAAGATGCAGAAATCAATCAGTGACCTATGACCCAACAAACCTCTACACTAAGTCTATTTGGAAAAATTTGTGTTGGAAGTACCGGTAAGTGTTCATGATGCATGGTGCGTTGTTGCAGCATAATTACAGCAGAGGCCTTTCGTTGTCATTTGGATAAGCATCACTATGCTGACTGATCACAACCTTCCGTGCACAACGTTATTTGCAACTTCTGTATTGAAGTCTCCCAAATTAATCTTATATGTGTTAGCTTTAACGTTTCACTTGGCATCACTAGTTTCACCCACGTATTCCGGCTACTGTGCACTGGCGTTTGGGCCGTGTACCTGTACCTAACACAAGGAGCGGTCTATCAACATCAGTATGTAGTTATGTACACCTAACATCAGTGGTTCCCAATCTTTTTGATCTCGCGTTCCCATTCGAAAATATTACATCAGTCCTTGGCCCCAGCCATTACCTGCAACTTTAAACGTGTTCAAATAACAACCAACAAGATAAGAAAACACTATCATTTTACACGTTAGATTCACTGTATTTACATTCTTAACTAATCTCACGTCATTCTCAACGTCCAGTCTATTCCTTAACTTTGTTTCAAAGTGGATAAGGGTTGAAAATCCAACCTCACAGACAGGCGTGGATATCAGAATTTAGGCAAACTCCCAGAAAGGTGCCCCAAAAACAATTGAGGGAACCCTTTTGGCACATTTGCACATAATTTTTGCTTTATTTTGAAAAACATATGATTTACTTCCGATCTTATTAAATGCGGCTCTAGAGTGGTTCATAAGCTTTTCAATAAACAATACAGAAACTAAGTGCGAAACTCTCAAGAGGTGCCCGCGGCATCTCGGCAAAAAGGGGGGCCCGAGGTGACCGTCTCTCGTTGGCCTCTCCTAATATCCATCCCTGCTTGTAGAGGTAGGCGGAAACGAATGAAAGCAGACAATGAAAGGCGAGCATAGTTAGGTTTGGGTATGACTGCTACATAGTACACCAGAACTACGTCAGGGATTTTTTCAGAGAACAAGTCACGTGTTGAGGAAACATTTTGCAGTTGCAAATACACTCAGATATGAATAACAAAACCATAATCATTCAGAAAGTGAATACACTATATTTTCAGTGGCGTAAATGACGGGGAGGGGTGTTGAGTCCGCGTTGCATCCTCAACATGAAACGTCTTTTTGATTCGGAGAAACGACCCGTTGAAGATTTCAACCACTTTAGAAGCAAGTTCAGAAAGCGACCTAGAAGCTTGTCATTGTTCTCATTAAATAGTAACGATTGGGAAGAATACTGAAACACGAAAGTTACACCACAAGATGGATTGAATTCTAAAAGAATGAAGCTGGAATAAAGCGATGACTAAAAACTTTCCGTCTACAAGGACATTGCAATGTGTATTTATTTCAACCATTGTCTATTTATACTCCGCATGTAATCGCAAGTCACAATTAGGAAGAGAGTAACCCAAAACATTATAGAAACTATTTGCGTTAACACTCCATACGAAATTATAAGTAATATTCCCAATTTAAACGGATAAAAATGCACGACAACGGAAAACCTTCCGGATTATGGCGAAAACGGTAAACGGAATCACCGGTACCCCCGGAAAAGCATTATCGAAAGTGATTCGTCGAAAACGAGAGTGACGTTTCGCAACGTCTAAATCAGCCAATAAGAGCCGAGAATGAAGTTTAGTCACGTGATATGGCGCAATTTAGTGTGTTTACTTCAGACCCAGACAAACTTCACTTGAGTCAGTCTTCGTCTGGCCACCTCCGAAGAAGCAGCAAGTTAAGCAGTGGGCGTACCAAGCTTAACACCAAAACCAGCAGTGGGCGTACCAAGCTGGATTGGTCCAAGTGGACGTACCAATGCACTAGACTACCGAAAGAGATTTATAGCCTAGTGGCTTATTTTAACCCTGATGTTTTGGGATACTATGGTCTACTCTCTTCCTCCATGAAAGAATTGAACCCATGTTAAACCCCTGTTGTTTGCAGTGAATTTTACTCGAATTAACCCCTATTGTTTCAAAATAGTTGCTGACAGAAGTGAAAGTAATTGCGCAGTGCTTACAGTTATATTAATAAAACCATGAGTGACTACAATTTTGTCTCGTGTTAAAACTGAGCGCAAAGTCGAACGATAAAGGGCTGGTCCAAGTTCCTTAGTTGTGAATTTGGGCGTGCCTAGGACATGTTCCTGCTAAATAAACCAGTGCTCTCGAGGAATTGTCCTAAAAAGCAAAACGAAATGCTACAGGGGGCAGGTGGGGGCGACTGGCAAGCTAAATGTAAAAACCGGGCCCCTCTTAGCTTAAATTTCGGTTTTAAATTCTCTTGGTTTTCAGTAGGTTGTTGTTTTTTGCGTTTTTAGGAGTATTTTCTGTTGATTTAGGGTTTTACTATAGCCATCCACATTCGAACTCTCAATCATTTCTCAAGATTTTTCTTCTGAGTGTTGGCTAGTGGGTCCCTTACAGTGGCCACTGAGCCCATTTCAGCTAAGTTTTCCCCCTGGATCAAACCTCTAGTTACACAACTGGGTATGTTACGTCGAGTTTCGATTGCAAGAAATGCGAGCGCATTATCTTCTTAAGGATGCAACAGTTTGTTTGAAGCGTATTAACTGCAAAGTAAAATATGATGGAAAGTTACTTTGAGCGTTTATGCAAATACACATCACTATCACTTGTTAGGACTGCTGGTAAGGTTCCGCCACCTGTCAACTCTACGCTACTTTGTGCTGGAATCATGAGCTTGAATCATAACGAATAAAAAATAATGAATGTAATACGGAACTATAACGATAAAATATCGGTTATACTTTGTTAGAATTTCAGCTGGCAAGTATTCACAGCAGGGCAGATGTTTACGAGGCTGACATAATGTCAGCATCACTGGACAACGCTTACTTTTTTTGGTGCTCGCATGTTTCGACAACAAGATCGATTGAAACTGTATAGGAGAAATCAGATAGGAATTAAAATGGATATAATGCGAACTTCACAAAAATCTGTCCGTGTTTCGATTTTGCTGATATAACACAAAATGTTGGTATGCGCAGTTCTAAAAAATTGAGACTTCAGCAAACTCTCGAGGCTGCTGTTCATGACCCCACAGTCACTCCTCCGCGACCCACCGGTTGGGAACCACTGCCTTACATCAAGAGAGATCAATACGATAGCACAGCCTTCCGGTGGGGATGTTACGAGTATGTCCACCCCAATCTGGACAGATTGTGTTCTAAACGACGCAGTAGAAAAGTCTCCACCCATCAACTTACTTTGCACTGTGTTAAGAGTCGAGCGGCACTTATTCGAAAAGATACAAGAACATATAAAGAAAATAGTTTGACTTCAATCAGTTCGTGATCTTTCCCTAGGTGGCCGAAGTTATGTTTCGACAGCTACAATCACTTTTGTGTAGGAGAGGATTTGCAGGGTTTCTACTTTGTTAACAGACATGCAGAAAATCATTTCACTATACATTAGAAGTTTTTGCATCAGCAACATTATTTATCCTGTGGGAAGTAATTCAGCGGTTGGAGGTTTGAGAAAATAATGTTGACGGACTTGGGGGTTCTTTAACTGGAAATAGTTGAGAACCACTGTTGCATGCTACACAAGTACACACGATACACATTCATTTGATATAAGACTGTAAGTAAAGTAATGAAGCACAACTCGTACCATGGGTGATCGCTGTTCTTGTCTCCACACACAAAGTACAGTAGAGGAACATTTGGTGCTCAGAATTGTTCATAATTTTTGAGAAAACAAATGCGCCTAATGATTTTTGCAGTTAAAAACCTTTTCAGCATCGTATTTCCAGAAATTGCGAAAAGCTATGTTGGGTCCGAAAACACAACGTCATTAACAAACAGGATCTTATTCTCATAATTTTTAACAGAATTCTCCGCATTGTTAGCGTCTAGTTAATTTGAGGGGTTATCAACATGCTCAACAAATTTGCAAGAACTAAAAAGCTTTATTTTAATTGTCACTGGGAAAAATTACGGTATCAATGCACTATTTTTGAAATACATCTATGTCTGTGGAGTTCTCAGACCTGCCTGAGATTGCTGTTGACCGTGAGGTATTTCGAGTCCACCTAGGGCTGCTGCCCACTTGACCCTCCCTATAGGAAAAGCAAGCATGAATTGAATGAATGAAAATGCTGATTGATTCGACTGCCTCACCTTTGCGGAGAGTCATTTATTTTTAAAAAGATACTTTTACCTTTGTGTCTGGAGTTGGGGGTCTAACAAATAACACCTATCGGGGATATACCACAAGACTTGTTTTCTAGGCTTTATTTACAAAAATGCAGCTTTCATCTATAGAACAAAACTTAGTATAAACCAAATAGTGGAGTCTCTCAATCAAATGCAGGTCTGAAAAAACACGTTCGTTCCACCAAGAAATGATTTAACAAGCTGAAGCGAAATGATGGCAGAATTACCATGTCTATAATCAAGACGCTAGAGCGATAGCAAAATGTACTAGACCTAAAAAAACCGAGACACAATGCGTACCACGAACATATANCAGCATAAAAGTATAATTTTCCATAAGTCGTTCGGAAGAGTTCTTGCATTAAGGGCAGCAAGAAGTGAACATTCGGGTAAGTAAATGTAGCGTTAGTATTTTCACCAACTGGAATAAAATTGCAATGAAATCAAATTGAAATTTTTTTGAAGAATAAAAGTTAAAGAATGAAATTGCATCAAAATCAAGTTAAAAATGCAATTCCATCAACCAGCTAAATTCATAATAGAACTTTCCAAACACCTTGTTGGATTGATGCAGTCAAAGATTTTTCGCTCCCAAATATGTAATTTACGCCACACGGACACAAAAACACATTTATGGGTAATATCAGGGTTTGCGTGAAAAACACACATTGGGTCTCCATAAAGTAGCTTCCGACAGGACCTCCGAGAGAAATTTTGCCAGGGGTTACGAAGAACGATACCGGGTCCCCCTAACTTCTGGGGCACTCGTCGAAAGTTGCATAAAAGCAGTAAATAAAAGCTCTGCATAATTTTGACTTGGCAGTGAATAGCCTAGAACACATTGCAAACGAAGGCGATTCCACACAGAAGA
>JGI24021J15306_10006027_pt1 | contig 14497 bp, 7 predicted proteins | sample Ectturendosymbi1_FD_15306 | JGI IMG/M metagenome (IMG submission 15306)
GGTAATCCACCATTATAAAAGGAGTACATGAATTTGGCAACTGACAATTGAAATAAATCAGGTATTTCTAAAATTTTGTGCATGGAATAGAGTACAGCTGTTGTAGTTTTGTTATATTCAAGGGTTCTCACAGCTTCGTTCTGGGATCTACTTAAAGGGAGTAAAGTCGTCTTGTTGGCCCTTCCCCAGTTAAGTATTGAATAAGTTAAATAGGAATGGAAATGAGCACAGTAAACAGATTTGAGCATTGAAATGTTGGTATAGTGTTTTAATTTGAACAACATTCCACATGATTTGGAGAGTTGTGTTACCAACTTTTCAATTTGAGGTTTCCAATCAAGTTTATCAAGTATAACGCCAAGATATTTTAGGCTACTTTGTTTTAATATTGGATGATGATTAATTGAAACTGAAAAATTGATATTGTTATGATTATTCATGAGCATGAAATTGCTTTCGGAGTAATCGATACATAATTTGTTAGCACGAACCCGGTGATCAATTTTTTGAGCTCATGGTTAACTGCTTTTTTATTTTGTGGTTTTCCCCCGAAATATGCAGATTGATATCATCAGCATATAAAACGGTATTAAAGTCGGAGGCTTTCACAATGTCATTAATGTATATGAGGAATACAAAGCAGCTAGATTTTTTTTTGTCAAAGCAGCTAGATTTTTTTAGATTTTTTTTCAGCTAGATTTTTTTGTCAAAGCAGCTAGATTTTTTTTCAGCTAGATTTTTTTTGTCAAAGCAGCTAAATTTTTTTGGGTCACACGAAAGTAAAGGCAGCTAGATACAAAGCAGCTGGATTATTTTCTTTATGTGTTTTTTGGCAACTTTATCTGAACCGGTCAGCAACGATATCCAAGTTTGTAGCATAAGTTATCCTTCCAGGAGTGCGAAGTGGGTCATTGTCAAAAAGGCATGTTTCAATAAAAAAGATCAAATGTTCCTGTAAAGTGAGATTTTCTGATTCCCCCTCTAACGCTTTTCTCATTCATTGAATCTTGTGTCGAGTGGCGGATGACCAGCAGTTAAAAACATGCTGTAGCGGGGACGTTTTTGCATTTTAGGGGGGTATTTTGTCTATACTGCAGAACAAAAAACTTAACACTTTTTCCTTGTGTGACCCAAATTTTTCTTTGAACATATGAGAAAGTATACTCATGTTTGACAAACAGCTCTTGAAACCCGGAATGCGTATCGGTCTTAACCACACCTTAAGAAACAAATTTATGTCAGAAGCATCAATGACAAGAGCGGATCACTCTGATGCAATAGTTTTGGCGCCCTGTACTCAGGGCCGGATTAAATGAACGCTAGACCCCGAGGAAAATCGTGACCGCGAGGCCCCCTAAACGCTTAGTGCTTCGCATGCCCTCGTTTCAACTTTGTAGAAGCACCAGTCAAAAACTTCAAATCTGATGCGATTTGGCAGCCTACACTTTAGAGAAAATTGGGGGTGACCATGTACGGCGGTTCGTATGTGATTAATTTGTTCAAAAAACGGTTGTAACACAAAAAAAGATCTTTTTGCTACCGTGACACCACACGACAATCCTGTTTTTGATAGACTCTCTGAGCATTTTCACTGCAAAAATCATGCATTCACAATGCGTTGGAAAGATATGTCTACACCAGAGATTATTAACCTTTTCTCCACCACGGCCCCTTTAAGTAATTGTCCTTTGTTTTACGCCCCCCTGACAATAAACAAGTCTCATAAGCAAACAGGGTTGCGGAGCCGGAGTCGTAAGGAGTCGGAGCTCGGGGCTTTTTGGGTGGAGTCGGAGTCGGATTCCTAACAACATTGGGAGTCGGAGTCGGATTTTTTGTCCGACTTCGCTGTCCAATTGGATCATTTTTTAAATCACACTCTTAAATTGGGAATTCCTGTTGAAATGGTACAATTTCCTTTGAAATTTTTGTTGAAACAGAAACTTCTTGCTGTGCACCACGATTTCCATTGATTGTAACAGTCAAATTTCATTCCCTTTATGTTAAGGAGTCGGAGTCGGAAATTTTGGAAAGGCCGCAGTCGGGAGTCGGAAATTTTGGAAAGTCGGAGTCGGAAACTCTAGAAAGGTCGGAGTCGGATATTTTATCTCCGACTCCGCAACCCTGTAAGCAAATGCATTTATTGGTTAATTCATTGATCAAACTTTCCATGTTGCACAGGGCATATGAGCTCGCGCCCCTTTTAATCTATTGACGCCCCCCCCCGGTTAAGAACCACTGGCTCCACTCTCTCGCAGATCAAACGTACCCGTTTAGAAAAAACGTTTTTAGCGAAACATCATGCAAAAGCAACTTGAACCGTACAACTGTGCTTGACTGAGGCTTTGCAATGGGAGCTCTACAGAAAACCTAAAGCTAGCAGCTAAGTTCGGATTAATTCATTTAATAATTGCAACGACAGTTTATTTGCCGGTATGTCACTGACAGCGCCGCGCAAGAACCAGGTTCACTATTTTGGTGTCATGCAATGATGAGATTGCACTTCGCTCATGTCCGCTACTTTGCCTGCAGAGGCAGGTTGCGCAACTTGTTAGAGGGCTGTTCTACTGTTGGTCTTTATTGCGTAACAATAACACGGCAATAAGTTTTCAAACGTTTATTTCAAGTTACGGTATATATATATAGGCTATGGGTCACCAACCTTTTTGAAACTGGGAGCTACTTCTTGTGTACCAATTAATGCGAAGGATTACTAGTTTGATACACACTTCTGAACAAAATTTTTGCTCAATTTACCTTCAATTATTTTAGTATTGATATTCGTTAATGTGAAAACATTGATCATGCTAATATTATTTTTAGAACAGGCTCGCGGGCGACCTGGTGCCCGCGAGCACCACGTTGGTGACCCCTGATATAGGCTTTTTCCCCATGTGACCAGGACTCCCATTGAGGGTTTGTTCCACGCAGATCTGCTTTTTTTAATCGACCTGGGTGTCTATGTTTAATTATGAAAAATCGCGTTAAATCTGTGTTTTTTTAAGTTATAAATTCATCAGCAATTTCGTGTTCGATTGTATAAAGTTAACTTCATACTACATTGTTAACATGCGCACATCAGGTGAGAAAATACGCATATCGGATGAAGCAGAACGTGTTCAATCGGTTTCAAGTCCTCATATAACATCATTGTTAGGGTTATATGTATAATGTTATTGTCTCTTATGCCAATTGAAGAAACTGGTGGAACTAGGGTTAGGACTGATTGTTTAAATTTCGATGTTTCCCCATGCATTCAAATTGAAAAACAAATTTCAATTGGAGGAAGAAGGCATTGAGATCATACTTTTTGTGCGATTTTAGATCCCGCTGCAGTGCAAGATTGAACAAAATTTCCTAGTTTAATATCAAATGTACTCATACAATTAGTGAGAGATATCATCAATGGAGTATGTTACCAACGTTATGAAAAACGTCTTGAGCAACAACAAAAATGTTGTCCAAATGTTAATGTTTGCGTTGCAGACGAAAATTTGGAAAAGGAAATAAAATTAAAATCAGTGTTCGATTATCGTTTCAATTCGAATAAGCACACTCACATATTTTTGTTCGTAACACAAACTTTCTGAGTTTTCATTGTACGAATACGTTTTTTTTGGTGTGCAATCCGGGTTTATTTGAAATCACTGAATGGGAGCCCATAAAGCGTGGTGCTGTTTGGCTCAATTCTTTTAAGTCACTCAAAAAAGATAAATGCCAAATTTTTCAGTTTCCTTAACCTAAGAACTAAAGGCACTCATCAAAAAGTTCTACAATTTTGACGCGTAGTGAACGGTCTGAAAACATGGGAAAACCAGTAAAGGAGTTTTTTGATATTCAAGCGCGAGGCCCCGGGCATATGGCCGGTTTGCCCAATGGTTAATTCGACCCTGCCTGTACTAAGAATTGGCAGCCGGTGGGGCATAATGAGGGACGTTCCGAGCGCAGGGTTGCCATATGGCCGGTATTTCACCGACCTGGCCGGTATTTTACCGCTAATTTAGCAAAGGCTGGTAAGAAGCCGGTATTTTGAAAATAAATAATTTGCAGTAACTGGAAAAAGAGATAATGCAGAGCTTTTCAAATTATACTGTAATGACTCTATAGTAGTGAAACTTGTCAGGACAATTCCTTCAGCAAAATTCATATAAGGACAAATTGTTACTCGTGTCTTAACAACACTCACTGTCTCTCCGTTTTCCCTCTTCCTTATTTAGTCATACTTAGCATCTTCCGTCGTCCTAAACGTCATCTGCATGAGCATTTCTTTTGGCAATTAACCGTGCAAACCGGTGTAGGTGAGGTTGTCGTCTGAACTGCTACCATAGACTATTACAGGCAGAATGCAGGAAAATCATAGAAATGGACAGGACGACAGTGACATGGTAGAGACTAGCAAAACTTTCACAATCACACGAGTTGCATTGAACAGACATTATTTCGTCAGCGAACTACAACTCGCTCAAGCAAGGGCCAGCGATTCAACTGGGAGGCCATCTCTTGGTCAGTCTTAGTAGTCCAGAATGTAATAAGAAATTTTTTGAAAAGTTTCAGGCAAGCTAGGAAATGTTTGTTGCAAACTGGAGAGAGTGTAGCACGCAAGAAATTATTAGTTGTGTTATGGTGTTCATACAGACAATATTACTGTAGAAAAGCAAATACCATAAAATTGTCTGGCAAGATGTTCACTTCAGAAATGGATATACAACATGTAAAATTGGAATTTTACCAAGTGCATTATTTTTAGAGTTTAAGAAAGCGCCTCCGTTCATATTAAACACTACACTTATCGTTTTTCGTTTAAAGTAGGTTAGTTTGCTAATGCTTAGCATAGGACTATAGACCATGCTCACAAAGCATACGTTTATACACTGTTTGAAATATTTTCAAACCAACCCTTGCGGGAGCTTCATGAAATTGTAAAAAAAATATCATAAAAAATAAATGCATTGTCAAAAAGCGTTCTTTTTAAAAAATGGTATTCGAGAATCCAGTGCCATTACGGAAAATATGCGCTTACGTATGCTGCCTAGATCTGCCACTGTGGAAAAAATGGCCGATATTTTTACAAAACGCATCTGCTGGCAACCCTATCCGAGCGTATCACGCTCATTCAAAAATAAAACTGAGCAAGAACTACTCACAGATATGAACCGTTGCCTCCTGTTCGTCATCCATTTGATGTTGGATCGCTTCCGTAAGACTGTTGATCCGATCTGCACATTCGTCAACTTCCGCTGCAATTTGCTGCGACCATTCACGTTCTGGAAGGAGTGGAATGATTGACAGATCAGCCAGAATTGACTCAAATTCGCCAACAACCTCTTGGTAATATTGATCCCTGACGAGCGTCATACAGTATGTGAGGTGCTCATAAATTCCTTGACCAGGCAACAAACTCAACTGCAAAAAATCAAAGAAAACACCTCCAATGTTCAGCTGTTTCCACACGTACACCACACGTACACCACATGTACACCACACGTACACCACACGTAAAGCACATGGTGAGTTGAGGACAGTGTACCTTACGGCAATCGCTAAACGTCCATAGACTAATTACAAAATGATTTTTTATTCACGATGATTCGCTGGTTGGAAAATTGTTTCGCAGAACTATGCATCTTCATGGAGACATTTATTTGCTAACAGAAAATCAGAAATTAAAATACTGGTTTCAAATTCAACCAACTCATAAAATCTCGTACAGTGTGGTACGAGATAACAGTTTTTATGGCTGCTTTTTCGTACGACTAGGGTAATCGATTTATGCGAAGACATGACTCGGCCACAGCACAGGAAATACTCAAAACTTAGCACATGCATCCAACCACATAGCGACTTGATTTATTTCTCTAACCGACCAACGAAGTCGCTAACTAGCATACGTATTTATTTACATAAAAAATACAGAGTGTAAATAAATACTCAGACCTGTTTAACTAACCAGTAGTCTTACGCATATGCACGGAAAACTAGCAATATAATAAAACTGAGTTAGAATTAACATTTTAAATATTGCGTTTGTAATTAAGAAAATTCTCAATATTATAAAAAAATTGAAATTTTTAGAAAAATACCAAGACGTGTTATGATAATTAAACACCAGAAGAAGCGAATAAAGCAGTTAGATAAAGATTAGCAGTGGGACAAATGCCTGCAAACAGTGGCGAATCAAAGAGCAATTCGTGCATGGCACCTTTCTAACGATTGACTGGATGCTCCGATATTTGATTAAAACGTAGCAGTTCCGTCAAACTTCTTACCATAGCATTAGTGCAGTTAAGAAAAAGAGCTGTTTCCCATATAGCTCTTGCTTGATTTCTGTTAAGTGAGGCTGCTAATGATGTAGTACTCTCTCTTGCAACTGAACTAGAAAGAGTTTTTGAAAAGTAAATGCAATCATCAAATGGCTGGCAAAAGCTGAAAGCCTGTTTGCAAACCGAAATTCCATCAAGAAAGCTTGTCTTGTCCATACCAGGTACCATGTGTAAGTTGGTTGCATCTGTACAACAAGAAGCCTAATAAAATACTCTCCAGAGAGGTTCGACCGACGTTTGATGTAAAGAAACATGTATCATTTACAAACACTCTGATACCCAGGCAGCAAAGGTCATTTTTTCCCAGACTGGGAAAAAGTCAGTTTCCCAAAAAGATCAGTTTTTCCCAAACAGACAAGAACTTATACAGTTTTTCCCAAACTGTGGTTCTCCGAACCAGTGGGAGTCTTTCGAAAGATGGAAGAAGGAACCGGCAATATTTTGTTCACAAGTTCAAGGTTTCGCAAATAACCGAATTAGGAATAAAATTTTACTGCCATTTCTCATGTGTATTTTATTTGTAATTCAAGTGTTTATCATCTTGATTTTCATATGTTGTTTCGAATATTTTGTTATTTAAAGAAATTTAAATAACCATTTTTGTTTCTCAGGTAGGCTTTGAGCATAGAGCACTTTGTATTTTTACGTGGTCCTTCAGCAGTTGTAACCTTCAGCAATTTCGGGGCCCCGGTGTGTTTGTGTCAAAGACCAAAAAAATCATCACTTTCAGATAATGCAGTCCTAGCCCCTAATGTATTTTAAAACTTGTATCTTATTGTCTTCAACAGCGATATCTGACATTCATTTACACACCAACTTATTTACCTTTCTTGTAATACTTTTTCTACTACACACGCACCATAATTCACTGCATAAAATGACCCAATCCGACACAACGTAGGGCAAAATACTTAACACCTACTGCTTCTCAATAGACATTTAAAAACTTAGTTCCGTCGTGAAAAGGAACTAAGTGCAGTTGACGTAACATCGCATCAGCGGAAATTCAATAATATAGCAGCAGACCAGGCAAGCATGTACATATGTGTCTACATTGTAATTCTATCCAACAAAACTAGTTTCTCACATCCTCTCATTTTACTGTTTTGACAACGGAGTTAGTTACCCTGGGCTTAAGTTAAATGCTGTGAAAACGTATTTGTACTTGGCCTTCCACTGTGGTAAAATACAAACAAACATGCTTTTTCTCTGCAGTAGATCAATTGAGAAAGACCTGAACAAGCATAATTAGTTGATGATGAGAATGTGACTCACAGACTTCAATCAGCCTTTTATGTCAGCTTGGCTCTAACAGGTTGCACTTATGGCAGTCCAGCATCAACAAATTAATTTCATAAAAGTACAAATAAATGGTATGTGCTGAATGAATACTTGTAGCCTTAAGCTAATGTGACGGTCACTGTTGACGGCTTGGCACGTCTTGGAAAGGTACCATAGACAGAAGGCATGTTCAATACTTTGCCTGTACAGACGTAAGATGACCAATCGATGGTGAAGTGACTTTGCATAGCGAACTCTGTTGCTACTTGAAACATACGAGGAGTCTGCTTAGTTCAACCATGTCCATCCCAATTGGCTTACTGAGCCAACAATTATGTCACTGTCTTAACCAGGGTCGTGCATTGAATGACATATTAATGAGGGCCGCACATTGAATGGCTTACTTTGATCTTAGCAAACTAAGTTTAGCTTATACTAATGTAATGAAAGCCTTCGAATCCTAAATGCAATGGTGCAGACGTGATAAAGTGGCACTGAGGACCACCTGCATCAAAAATGTCAAATTCAAGATTATGAAACAGGACGATTTGTCAGTATGTAGGATATTTTACTGCAGGGAAATCCTTATCTGTGCCGCACAAAACCTTCGACTGAGTCGCGGGTTGGACATAGCTGGCTTAGTTTCAATCACTTGGCGGCGCAATCTAACTACAACACAAGGATAAGGGGCTTCCGCAAGGGTTTTTGCTTGTGTAAATTAGGTAGCTATTACTAGCAGCTTTGAGGATGGCAGCAGTTCATCTTGCAACTATAAGCAAAATAGTTCTGTAACCTTTAGTAGGTCCCAACATTGAACCTCTTACATTTTGTTTAAGGTTGCCGCACAGCCTGCTTAATATTACAAATACTGGCCTCCTTATCCTTAACTAAAGAATCAAGAGCCTCCTTACCCTTTGCTTGGAGCATTTCACATGTTGGTTCAAAGATCTCATAGTTAGAGTGGAGCGCCTTGTCCTTTGATCGTATGCGATTTATGTTTCATCCTTTTGCTGTAGCTTTTTATCTTTTCACTGTTGGCAATTGTTCAGTTGGCAATTGCCCTGATCAGTGTTCACTCTAAGAACATTTTACGCTGAGCAAATGTATGTTTGTGAGCATGACTATTTTAAGGCTGAGCAAGCAGAGTTCTAAATTAATTACATATTTTGCGAATTATTAGAATAAATATGAAATCTTATCAAAATACAAGCAAAGTACACATTTAATTCAAATAGCTTCAAAAAGGGCCGTGCGGTATGTTAAACATTCGTTCTTATTTTGCCCAAAAACATGTCACTTATTTTTTACTTTTAAATTTGGAATGTTACAACTGCGCGAGAATGAGATTTCACTGGGCAAATGTTCTGGTGGTATTGCGCATTTGCGCAACTTACAGGGAACATTGGTCCTGATACCCGTTTAAACATATCAATAAACAAAATTACGAGGTAAACCAAACTGCGTTTCCTGCTCAATAAAATGGAGTAAATTATAAAAAAAACACAATCGTGAGCAAGACCTCATAAAACTTATAAAGTGCGTAAACAAAAAATGGCCTCCCTCAAAGTGCATAAATTGAAAATGAGAGGAACATTTTGCACACCCTGCATACTCGGCCACTTATAATCTCTGTGAGCAGCACAAGGTCGCATGCTGCCCAAAATTCCTTTTGTCTTTTGTGTGACAACAACGCTGAACGCCAAAGAGGTGTGATGCACACCTCAATACTAATAAACGTAGATAAAGTATTTTCACTGTTGGAAGATTTGCACAAATGCCAGTTTTGATACTACACTACTTAGGATGCTTGAAGAAACTTTAAAGCTGGGTGTTGCAAACCGACCATCTTTGATGACTTATTCTTTTGTGTTCAGGTACACACGTTGTATAAGGGCTTGCAACTGGATCCATCGTTGTGGTTTATTTCAGGTAATGAATCACCTGCGTGTATCAGGAAGTTGAATGTAGGATGAGTGAAAAGCTGACACTCTGACATAGCTTCGCGTTGCTGCTGCTCCGACAAATCACTCAGTTTGTTCAACGGGAAGTACTGGACCTGAAAAAAGTGTAAAGTAACGTCCGTGCTTCGCCACAGAACCAGGGCCTACGAGAGGTGGGTACAAGAGGTGCATCGTACCCGGGCCCGGGAGGCACTGGGGCCTGGGAAGATGAAAGTACACACGTTGAGTTTTTCTTCTTCAACTGCAGCGTTGGTAGCTATATTTAGAAATCTTAGCATGGTTGCTGTTATATCTATATTCTGATTACTATGTAAATAAGCTATACACGTTTGGACGATGACCCCAGAAGCTAGGGTTCCCGATGTCGGTCTTCGTACTGCCTGGTAAAATTTCCCTCAGAGACCTTGCACAGAACTAGAAACGAAATGAATACATGACAGAAATATACAGTGCTGTCGATTTTAAATAGGAAAACTTAGAAACTTCTAGGGAGTGCTTCTTTTCGTTGACAGTTGCATTAAGGATATTTGTATATTTTATGAACGCTGGCTGGTGTATGTTGTAGTTTTTTCTTAATCACAGTAACGTTGCATCTATCAACACCAGTATTGTGTAATATATTATCAGATAGTATATGCTATTTATTTTGAATTATTGTGTTATTCTAAGGCAGTGGTTCCCAAACTTGTTTGAGCCGTTCCCCAAATCAAGGTAGCGATTACGTCTTATTACCGTCAACATTTCGCAGATATCGCTCATAATATAGAACAACATTGTGTTTTTGGTTCTGAATTACCCCCCGAAGAATCGCACATTACCCCTGAGGGGTAATTTACTCCCAGTTTGGGAACCACTGTTCTAAGGTAATGTGAGGAGAAATGTGAGTTTGAACGATATGCTACAGTGCAACATCACCAAGGGGTGCAACACCACCCGAAAGGGGTGCAACACCACCAGAAAACTTTGAAATGCTTGCAATTTAAACAAATATGAAATACATCTGCTTTGAAAGTAGTTCGATGATGAACTGGACAGACAGATGTTATGTGGTTCTTTGTTTTCCCAGAAGCACAACCGCAGCGCAACCGTCCGGATTTTGCTTAGTTTATAACTTTTTTCGGCGACATGACAAAATCAGGTGTATCTACGTCATAAATCATTAAACAGTAAATATTTTGAGACTTTCGAATATAACCTCATTTAATATGCAGAGGTAAAGTCGTTTAGATTTGGAGTGAGTTGAAAATATTGATTCAATATGCAAAATGTTGCTCAAATCACAAGTGAGATTGGATTGAACCAGATACGATCATAAAGCAAGAAAGTCAGCGAGTTGGGAGCGTAAAAAACTTTCTTCTATTATGAGCTGGGTATATTGGCAAGTGGCTTTTCCAATATGTCCAGTGTTTATTTAGTTCAAACTGTTGTTGCGCGTAGACTAGAAACACACATTTCTGCCATGCATGTCAATTAGAGGTTGACTTGACAATATACCAGAGGTGGCCGACCCGCAGCTCGCGAGCCGCATCGGCTCTTTGCCAGGTGTAAAACCATATTTGTTCGGGTTAAATCTATCCTCGAAGAAATAGTGGTCCTTTAGACATAGCTTAAAATTTATCGTGAGTTCGAGGAAGCTTATGTTCAGGACGGTTCTGACCAAAGCTAATGACGGTTTAACCGCCCGTGAAATGTGACTATTCTACTTTTCAATGCGAGAATGTATTTATCATGAATTTGAGCATGAATTCTAACACAAGAAATTACTTTCTGACATCTGAAAGATGTCATTTTGACTGTCAGAGTCTACCACGCATAGTGTTTGAGTTTTCTTTGTATTTCCATTTCAACCGTGCCAAGAATGGCTATAATGATTTAAGTTCAGGTCAACGTGCCACGAGTGGCTGATTTCATGTCAAAAACATGGTACTTTATACAGTTTTCTCCTTATTTGTTTTGTTCATCTTTAAGGAGTCGTACGTCATGTAAACATCACATGACCACGTTTTTTGAGCTGTTTCAGGTCTCCGCCTCGGGGAAGAGCCTTATTTGGCCGTGCAGTCTTTTCTTCCGAGGTGTAATAGCTCGAAATTCAATCTCATAGGTTTGCTTCCCGAGGCGTCACATCTCGATATGTGCTGTTTTGTCTTTTCTTCCGATGCACGTTTCGAAGGCTTGCTGACCTGGGTCTCCACGTATGGTTTCCTTCCTGAATCATCATGGCTTGATCTGTTTACGAAGTGAGTCAATTTTCTTGTGGAGTGACTACTTTTCTTCTCAAGTTGTCTTTACTTTTACTCTTGAGAGTTTGCGTCAATATTATCGTCCTAGCTTGTGACGTCTTTCTATTCACCTGCTTAGCCCATATGTCTTTGTTGCTCATTTCTGTGTATGCAAGCTGCTTTCGCTGAGTTTTCTGGTGGGCTTATATTTTACAAAGTTTTCTTGCATTCTGTGAACAACCCTATTCACAGAGTTTGGCCTTTTTCCCAAGATTGCATTGTTGCATAAATGTTTTCTTTAGATGTTTGTATGTTTTCTGGGTTCAAATGTGGTCTTAGGAAACTTTTCTTAAGCTCCTGTTGAGGATACTGAGCTACTTGCAAAGTAGCCTCTACACCGATTTCGTGCGCCTCTTACGTAATTACCAGAAGTCCCACTAAGTAACATGCATAACAATAAATACCTTGTAAATTTCTGTCATTATCATGTTAGTGTATGATGTTTACAATAAATGTAGCTGAGCAAAGGCATGTGTGTGAGTGAGGAAGAGATGGGGTGATATTCATGTGTGGCCGTGTGTATGATGTGGCTCTTTGCGGTAACACAATAAGAAATGTGGTTCTTGGTCTCTGACTGGTTGTCCACCTCTGCAATATACTATATTTTGAACGTTTTCAAAATATTTGAAAAAAACGCAATTTTTTTGTGTTTCCAAAAATCTTTCTATTTGAATAAGAGCTGATGATGCCTACCTTGTAGGCGAAATATATACTCTGTGAGATCTTAGTTGATTCTGTGCTGGGAAAGGATTTCTTTCGATAAACAGTGTTCCAAATATCTTCATTTTATTTTGAAGGGCCAGGAGTCGCAGGGGAGGATTTGAAATAATTCGTATTCATATATACGAGTACAAATATTTTAATTCACAATATTGAACGTCACAGAAAATAACAAGAAAAAATTCGCTTTAAAATATCTGAGAATTTCGCAATTGTGTGAGGTAATCAAAACAACACCTTTCGCACAAATGAAGAACAAGTCGTGCGAACAGTTCTTATATATCTGCTGTGGACGAAGGCAGAGAACAAAACATAGATTGGGCGACTACACCAGGAACATATACCTTGTTTTTGGTCACATACTTGCTTCATCGTCAGATGCACATGTTTCACATTTTTTTAAACAAATAATGCGATCATAGAAAAGAAAAATATTTTCTGAAACCTTTTCGTCATAATTATAGCAGGAGGTTTTGCCTAAATGCAAATGCACGCTACAGCCTGAACGCACAAAATTCGCAATGCCAGAATGTTTTCTATCGAATGCATGACCACATCGTCAAACATCACCGTTCCACCTTCCTCAAAATTTTAAACAAAAAAGTTTGCGTCTTCCCTTACATGACATGAAACAGCTAAAGTTGGCCTGTAATTTTTGTCGGGCTTACAATTTCTCCGATAAATGTGGGTTTCGGTTTCATCCTCATGAAATATTCACATGATAGAATTCACCATCACATGATAGAATTCACCTTCAAAAAGGTCGAGCGACTGATACAGAATAAAAATTAAGCTGGTGTGGATTATCAGCAGATTAATGACTGCCTGCAGGAGAAAGACTTGCGCATGTGTTTGAAAAGCTAAAAAACGTAAGTTCTTGAGGAAAGTACGTTATTTTTAGTACTTGTACTTGGTGTTATTCACTGCACTATAATGCGAATCCTTGAACAGTGTTAACTTCCACAAACCTTCATGTTAGATGAGCAATTCTGGATCTTTTCAAAGATCTTTTGCCAATATTTGTAGATAATTTTTTGTTCCGATGGATTTTGATTGTACCATCCGCCAGCTGTGTTTAAAGCAACAAACACCGTCATACTTTTCAAAGATTTCGCAATACTATTCGATCTTCTAAATGCGATAGACCGCCAGAGGTGGGTTTGAGGGTTGCTGGAGTGTTCCAAGATGCTTCTGCAACCAAAACATAAATGGTTTATTTTTCACATGGCATAAATAATGTCTTCAAATCATTATTGCGTAATATTTAACAACTGTTTTAAATCAAAATTACGAGTGTTTTTTGCCCACATTTTAATCGTTGCTCATTCCTAAGACACCACCGTGAAATTCACTTAAGTTTTTAGTCTCTGGCCAATTCGCAAAATAAGCCAAGAAGTAAGAATTTTAAAAGAGCTACCAATGAATGTCGTTCAGCGAACCGCAAGCTAACATGTTGTTTAAATAAATGTCACTGCTTACAGACTGCGCGAGTCAACTCAAATAAATATGAGGTTTTATGACGAATTTTCACATATGCGCGCTTAGTAACGCGTATGTTATCAGCTGTTCAGGTTATTAGGCGAGGAACACAGGATGGTGATTAGCTGAAAATGTTACAATTATCAAGATTGCAATAGTGCTGTAATAGACTTTCAACACCTACAAACAGGGGCTCCCCTCTATTTAGCTGTGATTTTTTAAGTAAAATCTATTCATTTCACGTAGCTTCATTTCATCAAGATCTATCCATATATAGTAAATCCAGGGTTTTCTTAAGGCGTTTTAGGGACCCGATTCGGGTCCCTAGAATTTCAAATTGGGTCCCTAGAATCGGAGACAATTATCATCGGGTCCCTAAAATCAGAGAAAATCGGGTCCCTAGAATCAGAGAAATCGGGTCCCTACAGATCCATACCGGGTACCTAACATTTTCCTTAAA
>JGI24021J15306_10006029_pt1 | contig 14494 bp, 10 predicted proteins | sample Ectturendosymbi1_FD_15306 | JGI IMG/M metagenome (IMG submission 15306)
TTCGTCCAGCGAGATGGACCTTTGTCTTCGCGTTGTTGACTTAGAATAACTTTGCATTGATGGCTTTGTAGGAACCTTTGAAAATAATCAAAAGTGTTTATGATAACAGATAAAGCTTATCTTTGTATAGATTGGATAGAGACAAATTTTCATTTTAAGCAGAAACTTCATAACTGCACATTCAAGTCCAAGGTCATGAAAGTTTTGCCTTATGTCATATTTTTTAACATAAATCAAAGTTTGCTTGTCTGAAAACTGGCGTCACGCAAAGGAGTTGTTGTAATCTGAAAGCCTGAGCGGCATGTGCGCAAAGCTTCGTACTGTGGCAACAAGCAATAATAGAGATCACCCGACGAGATCACTCTATTATTGGTTGTTCACGCCACCTACTGTGTATAGGGGTGTTGTTCTTCGAGCACATTCCGTTTGTGGTAAATCGCGCATTCAAAGCAACGCCAGCGGAGAGATTGCAACAACATCCCCTCCTTTTTGCAAGGAACCGAACCGATCGCACGTTCTTTTTGTGAAGGTTTCACACGGCACAACCTTCAAATACAGGTCACAGAACCATTTTGTTGCGATCGGAGAGCTCGAACAGCATGTGCGCAAAGCTTCGCTTTGCACTGTGGCAGCAAGCAACAACAGAGATCATCCGACGAGATCATGCTACTATTGCTTTTTCGCGCCATATATATATGGGTGTTGTTCTTCTCGCACATTCCGTTCGTGGTGAACTGCGCATTCAGCGCAACACCAGAGTAGAGGTTCCACCAGCATCAAAATTCTAAATTTTTTTTAGATAAAACAATTAAAATTTGCTTAAAATGAGCAGTCTAGCGTTGAACTGAATCAATTGCCTTCTGGCAAAGAACTAAAGAAACGTTCCAATATATTTTTTCATTAAGTAAATTGGTAATCTTGTTCCAACGCCTCCGATTACCTCTTGGATGAATAGTCCATTTCCTTCGTTGCTAAATGAAAGAGCGCCTCTTGTGGCTGCGTTGAGATTTCGTGATTTGCCCAGCACGACATGGCGAGTGTGAAACAAACTATTTGCTGCAAATAATATCAGTATTTGTCTCTAGAAATTTCGCTGCGGCAATCGTTATCGACCTGATCTTAACATCACTGTTGCTAAAGGAAAGATCACGCTTTGCTGCATGTTTCAAAGTAGTCGACAGTCAAATTCTGCAGCATTTAAGTGGCATGTTTTGTTGTTTTAAAGCATTGGCAATTTTTCGTAGTCTCTGCACCTTCAAAATAGGTAAAGAAACTTCTTATCTTAATTATTTTTAGTCTGATTTTTCTGAAAATATTGTCATGAAAACACAATTTTGTGAGGATCCAGGCCTAAAAAGCCGACAGATTCATACGGATACTACAGAATCGCACAACAATATTTTGCCTGCACGTATCATACCAACTTCACCTATCTGAACAGTCGCTGTTGTCTATTAGTAGTACTACCGTGCGCTTACCAAGTACTTCATTGTTTCTTTATACTTCCTTTAAGCAAGGACCTTGTTTTCGTGCTTCAGGAAATCTTTCCAGCCTCATATTGCAAACCATAGTTCGAAACAACCATTTTATAATGCTCTTTGACACGTTGAAGAAATTTCTTCTCAGACCTCGGAAAATCCACATACTGCAACTTTACTACCGGCGTTCGATCCTCCAAGTATAAGAATTCTTATGTGTTACAGAGATGAGGAGCATGGTTGGATGAGTGGTACGTACACTTTCAGATATATTTCCCAGGTGATTTCCCTGGCTCTCCACTCCAAGAGAGACAGGTGCGCTGATAACGTGTGCGGTATAAGTGTACTCGATTGACAATAACAAAAGGTTTAGTGATGCACAAATTGGGGAATACAAAATTTCTATATTGTGCCTCCAGCATGTGATGAAACAATATTTATGCACTGTGAATCAAGTATATACTCGGGCAAACTGAGGGGTTGTCAATAGAAAAACAAATAAAGCTCACGTTCAAACACTGTCTTTGCTGTCGACCGTCACCGATAGAATCTTTTCACCTTTCTGCATAAAAACGAATTTTGAACAAAATAAGCGATTTAAGAAGAAAAGGCAGAGGTACCATATTACATTTTTCAACTTATTTTAATCTAATCGGAGAAATGTACATCATCAGTATTTACTGCCAATCATTTGTACAGGCATAACGCTAAGTGCATCCGCTTCGGTGATAGTAGGTTCAGATTTCGACTCCAGGGTGGTTTTGGTAAGACCTTGTATATTAGTACTATACCTTGCAAATTGGTACTGTACATTGTGAAAATAAAGCTGCAGGAGGTTGGATATGAGAGATGCAATCCTTCGTCTTCTGAATAAGCGTCTTTATGTGTGTGCGAACCTGTGCACTTTTGGGACATACTCGCACATTCGTGAATGTGTCTGCACCTGTGTTCGTTTGTGCTTGGTTACGCGCGCAATGACTCCATGTTGCAGTTCTCCATACTGAGATCATCCACGATACTGTCTGTCACCCAACATCAGGTTGCTGACTTGCTGCTTGTAATGTTCGTTCAAATGACTGTTGTTTCCCAAATTGCTTGTTGATGTTGTTGGAAACTAATCATTATGTTCTTTATCTAATTCATGCTGATAAAACAAAGTTATAATATGAGAAGCCTTGTCATTCGTTCTCGGACAAAACAAGCTTCGTAAAACGGTTTCAGTGTTTTTGTTGCGTTGGCATGCTGCATAAACACCAAGTTGCCAGCCAATCACCTTTGTGAATAAAACTGTGGTAAGGAAGACCAAAACCGAAATTTTTTTGGGTGCAGAACCTAGACTTTTTCAGTGAAAAAAGAAACCTATTAATCTTATGAGACAGCACAACACTGGAAATAGAGTTTGCTTCTCAAACCATTCAATGTTTTTGAAACTTTTTTCAGCCTTATAAACCACGCATTTGCACAATAGAACATTTGATAATAATCGATCAGTCCAGCATGTAAAGCAATGGATGATTGTAAACTAGGTATTTTGAGGTCAGACCACTAGCTTTATGTGTCAAGCATAACGTAGCCGCTGACACTTTACGTAAAAATGTTCGTTAAAAAGACTGCAATCGGCATCGGAGTATGAGCAGCATTACCATCAATGGTGAAAAATAAAAGCGTTTGTTTCTAGACGTATTGTTTCCATGTGAAAAACAAATATTTCCATTGCAATAACCCCAAAGATGACAGACTGATAACTCGCATCATCCATCAACCATTACCACGTAATGCCACGGTCTACAACGGCTTTTGTGCTTGCAACGCAAAAGCGCATCATGCGTTGACGCTGCCCAGCATAGTTCCAGATTACGTAAGATCCTGATAAGCATCTGCTCGAGGCACAGGTCATGACATAATACGTTCAATGTGGTGCAGGAGCAAATTCGTGGTCAGAATAAAAATGTTTACCGGGGATTTTGGTCGTTGAGACAGAGCTCGCTGCCTCGACTTGGATAAAGCAAGCAAGTCGTTTGGTATTTCTTCAAAAAGTCGAGTTAGCTGTGGAATATGTATCATGACAAAAGTGCAAATTATGAAAAAATCTGCACTGACATGTATTCAGAACTGTATAAGTCTTTGTCTAGTTTTTCATCATTTCGCCCGGAAGTTTTTACTTAATTATAGGATTGCAAATGCGCACTTGACACGAAATCGATTTTGCGAGCAGATTCGAATATTCTCGTTTTGCATCTGTGGTACGTCCAAACGTGTGAAATAATCTCATTCAACGAAGATAGGGTTATATCAGTTGACTCACGAAAATTTTTCCACTTTATGACATGCGTCAAATAATGCTTTTGTAATTAACACACATGGAACAATGGCTAGTCACCAACCTTTCTAATAAATGTAACAAAACAAGGCTGCTGCATTCTCAATCAACAAATAATGTATGTTTCTTGAAATTCTCTGGTAAAACTTTGTGAATAAATGTTCAACAAAAGCCTTGTGATTCAAATCTACTGGTACTTTTTTAATCGTCGCGAAGTCGGAGAGCATGTCCATAGTTTCAATTAATCTGTAACTGTTCTATCAGTTACTGATTGTATGTTCGAGGCATGGTGCAGTTAATCTGCACATAGGGCGAACATCAGATATTACAATCACCTTACAGATCTGTGCTTTTCCAGCAGATGTCACTTTTAAGGCCTGCAGAGGGCGCGATCGTGCATTGTGAAGTTGTTATCGGCCATAATTCGCGAACGGATTGCGCTAGAGAGCCAGCGAAGACACCCTCGCACTCGGAAGACAGCAAAGCATTTTTGAAGTATGTTGCATGTACTTGTGGTATGTTTGGGGGAAGCCTGTTTTTCACGTTGCCAAAACATTCGTGGTTTTGTTCAAAAAGCCGTGCAACGGAAATGAAACACGTTATTAATAAAGTCTCCATAAAAATGTCAGTGATGACTATAGCTTTGCGAAAATAATTCAAGAGATGAACATTCGTTTTTGGGGTAGTAAAACGGTGAAAAACCCAAAATTTTTGGGTTGTTTTTAACCTCTTTGGATAAATCCCAAGGTAGGAGATTAGATAATTAATTTGTTGCTTTTTATGCCATGAATTTCCAACCACTAACGCTAGAAGGCCAATCAAGGGCTCTGTAGATACGGATTTTCGCCTAGTTTGTTTCAGAGGAAAAGTAGAAACTATTTTGTCTAGGCCCCGATGACGTCATCGGAAAATGACACTTTTTTCACCCAAACATTTTTCGTCCACAAATGAGTAATGACTGAAATTGGTTGGAATTTTTTGTTACTTATGTTCCTCAGACGTAATCCAAAAGAAAGTAACGTTTCGAAAAAGCTAACAGGGAAGCGTAGAAGGAATTTTTTGAATTTTTCGGAAAATTGCCGAAACGTCGCCTCCAGAAAATCAAAAATTTGCATTTTTCTCAAAATGTTCAAGCGCTAAAGTACCTTCTTTTAAACTCAACGAATTGATTGCTGTCTTCCGAATCCGAGGATATTTTCATTCATTCTCTAGTGTATTCCGTTCGCGCGTTATGGCCGGTAATAGCTTCAAGAGGTACGATCTTAGATCTTGATCTCTGCGGGCCTTGTGTGATTTTAACAACACTTAGACCGTTTCCTTTCCAACTTCTTAAAAGTGTTTTCACGTGTTGGTTGTGATAGTGAATACTATTTGAAAAATAATGATATATGTTTGAAATCTCAGGGTTTGCCACATGCTTTTTAGGAATCAGTCGGCAGGGCTGTGTTTTCACCACGTGGGGATAATTGAAACTTGCTCATAACTGTGTTCAAGTACTATAATTAGTTTTCACAATGACAGCGAAGTCGAAACTATTAGCAAATTTTCGTTCAATAGGGAATCGATTTCACGAAAGGATACGCATCCTAAGTCCTGAAATCTGCAAGCAGTGCTTAAGGATGAAATCTTGAAGGACTACGTCAAGAGCAGAGAAAGCAACCCATATCAAAACTGACATGAATATATCAAAGCAAAAATTGCGGCCATCTTTTTTGTTTTTTATTGATAGACTTAAAGGTTTTGCTTTTACTTTTCATTTCATTCGCACTAATAGTAAAAGCCAGCGTAGGCATCAAGAAAATTCGTAATCCGAATGGACGCACAACATCTTTCGCCTCCCATGAAGGATACTAATTTCATGAAAACATGATTACACTCATGGGTTGCATCATGGCCTACTTAAGATACCTCAAGTCNTAAGTAGGCCGTAGGTTGCATGACAGCTCACCTTGCCTTGCATGAATTGTCAGAGTGACCCTACGTTTTTCTGGCAAACGTAAAAATGAATAGGCATAAAAACGATTCCGGGAACTATCTGCACTATTCAAAGTTATTTGAATCAATTTTATTGCTTCAAGAAACAGGTGAGGAACATTTTCGGACGAAAAGACGTCGTACTTGATAAGCGACAAAGGTTTCCATTCCTGGCGCTGTACCACTCGTGACAAGCGAAAAGGAGCTGAAAACACGAGTGTAATGAAACTGAACTTGTAACTTTAGTCAGCATTATTATTGCCAGCCTCGCATCCTGCACAATCAAAAAATGATAGAATGGACTAGTGGTTCTCAAACGTTTTTCGTTGCGACGCCTTTGGAAAAATTTTCTGAGCAATAAGATATTAATAGAGACACATAATGTCAAAGTCATATTTATATAAAGTTGATGGAAGCAAGATAAAACCGATCCTGATATTTTGTTTGATTTGTACTATTTTCAAATAAAAGCAAAGCACTGAGAACTTCCAGACACGTTTGCTATATCTTCCTTCCATAACGATAGCTTTCAATGAACGCCGCAATTGTATCTGATGCGTCAAACACATTTTTGTAGGACCCTTGCACTAGAAATATTGAGTTTATTCAATTTACCAAAGATGTCACACAAGTAAGCCCCATTTGAATAAAAATTCGTTCTAAGCAATCAGCAAGTTCATTATTTTTATAACTGACTACTCTAGTACAGCCTTTATTTGTCTGACGCAAAATAACTAAAATTGAGCAATGCGTTCATTAGTAAACATATATTTACTAAACATAACTGCTATTCCGTAGTCATGAGATATGAATAGGCAATCCACTGTTGGCATGGCCGCACTTGCGCACTGTTCTTTGGTGAAGTTATAAAGCTGCACAAAATTTTACTGTCATTAGCTCAATGATAAAAACTTCACTGACTTTGCTTTTGTGCGACGCCCTTGGAAAATTAAAACGATGCATTAAGGCGTCGCAACCCACAGTTTGAAATGGACAATATTGCTTGAAATCTTATTTCGGAAACAGGAGTTGGCTTGCCATTTATCAAGGTAAAAGTAGCATCTACTTCAAAAAGACTTGATCTCTGACCCAGCATCATCTGAAAAAACAATTGATTAACAGATTTATTGATGTAACATTGCATTAGCAGCACATGAAGTAGACAGCAGACCATGCACGTATACAAATGCACACGGTGATTACTGTTTACCTTGCAAGTCTCTCTAGCAAAACCCTTTCACATATAGCTGATTTGAACAATGGAGTTACCCTAAGGCCAACTAAAGCTTTGTGGGAACGTATTGTATGTTCACTGTCCAAATATGCAGATAATCATGCCTTTTATCAACAGTAAATCAATTCAGAAAAAACGAACCAAAGATAATTTTTTATGCTGAGACTGGAATTAAAATGTAATATGCAATGTTGACTCACAAATTTCAATCAGATTTCAATGTTGCCTTGAAATTAATAGACTACAACCTCTACACTTATGGCAGTAAAACAAGTTAATATCGCAAAAGCACAAATCTTTGGCAAGTGCTTAATAAACACAATTATGCTAATGGCTTTATCTGCATTGTATTTGGCTAAAGGACATGTAAACCAGGTATTTAGTAGATTTATAAGCACGAATGGTAGGCTATGCAGCGAAATCTTGCAACTGTTAGCAAAATGATTCATAAAAGCAACGGTAAAATATTCGCAAATTAAAACCTTTCAAATTTTGATTGGGGGCCCAACGTGACCTCCTGTTCAAAATGTTTGGATGCGAAAACATATGGTTTGAGATATTAGGAAAACGTCAGAAAATAACAATCTGAATAGTGTACAGACACCTCAGTATAACATAGATGAGTTTTCTCAATCACTTTCTGAAACAATCACAAAAATCGCAAAAAATAACTATGCGTACTATGTATTAGTAGGCGATATTAACATAAATGCACTTAATGAAACAAATGATAGCAGAACACAACAGTATATGGATACTTTATGCACTCTTGGCTGTTACCCAATTATAAATAAACCAACCACAGCGGTAAACGAAGCAGAGTCGTGTATCGACCATTTATATACACATAATTTATCCACCGAATTGAAGCCCTATATTATGCTGCATGATATTAGTGGCCACTATCCAGTTTATTTGACTGTGAGTAAAGCTCGATTAAAAAGAGGTGTCAAACAAAGATTTTTTAGAGATACAAGTAACGTTGATGGCATTGCTTTTGATCGCGATCTGCACGAAACTTTAGATTCGCTACCGATGCAACAATCAGAATGGAATGCTAATGAAAAATTTGATTTTATTGTAAGGTCCACGAAAAGTCTTGTGGATACACACATGCCTGTTCGGAAATGCACAAGAAGGGAATATAAACTTAAATTAAAGCCATGGATAACACAAGGTGTAATTTCTTCTATCAAACATAGAGACTACTTGTTTCGCGTTTACAAAAGATCAAAACTACTTACAGATTTCGAAAGTTACAAAACATTTTGAAACCACCTTGCTCATTTCAAAGAATTAGCTAAACGCATATAATACGAAGAGCAATTTACCCAAAACAGCAGAAACTCAAAAAGAACTTGGACATTAATTGATGATATTTTTGGCAAAACCAAACCATCTAGTTTTCCTCAAAGAATAAAAGTTGATGGACGAATTTACTCATCCACAAAATTAATTGCAGATTCATTAAATCATAGCTTTGTTACTTCGGCTCAGGCAAATTTCACTCTTATTGGCCCACCTAAAACCACTGATACACATATAAAAAAATGTCTTCTACCACGCCAAGCAAATTAAATTTTTTTATCACCAACCACTCCTGAAGAAATACTTTCGCTAATCAACGGATTAGACTCTAAAAAATCATGCGGACACGATGATATTCATATTCCGGAGCGCACTTTGAAATTCTCATAATACTTACTGGCACCACTTCTATCAAATGTCATGAACGAAAGCATATGTAACGGTGTCTTTCTGGACAATCTAAAAATCTCTAAAGTAGTACCAATTTTTAAGTCGGGAGATAGCGAAATTCCTTCTAATTACAGACCGATATCAGTTCCATCCTTTTAAAAAATCTTTGAAAAGGTACTGTACCTAAGACTTAACGATTATTTTACCAAAAGAAACTTGTTGAGTAGGCAAAAATACGGTTTTCGCAACAACCATTCCACATCCCTGGCTATTGCAGACTTGTACGAAAACCTTCTTCATGACCTCGATAAAAAACTTATATCATGTGCGGTTTTCTTAGATCTAAGAAAAGCATTTGAATCCGTGAATCACTCCATTTTGCTAACACAACTCGAGCATTACGGCGTAAGAGGAAATGCGCTCAAACTAGTACAGTCTTATCACTCCATAAGAAAACAGTACGTCCAAGGGGGAATTATTAAATCATCTTTAAATTCAATCCTTTCTGGGTTCCCACAAGGCTCAATTCTAGGCCCGTTGTTTTTTAATACTCATAAAGGACTTTCCAAAGTCAAATTCTTCGAAAAGTACACTTTTTGCTGATGATACAGTTTTAGTTGAAAACGACAACAATCTGGGAAAATTACAAAACTCGGTTATTCATCAAACGACAAAAGTAATGGATTGGCTAACCGCAAACAAACTCTCACTAAATATTTCCAAAACAAAATATATGTTGATCACAAACAAACATGCAAGCACTGAATCCTTTGCAATAAATGTAGACAGTAATCGTATTGAAAGAACTTCGATTTACAAGTACCTTGGTGTAATTGTAGATCAACAACTGACCTGGAAAGAGCATTGCAAATGGTTGTGTTGTACTTCATCCAAATATGTCAGTGTAATATATAAAGTTAAACATTATGTGAATAACCAAGCATTACGTATGTTGTATCACAGTTGTATAAACTCACGAGTGCAGTATGGGATTATTGCCTGGGGAATAGCAGCTACATTTCATTTAAAGCCATTATCGGTTGTTTTAAACCGCGCCATGAGATGCTTAATCACAGATAAACTTTTGACAAACAAAGTTACTAACATTTATAAAATGCAAAAAATTCTCCAACTAAAAGATATATACAACCTTGAAGTGAGCAAATTCATGTACAAATATACTACCTCTCAGTTACCGGCTATGTTNAACAATTATTTTAAACTCATTACTGATGTTCATTCATATAATACAAGACAGATCGAAACTCGACAATTTGCTTTACCAAAAGCACGTTTAAACTCAGGTGCTAAAATGATAAAATATAGTGCAGTAGAAATCTGGTCAAAAATTCCTACGGAGATAAAAAATGAAACGTGTTTGGCACTTTTTCTGGCAGAGTATAAGAAATATGTACTACTCAGCTACTAGAACCATACTTTGTGTTCTTATTTATTGTTGTAAATAAACCAAGTGGATTGATTTAAATACGTATCGCTATTACAGTGGAAGTGTCAAATCATGAAGTATCTCTGTTATGTATTACATCGCTAGGCTTTTGTTGCGCTCACAGAAACTAGTCGCATCAAACCAGTGTATGAAGTTGTGGGATGCCCAATCTATAGACACAAAGCAAATGCACTTCCGTTTCTCAAGAATGCATTGACGAGTTCTTTTCCGCAAAACATGATTGCGCGACCGGTTCTCAACCTGCTTAAATCTCGTGACACTATAGTGGTTCTTCAGCGGTCTATAGCTTTTGACGCATTTCCTCTTTGGCATTCACAAATGTTTTGAATGTATAAAAATATTAAATGTTTAATGTGACAAAATTAAACCGTTTTCTTCTGGTGACTTGTTCTTGCCTGCAACGCATTTCACTTCAATTTACCATATAATCGCTTTGCACATATTTACATTTTCTACCCAGAGCAAAAGACTTTAACTATTATACACTGTTCCCTTCACACTACAAGCAGCTTCGTCCTTGGGAGGTCTGTAGCCGAGATGACCCTTGGTTCTTCGCAGCCTCCATCATGCATTCTATACATCGATGTACTTGGAAGTCATTGCAGTTCTTCATAATATTGATTATGACGGCAACATTCATGCGTGTGTATTAAAAGCTTGTATTTCATCAAAGTCCAGTATATGCGCCAACATTAGCGCCAACAAGCGTATACTCTATACTACTGCAATGGATGTACCCTCGTCTTCTTTCGTGTATTTATGTTTTTCTCTTTACTGCGATGCATGTTTAAAGTCTAGCGTTTTGCGTGTGGGAGTGAAGACGTTGCACAATACACAAAATATATATATATACAATTGTTGTGCGATAATTTCCTTGTGATGAGCTGATAAGCGCGTGCGCCGCATTCTGTTCGTGGCATGCTTACTTCTGCGTGTGCATTGATAACCCTTCGAGGAATCTTGCGCGATTGGTGCCCTTGCATGATTTGGTGCTTAATCTGATCGTGATGGTTCTTTAGGACAGTCGTGATCTGTGCTGTCGAAGTGCACGTTACATTTTAGGTGAATAAAGCCTAAGTTGAGGTTATGCAGATCTCTTTTCATATGAACAATATATAAGAGCATCTTTATATTGATAAATCTTGGACCCTTTATCCATAACCAAAAAAAGGGTTGCTTCTCCTTTGATTTGGAGAGGATCGCAATCTTGGTTGCGGTCCTCTCACCTTTTGATTGAGGCCACTTGAACTTTGATGGTAGGGTATTTATGTTTCACAATTTTAGTGTAGCTTGAAATCTTCAGGTTGAAAATGCAATTGTGTTAAAAAAAATTTAATCACAATCTTATGTAGCAAACTAGACTACGTTTTCTACTAATTAAAATAATGATCATAATAAATATGCAATCATGAAAAAAGCTCATAAATCTTGGAAATGTTCATGCCAAAATTGGGCCCCTCAAAGCGCGTAAATTCAAAATGAGGGTCCCTATTTCTTTTCCCCTTGCACACGCCTCCACGTATGAGGCGCAGTGTTCCGCAGCACCAAAGAATAAGGCTACCATCATCCGCGCGGTGCAATGGCTTCGAGCAGCGGTATAGGGGTTCTCGCGACACGTTGCTGTCCCGCAGCACGGCTGTGGTGAACCACTGCTCTGGTACTTGGCAGACAAACCGAGAACACATGCAGTGATTCTAACAGCGATGCCGCGAGTGCGCCATCTCGTGTAANATTTGTGTTTGAGGAAATATTTGAAGTGCAGTCATTGTATGCATGTATGCTGACATCTCGATTGCACAGAAAATTGAGCAAAGATGTAATACTGTCCTAAAATATGCTTTTTTGATTTTGTGTAAACCGGGTGCTCAGATTTAAAAGCAACCTCCTAGGATCTGGTCACAATGGCAGCTGTCATCTTTGCAAAATCTGAAAGTGCACATTTTTTACCTCAAAGTATTGTTTAACGTTTACGACGAGTATGAATAAAGCTTGCTTTTGATATCTACAAAGGCGTATTTTCAAGGACAAATCTTGTATAAGTTCGCAATAAGTTTGGTGATGCATGCCACAAAATTGTTTGAATACACAATTTTATATGAGGTATAGCATCGCTTCTTCATTGTCATACAAAAGTTTTGAAGAAAGTCCATAAGGTTTTATATTTCGAACTTGGTCCAAATGTATGCTGTTGATCTGCAGGCTGAATACATGATTAATCTGAAACGCATCTAACTTTTATGCAGAGCGATTGTTGNCCAAGTGGTTTCAACAAGGAGACTTTANGGTATGTTATCAAAGCTTTTGCATTAATTTTACCGGAAATGGCTATTGATCAGGTCTCCATTGTATATTTTCATTTCAGAAGCTTTATATAGGTGGAATAAGCACCTTGGAGAGAATAAAAGCTAATCAAACCGTGCGGCATCCAGATTACTTTTACTGAACTTCGCATCAGGAGTTGGCACAAGTTTCAACGTTTGAATCACATTGCAGTAATTGATTCACCCGTCTGGTGTTTTGCTAAATCTCAAAACAATGTCCAGTCAGGATTGTTTCATTTCATATTGAAGTACTGCATACTTTTGCGAAACATATGTGTGATAAAAAATGTGCGGAAAAATATGTATGTTTATTAATAGTGAATACAACCTGTGGACATAACGTCATTTTTGCTGCGACCGTGGTTTTGTTTCCAGCCTGCAGGAATGAAGGCCATAATGGATGTCTAAAATCATTCGCTTTTAGCTGCCTATCAGTCACGTCACTGTATAATGCGCGTTGCCTTGCACGGTCATAGTTCAAGGACACTTCACTCGGGCTAGCATTTATAGATATTTGAAAATACACTGCAGACATAGAACGCGGATGTCGCGATATAATGTGGATGTCGCGATCCACAACATCAGACCGCGTTATAAGTGAGTCGCGTTATAGCGAGGTATTTTATTACGTAACGAATGGTACAGTCATGACCAAGAACGTATATTTCCATGACAATGTGATGTTTATTCCAAAAACGTGTCCAGGGTTGACTATTTCAGTGCTTGTCCATTTTTCCTTGCGATCTTGCGTATTTCTTTCAAGTGTAGGACATGAATCTTGTCCACGTTCTCACACTCTAGCCACTGCAAGGCTGTATCGATCGCTGCTATGGCATCACATAGTTTTGGCGAAAGTGGTAGTAGTTCATCATCTTTCTCCATATGATCTATATCGGTAGCATACTCATTCGTAGAAACATTGAACACTTTGAGTAATGTCGTTGCAACTATCCGGGCGGCGAAACGTTTGAGTCATGTCGTTGCAATTAGCCACAGTTCGTGTGTTTTTCTTTACTTGTTGTCAAATACCAACATTTCGCCTGTAAGGTTTGTTTTACAGGACTGAGGATGCGTTGAAAAACCCTAAAGCAGTTTTCCCGTCAATAAACTGACTGATTTACTTGCCGCCATCTTTGTGGCCTTTAACTACGAAAAATAGAAACGTTTGCAAGTTTTAAACGTCGCAGAAGAATGAAAGCAGAAAGTAGGCAGATTCCTCAGAAGCTTGCCACAAGGCTAAAGTTTGTTTATTGTCTTCGATCCGTTGAGAGAATCCCCGCCACTACTGTTTTCTGCAAATGTTGACATTTACTGAAAGAACTACGGGACAGGAAAAGGGAGATTTGACAAACCGCCCACCAACAAAAACGTCGTGTTTGGAACAAGGAATAATTAAAAATTGGCTTCATTGCACTCTTCCAATATATTGTTTCTTTGTACAAAAAAATTTTTTTCAGTTAAGGTAATTGTTCTATTCACTTGTTCAAACTTTCTAGTTTACGCTGCAAGGCTCGGCCTTTCTTGATTTTTCGTGAACTGTTACGCTCTGTTTAATCGCGTGGTTTCTCTTTGGCACTCGTCATCACGCACGTGTGTTATCTCCAGAGGAAAAGTGTCTCTCTTGGACCGCTACCAAACCCAGATTTTCTTAGGAGTGACTGGTTGGTGAGGCTCTGGGAAGGTCAGCCTTTTAGCTTCGAAAATTTTGAGTAATGTCGTTGTAACTATCCACAGTTCGTGTGTTTTTCTTGTTTAAAAGTGCCAACATTTCGCCTGTAAGATTTGTCTTACATTTACAGGACTGATGATGCTTTGGAAAACCCGAAAGTGTTTCCTAGTCAATAAACTGTGACTGATTTACTTGCCGCCATCTTAGTGGCCTTTAACTAAGAAAAATAGTACGTTTGCAAGTTTCATTAATCGTCGCAGAAGAATGAACGCTGAAAGCAGACAGATTCCTCAGAAGCTTGTCGCAAGGCGGTTCGTTTGTTGCCATTGAGA
>JGI24021J15306_10006032_pt1 | contig 14491 bp, 14 predicted proteins | sample Ectturendosymbi1_FD_15306 | JGI IMG/M metagenome (IMG submission 15306)
GCAGAAACTGTGCTCCAAACATCGATGCGAAATCTTTCAGTTTGAGATTTTGGTAAGTCTATCTTTGCTGACTAATTTCCAGAATCTCTCTACAGTCTAATATATCGCCGTTAATATTGTACATTTTTATTGAAAGATGTTCTGCTTGTTCTAACTAAAATTGCCTACTACAACGTGCACACAACAAACAAAACTAAGAAAGCTCGCGGGCAGTAAAGTTTCAATACGCGGGCCACATGTGGTGGGCCTGTAATTGGACTACACTGGTGTAAAGTGCTGGGTTTTCATTGGACAACTCTGATGCAAGATACACTGGGTATTACAAGCGCGGGCAACGGATATGATTTTACATGATTGTGTACCTTGGAAACCGGTTATTGCTATTCTTGTACATTGAGAGGTCGAGAGGATACAACACCGGTCGCAGCAGTGGCGTGACTAACGGCGGTACAAGTTTGCGAACCTCCCCTCTGACAAGCTAAATGCAAAACCTGGGTCCCCGTTTAGCTAATCAAATGAAACCACCCACTGTATAAACTCAGTCGTGGCGCTACAAAATCACTGTAGTTATAAAGCGCCATCAACAAAACACCAAATAAACACAAGGCCGATTGACTGTGTTTTCTTGTGCAAGGCAAATGGCCGATTTACTGTTTTTCCAGTAAAAACCTATTGTAAAGGCGCAAGGCCTGTTCGTACGGTAAAGTCACTGGTGCTGTGTTTTAGGAAAATCACGACTGCTTCGCTGAAGTGAATGATTTGCATTTCTGACGGTTTGTGATTAATGTGATATTAAACAAGTACGAATGATAGTAGGCGAGTGTTTGTGCATTCGTCAATATCGCTAAGGCGATTGCGTAACAGAAGGTTGCAGGCACACCAAAAAAAATGACGATACATTCTATAGCGACTGAAGCAAAAACTTTAGTTTATTCAAGAAAATTATAACAATAAAAACTTGATGCATAATTACCCATTTCAATTTTTAACTAATTGAGGTCCATGGGCCCACTAGATTGTGGTGGGCCCTGGTGCGGCGCACTAGCTACACTCCGCTCGCGGGGGGCCGGGCTGCGAATCTTTCAAGTGTCTCCTTGAATCATTAACGGATGTCGACTAGGATGGTCTTGAAAATAAAGATTTGTGAAACCTTCCATTGATTTTGACTTTTATGGAATTTTATGTTGTCTAATCACAATGTATTTCTTGCAATCTTTACTTATACTACAAAATTTTATTGTAACCTAGACCACAAAAGCAAAAAGTGCACCACAACTGAAATATTGGTGATTTTGAAATAAACGCAACTGAAATAAATATGTCCCACCAAGGAAATTTGTATGACAAAAAAGTGATAAAATCAACATTTGGCATCTTATCGTTCCTGGCATTTTTAGAGTGCAACACATCCTTCGGAATCTCTTTGTTAAACAAAGTAGTGATGGGTTTTGACTCAAACATTTTCTCCATGTTGAAAGCGCCAGGACTTTTGACAGCAGTTCTTGCTGTTGACGTTGCCATTGTCCTGATGGCCATCTGCTTTATCATGTACGTTGTCTCGCCGACAGTTGAAATGTACAAACGGTCGAAAGCATTGGATGAATTAGCTGGACCAACCAAGCGGCATTGGATATATGGCCACAATAAAGAGGTATCATAAACTGCTTGCTCTTTCATGCTAATCGGTTTCAGCAATAAAGCAGTCTAAAAACTAGCAAGATCAATCGCCCTGCATACTAATCGGCAAAAAGGTGATTGGTGAATGAGTGTCAGCGATTAGAACATACATTTTCTCAATATTTATCGGAATCATGACAGTAGCACGTTTCCTTATTATGACATTGTCTTAGGTTTGGAAATTCAGATTTGGAAATTTCATTTTGTCTGCGAATCAACTTTAAGGCTAATTCCAGTGTTGCATGTAAATATACACTGAGATGGACAACGGTTCAACATCTATTCAATCCTGTAAGGTTAAAAAGCTCTGTAGGTATATACTCTTCCATGGATGAAAACAAAGAATTACGGAAAACAAAAAATTTCTGTAAAAAGATTGCGAAAGTTCACATGAAAAACTATTTGCAAAATATCTAAACGATTATTAAAAATGGAAACAGCCACGGTAAAATAAGCTGCGAACGTAAGCTTTGTTGTTGGTACAGCAACAAGTCGCTTAATTCTGTCAACAGTTTCCTCCCAACGAGTACGGACTGCTCAAAGCTTCAAGAGAGAGACCGAAAACACATCCTACAATGTTCAACAGATGGGCATCACCATTTTTTTCTGGTTTAAGTCTTTACCATCCAGACACTGCTGCTTCCTACGTCAAAAGCGGTGGTACGTAGTACAGTCTTGGCGATTTCTTCCTCTCAACTAAATTAAAATATATCGTGTTTATTCAAAAGTATGGAAATACGTCAACCACCTGACACACTTTTGTTCATTACCGATGTAATTTCCAAATCCGCCTTTAAAAATATTTGGGAATATCCCGTGTAACAAAATTATTATAGGTCGACATTTTGAATGGTGTAAATTGAAGACATGGTTTGTCGCGCATTGGTATCTATATACTCTTTTTCTGGTTTCAATCTTTGCCATCCAGACACAGCTACTTCCGACGTCTCAAGCGGTGGTTCTTATTGTAATCTTGCTTACCACTAGGACGGGACGCGTCAATTGGCGTACTTTCGACAGATTCGGTTGATAAACTTTGAAGAAGTAAATAGTGCAGCAATGAAACTTTATTTCTTTTTCTTTTTTACTTTTATATTGGTATCCTGTGAATTTCAACTTTTTTGATTTTATTTAAAAAAATAAAACGTGTACTACCTAGAAGGACGTCATGCGTCAGTTGGGGCAGACGCGGAAATGCAAGTAAATCTTGGGGTATAGCGATGCTAATGCCGAATTCAATCAGCATAGCCTCTGAATCAACACCGATTCAGCGTCCACATCTCTGCACTTTTGTACTTTTATCTTCAATATCGTTTCTATGACGTCAAAGCTTACCTTTTTTACATCTGGGCCATAGTACGAGCGCTATATTTGTCAGCACTGACGATGCTGCCAAAGGAAAAGCAAAAGTCTGCCGCAAAATTTTATATTACGGTATCTATTGGATATTGTATTTCTACTGCAGATCACCAGTCTCCCCAAATAATGGATAATGGAATTGGATCCAGGTAAAAAAAGGTCACCATATCATCTTCCACTCAGGGCCGATTGCAAACGTAAAATAATGTGCGATTTCATTCTAGACCTAGGCCTTCATTGTATTCAACCATTTTCTGGCAGTCCGCCTACACTGTTCGGAATAATGTGTTGAGCCTATTTTGCGTAATACACCAAAATTCACTGTAGAGGCGGGTGAAAAACAAATTGGTGACGAAACCTGGGATGTGGCTGTTTTTAAACTGAAAAAATCATAGGTTTGGTGGTTGGAGGGCGGAACTTCCGTGTGAACATTTTATGGGGTAAGTCATGGGGATATGCAGTATTCTAACATGATATGCCCAGTAAACATCAGATTTTTAGAACTCATGAAATGTCTTCGTTTGATCTGCAGACGGAAAGGCTTTGAAATCTTTTACACGATATATTTGCTGTCGATTCACAACTTTGAAATAATTTTATAAATCTTCCAAAAAGTATTTTTCCCTCAGCTAGTACAACATCACACTGGATGAGCAGTTGCTGCCATGTAAGGCAATTTTCAAACTCGTCTAGTACATGGCTGATAAACCCGACAAGCTTGGTTTGAAGTTCTGACTGTCAGTTGATGCCGAAAACCAATAGTTTCTTCGACGGGCTTTCTTACTCGTATGCAGGGAAAGATGACGCGCAGTGTTCAGACGTGAGCGTATCTACTGCTGTTGTTATGAAGCTAAAGGGCCAGATTTTCCAGCTAGGTTGCGACGTCAGATGCGATAATTTTTTCACATCACTTGACCTGGTACAGTGACTCGCTGAAAAGACGTGCAGTCTCGTTAGATAGATGCCACAAAACACGATGTTCCGGAAGAGTCCAAAAAGAAAAAGGAGCTGTACAAATCAGAAGTGTTTCGGTTTGATAGCGAAATGCCAATCACGCTTACATCATACCAGTCCAAATCAAAGAATATCAAGGGATTTTTTAATGGCCTACATCCAGTTGTTCAAGTTTCAAGCAATGAAAATCGAAAAAAGAAACCCGACTCAGTGTTGTAATACAACTACGCCAGTGGGAGACGACGTTTATGATCAAAGGACGAGACTTTACTCTATGAAAGCAGGAACTAGAAGGTGGCATGTGTAAGTGTTTATGATGTCTGGTATGGTTTTTGTCAACAGTTGGGTAACTTAACGTTTTCGTCTGCCATACCAATATAAGCAGCAGAAAATACAACGCAAAGTGGCACAAGAACTGACAGGAAACGTTGTGCATGAAAAGCGTCCTGCAGAATAATTTTCGGACTCTGAAACTCCAAAACCACACCTGCGGTCAAACAACGGGTCACGTTCTCTACGTCAACATGCGTAAATCGCACTATTGACGATTTTCAAAGTTATAAGAAACCCGTATAAGGTACTTGTGCATACAAAATGTGTAAATAGTGAGCTTCAATAATGCAAGCTTATACTGCACTAGTTGTTTTGCAAAAGAAAGGATTTGAATCGAGTAGCTATTTTTTTGTATTTCCAAATAAAAAGCAGAAATCAGTAGAAAGTAATTTAAAAAAGGAAAGGAACACTTTTCTGAATAAAATATTTTATATTTCCGCAATTTGAAAAACATTATTGCGTCAATTGACGCGTTTCGTTTTTTTAGGTTCGCAAAAACAGCTGTCCTTCTAGTGTTAACGTGTCATCGATTTAAACGAAACCCCTGCATTCATGTTCATCAAAATTGTTTTAACGTCAGGTGCCAGAGGCCAGGAAAGTGTCCGGGTCTGGATTCTACCTTCCCGGAGTTTATACTCCACGCCGGGCACTCTGAAATTTTGGATTTGCGATTTCCTCACTTCCTGCAAGCACCAACTCAGAATTTCAATGATCTGGAGAATAGCATTAATATGTGCGATCCCAAAACCGGAAGAGCCAAAAAGCTACCGCCCAATATCTCTGCTGTGTGTCGCCATCAAAATCCTCGAGAGGCTCATTTACGCTCGTATCGAACCAATCATCGACCGTTTGCTCCCACAGGAGCAAGCGGGCTTTCGACAAGGGAGGTCGACCGTAGACCAGGTCACCCTGCTGACACAGGACATCGAGGATAGGTTGCTAAGGAGAAGGCCAGAGCTGAGTTTTTCAACCCTCACTGCAGCCTTTTTCGAGCAAGTTTGGGGAGATTTGGGGAAAAATCTTTCGCACTTCCAAAGATTTGCCTGCTCCTGCACCTATGTATGCCAACCTACATTTTAATAATTTTCATATTTTTGCGTTTTCAATTTTACAATCATTTCAATGTTTCACAATATTTTTTCATGCTTTCCACTTTTGTGTTTTCATTTTTTAAACAATATTTTTGATATTTCTCGCGTTTTTCATGTTCCTGAGTTTTTCATTATTTTTCGAGTTTTTGACAAGTTTGAATTTTTGGATTATGGTGATATTTTCAATTATTTTAACGTTTTTCATATTTGTAAAATTTTTATTCCTATTTTTGATAATTTTATAATTTTATGTTCATTAATCTCGTAACATTCATGCGGTTGGCAAGTGCACGCACGCCGCGGCATGTCAGTCCGATTAACAGTTTTTACGTCTCTGGGGCCCACTGACTAGCGACGGCCACGATTTCGTGATGGGCGCCTGCAATTTCATCACAGATCTCGGCGAACGAGAAACAATGTCCAACCTCGGCAATCTGCATAGAATTGCAAGCAGTGGCGTACGCAGAAAATTTCCGAGGAGAGGGCCAAACCATAGGCGTAGCCAGGGGAGGGCCAAAACGGCCATACCTCCCCCCAAACGTGTAGAAAATATAGTCATTTTGTGCTTTGAGAGGCGTTTTTCTAAACAAAATAGTGTTATTCGCCTAAAATTAAACATTTTGGTATATACTGCCAAATACTGACAGTGTACACTGCCGAAAACTGTTTATAATTTTTTTATTTTTAGGGTGTGAGGGGAAGGCCATGGTACAGTGGCCACCCCCTCCGTACGCTAGTGATTGCAAGAAAAAAGTGAAGAAGAAAAATCACGTCACAATGCCTGCGCAGCCGTTCATCAGTTATTACATTTGCATTACTTTGTCTTCATAAACGCGATTTGAATCTTTATTCTCCTTGCAATTCTTAATGTTTCAAGGTGTGATATCTGTCACCTTTTATCAAACTGGACGTATCTTTGACAAACCGTAAATTAAAACGATATGGGCACTGGTTTCAAAACGAAGTCATCCACAGACGACAACTTGCGAACTCATTCTGCTCTTTTGCGAAGCAAACTACCCTGAACCTCTGTCCTGTTTTTACAAAATCAAACAAAATTACTCATAACGATTGCTATAACCTAAAGCAGAAAAATCGTACAGGTGACCAAGTGCATTTCGTTTGCAATTCAACTAATCTAGCTTACCCTTTGGTACACGAAAAGCGGAAGTGCCAAATAGCCTTATAATGAAAATCACGGCCAGTGAGAACGATACCAACGACATATTGCAAACGTTTCGATAACTAGTTTACCCTATTCTGTAACAAAGTCATTGCAACCGTATCATTCTTTCAGAACAATATATGCAAAAAAATTGTCATTTTCTTTTATGTCCCTCAACATTTCGTTTCATACGATTTATTTTAGTTGAAAGTAGCAAATATTTCAAAATTTGAAATCCTAGAAACATGGATCTCATTTGCAACTAAATTTTTAGCCGCTTTCCTTTAGTTTGAGAACCCGACCCAAGGTGCGGTTGCTTTTCCCCGACATTTGTGGACTGAAATATTGCAAAACATCTTCCAAACCTCCGCATAGCCGTGCTGTACTTACCATTTCATTTACTGAAACATTTTATGCAATGCAACGATTCTGATTGATTACTTCATAACGAGTGAAACTCACCTTCTCTGAAATGTGCCACTGTCGAGAAAAGCAAACAAAAAAGTAACAACCTTTATTATACTGACATCCTATCAATTGCAAAACGGAATATTATGTCACTGGTCTGGCGATTGCTGAAAATAAACAAAACGTGTCGTCACCCGTCTGTGCAGCGTTTTCTCTAAAGCGTGAAGCATTACGTTCAGAAATTTCGCATCGCTGCCATTTCATTGCGGCATGAACCTCCTCGTAGATCCGAGACATGTGTAAATTGTTTTCAGTCTCAGACACGGCGTTCCAGTGCCATAACCGAAATACACTTTGATAAAAGCAAAGCACGGCTCTCGAAAATGTTGTGTGGATTTTGTTTTGCAAGAAATCCATGTAAGTTTTTTTAACCAGTGTGTCTGGGTCGTTTGTGAAACTTTTCAGCGTAACATCAACTACTTGTAGGACCGTTTATGAGCAAATATTTTCCAATTTGCCAACGGCATTGCAGCACCATAACCGAAAATACACTTTTGTAAAAACAAAACACAATGCTTAAAATTTTTGCGTGCTTTGCGGCTTGCGAGTTTTCCATTAAGTTTTATTCAAAACAATCCGAACATGTGAAACATTCAGCGTTATTGTGTTTCTGCAAGTTGGATCAGAATCATTTTGACATATCTGAAAACGCTCACCGTAAAATTTATCAAAAATGCGTTTCAAATAATTCTGGTTTGCAAAACAAATAAAGTAGCATGAATTGGCTGAGATTTGTAAATCATTTTTGTAGATCTGAGATGTTTGTAGATCTGAGATTTGCTTAGATTTGTAGATCTGAGATTTGTAAATCATTTCTAATCTTGCCAATAATGTCGCAGCACCACAACCGAAAACTCACTTTAGCAAAAACGAAACCCGGCGCTTGAACATTTTGCGTAAATTACAACTTGAACGTTTTGCAGTGAAGTTTTTTCCAAGCAGTCTCGTTGTGAAAATCATTAGCGTTATTCAGCTTTTGCAAGTTCGAACAGAATCATTTTGACACAACCAAAAGGTTTCACAGTAAAATTCGTCGAAAACACCTTCCAGCAATTATGATTAGTTTTAATTGTGTAACGTTTTGGTGTTACGTGAACTCTCTCGTAGATCTGAGATCGGAAAATCATTCCTAATCGTGCAAAAGCTGTTAGTGTAGTGATTGTAGCCTATCAAGGAGAAACCAACATTCAAATCTGACAATAATCGTTGAGTTAATATTGTACCTTTCGTACAGTTCCATCCCTCTGGAAACTTTCAAGAAAAAGCTGGACCTGAACAGAACTACTGAATTTGTCAATGGATTTCTGTGCAGAGAGAACAGAAATCAATTGACAGATTCAGTACTTCTATGCAGACCCATGGCCAGGTGTTAAGGTTTGAAGAAAAAAGACATTTTCAGAGGTTGAAGATTTTTTTGTTATTATATGTTTCAAACACATTTTTGGGCACAAAAATTGTTATTTCCAGATGGACAAAAAACGCCAAATTGCACATCAAAATAAGACAAATAGCTTCAAAAATGCCAAACAAACTGAAACAGGCCGTTGGCTATATATGTGAATTGCCTGTATGAGTAATGGCAGAAATACAATGTTGATATGGAACCAAGCCTTGAATTATTATAAATAAATCAACAAAAAATTGTTAAATTCTAAAAGTACCATATCCACTCACAGAAAATACCTAATAAAATAACTTATAAGTGTCTAAACCGAAAAATACAGGTTATGAAAATACAAATATGCGCTACGCCATAATTTTTAATCACTCTGCATCTAGTACACAAGCGTTTGACATGTTACAGTAGATATGCCACAATTCCGCAAAACATCTATCACAAATCCAGTCACAGAGAACCCACATAATAACTATTAGGCTTTCCTAGTTCAGATAAAATACATACAGTAGACCGCTACTCAAAACATGCCAAACAAGAAGAGTAAATGCTAAACAAGCTGAAAATAATTCAATAGCTTAGAATAAAAGACAAAAGTTTTGAAAAAATGTCAAACAATATTATTTTCTGCCAACATCACTCAAAAAGGCCAAAAACATCACAAAGTATGGCGCACAAGCCAAACAGCATTTTCACATGGCAAACCACTTTTAAAAATGCCGAATTTCTGGAATTTGGCATCAAATATGCCAACTTGGCAATCCTGGTTGAGTTGTGCATTCCGATTACAGTTGCCACAAGCGCTGGGCCCCCAAAATATTCAGCACAGGGCTCCCAAATGGCTAAGACCCTTATTGGTCCAGATGCGGTCTTATATGTTTTTCATATAAAACGGGGCAACCTGTAATCTTAAGCAAGCAGTAATTGCTTATTTTGATTTTCATAGTGTATTGGTTGCAGAAAAAAAAAATTTTAAGAAAATTTCACATTCTGTCTTCATGATTGCAGGGGCGGAAAAAATCAGGGCAATTTACTCTCGTCACTGAATGTAAAGATTGGAATCCTATATTAGTACTGTTGATTAAATATTTGAAAAGTGGGGTGGTCAAATCATCTGATCCTACGTTTGAAAAACGTGCAGAGGACTCTGTTAAAAACTTTCATGTCGATCTCAAAAAAGCCAGCGTTTTTTAGGATGTTTGGAGATAATTTAGGAAAAGATTAGCGACATACCTGCCTTGGTTAGTAATGACTCGCTGAAGCCATTAAATCTTTTTGCTGTTCAAAACCATGATTGTCAGACTCAGATTCTGGGTCACTAACAAGATAGTGAACCTTGGTACTACAACAGGAGCCAGCTAGATTTGTTACAAAAGTGTGTCATCTTTTCCAGTTTTTCAGTAATTTGTTCAGATTTAACCTACCTCTGGTTGTGAATGGTTTAGGGCCTAAAAAGCTGTGATGGAATTGATCTAAACTGATTTTAACTCAAATGACCTCTGTTCACATGACCATGGTTGCCATTTTGTCGCACTGCTTATGAAAGAGCGCAGCATATGATTACTTTCTAAATTGTTTTCAGCACCCAAAGATAACTTCATGTACAAATTTATTCGACCTTGGATTGGAGATGGATTGCTGACCAGTAATGGAAGAAAATGGAGACGAAATCGTCATTTGCTGACACCGGCATTCCACTTCAGTGTTCTCAAGGGGTATGGGGTGAATTTTCTTGAGTTGCCTCTGGGGTGCATGTGCACTTTATTGGTCCGTGAGATTGCAAAACCATGAAAGATTTTTATGAAAAGTAATTCGCAGGTATACTCAAGTGTTTAATCAATGCTCCAAAACAATGCTTGACAAGTGGGAAAAAAGAATCGAGGAACCAATCGACCTGTCGAAGGATGTCATTTTGATGACACTCGACACCATGCTGAGATGCGCCATGTCTTCTGAAACAAATTGCCAACAAACAAAGTAAGGCATGTGCTTATTTAAATCAAGTGGTTGCTGTATTTGATGACAACTTCCTGGGTGATGAGTTTTTTGCTATAAAGATAATTGTTTCGTTATGAGATAGTCAAGCAAATTCCGCTAAAGATTGGAAATTGCATTCACGATCTGTTAAATATTTAAGTATCACAGAACCAAACTTTTTTTTCGCACATGCTCTGATATGACCCGCCTGTCGGTAGAGAAAGTGAGCTATGCAAACCCAGTGAACATAAGGAAAGTCTTGTAGTTTCGATTTGAAATGATTTCGAAGTTATGGATTTGAACTTTTTTGTGGGTGACGACAAGACTGCGGTGGGTCAACGTGTTTTCATGAACTTTGTGTGTTTTCTTTTAAAACAGACTAGGCGACGTCCTCGTGTTTAGAGCCCTTGAATGGCCTTTTAGCGTTAGTGGTTGGCAAGTTATGGTCTGAAAGAACACGCTAATTAATTGATTATCAGTTTTTAAACCATAATTTGCCAACCACTACCACTAAAAGGACAATCGAGGGCTCTAAACATGAGTTTAAAAGATAAGGTCTGAAGGTGGCGGATTTTCGACTAGTTTACTTCAGGAGAAACAGAAATATAGCCTTTTGATTTATATCTCAGGCTCTGACGACGTCATCCAAAAAAACCTTGACTTCTCTAGCTCTGCCGGCACCCAAAAAAGAGTTCAAACACAAAATTTCACATTGTTTTTTAATCAATGATAGAAGACTTTACGCATATTTAGAGGGTTTGGACAGGTCTCTAGCTCTATCGGCAGCCGTGTCTATGGCGAACATGTGCGAACTAAAATTTTGATTCTACGGGATTTAACTATATCTGCACAAGAACTTAAAATTGAGACATAAAAACGGAGTTTTCCTATTACTGTAGTTACAAAATCTGAAAGTTCTATTAAAATACAGTGGATTTTTGTTATTTTATTCAGCTCTCGTCTGATAAGAAATTTTTGGGTGTACGTGCCCATCTGTCGAAATGCTGCAGGGGCACAAGGTCATAGAAAATTTGGGAACCCCTGGTTTAGAAATGAGTTGATTTTAAAAAAAATACTTCAGTTTTGTTTATTTTGAGCTGAAGCACTATTTTCTTACTTTGTTCAAGGGGGAAACATCCGTATCTAACAGCAGTTGAGGACCTGAGTGAAATTTCTATCCTTCGACTCACAAATCCATATCTGATGCCAGATTTTGTTTTCTGGAGAACAAAGCACGGAATGCGTTTCAAGACAGCTGCTGATGTCGTTCACCAGCACGCTGAACAAGTTAGTTTTCATTGTAAGCACTTGTTTGACTGGCTGCTGATTCACTCGAAAGCTTGCATAAAGGGTTGGCGGACATTTCTTCTTTTGAGTAGATAAAGGTAATGCGTAGATCTTGATGAAATCGCTTTTGACAGACTGTGATGAACATGATATTAAGCTCACAGTCTGTATTGCTACGGTAGACGCGTGCAATAACTTACTTCTTCAGTCACAACGATTTCAGACCTTCCTAACTCAAACTGTGATTACATTTGCAACATAGCTCGGGTACGTGACTTCCACCACAAAGCTGATACGCACAGTCGAAAGTTCACGACTTGAAAGCAGTATGCAAGCAACCTGTGCTTTGACGATGATGTAACTAAATTGCAAGGCGCATTCATGAAATGGAAGCCATAAGCTACTGGTTACTAACACGGAAACACCAATGCTCTGTTTTCGCGAATGTTGATGATTGCAGCATTTCAGGAAGGCTTATGTTGAAAAAAGTTTCGTTGTACTTGCTTTGCATTCCATTTCGAGTGGCACGTATGATATGAGGGCGTCAATTTCCGCTAACCCTGCGCCTGATCTACGTGGTCAAATAAGCAGTTAATCCTCCACTTATGTGGTAACTCAATAACAACAACGATTGTGAAGCTTTTCCTTGTACCTATCCAAGCAATGTTGAGAATAATGCTGAAGAGACACCCAGTGCTGTTCTTTAAATCCTTGGTAACGTTTAACCCAATTGATGATCAAAGCCACGTAAAGTTTCACAAGCGCGTGACTTAGCATTCTACACCACTTATCCGATTGTTTCTAAATAATTGATAAATCTCCGTAATATCAACATCTCATGTTTGTACTTACTCACTTTTATACCAAAAGACAGTGATACTGTTTTGAAATTTTGGCTTGAGAAACCTCGTAAATTTGCAACGTTTGTTCGTTACACAGATTTCTCTATGATCCCCAGTTCACATAAATATTTTTGTAATACTTAAAGTTTCAAACGGTTTTATAGTAACAACAAAAATACCCCTACTCTTAGAAGCACCGAAAGTGGTAACTCCTTTAAAAAGACATAGCACTCATTTTGTGTAACAAGGCATATCTTCCACCGGGACAAAAAATACAAATAAGCAAAAACCATTGTGCAGTAAAACTAGTAGAAACATATTTCAACAATTTTTTAGATCATCCAAAATCGTCGCAAAGCAATCGAAAATGCTAAGCTTCTAGATGAAGGTACATCTTCTTCCGGGAAAGTGGAAGCAAAAGATTTTGTTTATGGAGGAAAATTCCAGTTGGATTTCTTGGATATTCTTCTTCAAACAAAAGTTTGACATTTTCTTGTAGCATGTGGTTAGATCGAACGTCAGAACAACCAATTGTGTAGAAACAACACACAACATTCAATTAACTTACTGAATTTCGAATGTTATTTGAAAACACGCCCTCAAAACCTGTCTGAAAGACTTCTGGTTTTGATCGAAATTGCTAAATGGCAATCTTGAAACGTAGGAAGCCCAAACAGCTTCATAAATCTTAAGAAAATATTGCTTAGTACTTACCTGAATCCTTTAATTCGGGTGTCTCCAAACTACTGCCAGCGGGCCAAATCCGGCCCGTGAAGCCCTTTCTTCCGGACCGCTAAGTCATTTTGTCAATTATGAAAAAATAGTATATTTACGAAAAATTTGCTGAATTGTAGAATGTAACAAATCCCGAAACAATCTCATTGCGTGAGATGTCCGTCCCTCAAACTGTTGTGTAAGAGCGTATGCGGCCCTCTGACAAAAAAGTTTGGAGACCATGCTTTTGGAGACCCATCTAACCAAGCAACTTTATGCAAGCAATCCATTTTATGCTCACTGTTCCATTTCAGCTTTGTTTTTTATTTCAAGGTCTGATGGCATAAGCGATGAAATCACGGGTTCAAATTTGATTTCAGACTCGCTATGGGCCAAGATTGAAGCAATCACGTCTCACTGATTCTGCGTAATGTGTATACATGCAGTCAGAATCTTCGAAGAGTTAGAATGCACAGCATGGTGTGGTGGGCAGATCCCACGCGAACCTAAATTTAGTTGACACTGAATCCAAAGTCATTTTAAAGTTTTAAATATTCAAAAATGAGAGTATGCAAAAATTCATTTTTCATTCATAACAAATGTGTGTCAAACGTTTCTTGGTCTTTACTTTCTCAAAATCATCAAACATGCCATTTGTGAACTTAACTAGTCATTACAAGAAGGCATGTATCGTAATGCGACAGGCACTGTTGAGAATATTTGCTTCAGTATATTCACAACAACGTGATTGTACAGTAAATCTGAAGTGTGACTGACTTATGTAAAATTGATCCAAGCGATTTCGATTCAAATGATTGCGAAATGAATGTGAATATCAGTTTCAATTCAACAACATTGTGAGGTTAAATTCGCTGGTGAGAAAGCTGTAAGTTTCCTTATGGTCCATCAAGCAAATTTCTGTCTTTTATAAACTTCTGCTTGATAGTATCTTAAGATGAATGTGCTGCCCGGGGAAATTAATCGCGGCGCTTAAATTGTTTCTAAAATGCATCAGATAATATTAACAAAGTGTAGACTCCATTAAGGTCTCAATTACCTCTGATGAAAAAAAGGCCAAACTTTGCATCCCCTGCTCATTCAGACAGACAGACAGACAGACAGACAGACAGACAATTTTATTTAACATCTGAAAAAAATCAGATATCAGGGGGAGGAGAATGACCGCAAGGTCTTCGAGTCATCCTCCCCCTCGAAACACAGTCGAACT
>JGI24021J15306_10006034_pt1 | contig 14487 bp, 7 predicted proteins | sample Ectturendosymbi1_FD_15306 | JGI IMG/M metagenome (IMG submission 15306)
GAGGATCATCTTGTGCATACTTTGAAAGCAACTCAAGGTCTTTTACCCAGCCCTCAACCTTGTTTTTAGTGTATTGTTCCTTGAATGATTTTGTCCCAATTAACGATGCAAGGTAGCGTTCACCGTGGTCTGTGATTTTGATTCCCTGGTTTTTGAAGAATTTTTGTGCGGATTGCTTTAGACTATTGTCTTTTATTATGAAGATGATCTTTGGAGGTTTTGGGTAGTACCCAAAGTCTGGCCCCTTGGCCTTCAGGTATTCCCACCATTTTCTCACGCCTGCCAGTGGTCCAACTGCAGAGCTATTGTCCGCATACCATACCTGTTTCACTTCATCATTAGCTGTTTCATTGCTCAGTGTTTGTATCAATGGTCATGTGGATAAGGCGTACATTGCCATTGCTGCATTGTCCCCTTGTGTCACACCCTCCTGTGACAGTATGTGATCCCCATTTTCCAAGTATAGCATGGTGGGTGTGTTGTAGCTGTTGTGTAGGTATGTGTACATGGGGACACACAGTCTTTTGATGTTTTCTAGGTTGACTTTTCTGTTGGGTTTGTTGAATGCATTGTCTGCATCAACTAACAGCAGGCATTCACTGCCTTCCTCTTCATAACTTTTCCTTACAGCATGTGTTGCTACTTCTATGCCTGATTCCAGTCCTGCACATGTTTGTAGTGTTCCCACTGCATGAATGATGTCTTACTTTAAGAGTCCTGTGACTGCTTTGCCAATGATTCGTCGTAGGTATTCACCTACACCTACTAGCCTAATGCCATTGTATTTTTTTTGAGTGGAACAAGTCTGCATGCGAGGAGAGTTGATATGTAATCGTGTGGAATGGTGTCTGTCGCAAGACGCCTGGCCAGAGTGGCAATTTCGTCAGCTAGCTTTTGTGAGTGGGTGCCGTATGGTTTTGAACAAAGCATGTCTCTCCATGTTTCCATGTCAACCTGTGTTGGTCCTCCAGACCCCGATGAGTTTTTGGCATTGGATAAGGTTTCATCTTGAGTTATGTTTTCAAAGGTAACCCTCTTGTTTTGGTTTCAGGCTTATCAATTATGGCAGATTGTTTTAGTTCTGCCGCTTTTGGGTGCTTGTCTTTCAGTTTCTTTTTGATGTCTGTAGTGATGTCATGTTTTCCTTTATATCGTTGGCATTATCCACAAATTTAAGGGCCTTTTTCACTTATCCTTGTAGCATCAGTCTACAGAATGCTTTCTGGTCTGATTGTTTTTTTGTTTTGAATTATTTTTTTAGTCTTGTTTGAATAGTTTCACACTCTGAGATCAGTTCTTCTAGCTTTCCGTGTTTCCACCATTCCATTCTTTTGTTCAAGTATTTGACACGTTCTCTTTGTTTTTATTTGAGTGATGGCTTCTGGAGTAGTAATGGTAGAAATACTTGAAGCATGTGGATTGCTACTGGCTCCCATCTTTTACAGCCGTTAAAGAGTCCTATAAGATGAGACACTTCTTCAATGAATGTTTTTCCAGCTTTTCCTCTTGGGATTTGTCCTCCACTTATGACGTCACTCACAAAAAACCCGCACCCCCCAAGCCAAAAATTTTTCTCAAATGCAGACTAGAAGACTTGCCGCGTCTTTTGAGACTTTTACCAGGTCTGTAGAGCATACCAGACCGGAGAAATTCCCACGCAGTCACGTGCATTTAGGTGATTTTTTTTCCGAAAATCCTCGAAACCAGCTGGACGCCAAAGAGTTAAGCTAAGTTTTAAAGACAACCAAATCTGCAGCAACTGTCAACAAATGCAAAGTTACAAAAGCAACAAATGTAGTTATCTGATATAGTTTAACAAGCAACGACACAGAGAGCCTGAAAAATATGGACTCAGTGAAAATCAAACTCCAGAACTCTGCCACTGCAGACACAACAACAAAACCACAAAAAAAAACAATAGGAAACTACAAACATTTGCAACATATATAAAGCTTTTACTAATGACTGTATTGATCGTGAGCTGTAGTGATCAACTTTTTAAACTGCAGATAAATTCAATGCAGTACTACCCTCAGCAACGAGTCAATGCATTTCAGCGCATTTCGCATTTTAGTTTTCAGCTCAACCATGGGTGTCGGAAGGATTTTTTCCAGAGAGGTCAACCATGGTGAAATTTTATTTCACCCACACAAAATTAATAGGAAAATATCAAATTTCAAAATCCAATTGGGTCAAGGGCCCCTGCACCTCCTTCCTACACCCATGATCTCCACCAAATACGAAAATCTTTTCTCTAACATGCATATGTTAGTCAAGGGCACCAGTTGTTACAAGGCTTTTGATGCAATTTCTTTATACTATTGGGATTCAAAATAAACCAAACAAAGGTATGTTTTGAAATACTTATGTTCTGATCAGTGGCGTACACAGAAAATTTTTATGCTGGGCTTTTCATTCAGTGGCATATGATGATCATTTGTATTTGGTGTGCGCTGTTTGTGTTGTCACAATCTTGTGTCATATTCATGTTTCCAAACCAATGTTTTGGTGAAGTTTTTTGACATAATATGCATATTCTTCTACATGCACTCCCCTTATTTTATGTGTCATTGCACTGAATATAAATGAATATAAACTATCAATGCTCCAAGTTAGGATATCGGAGGAAAATAAACTCAACGCTACAACGCAGCAGTTCATAACTGCAAAAATATCAGACTTAGCATTAAAACTGGGGAGTAAAATATACTCATCACTGTGTCAGAGCAATTTACAACTGCAAAATCAAGCTGCGCTGATGTCTTGTCGAATACGAGCGGTCGAGCATAGAAAGTGTGCGGCTGGACTGGCCAGCACACACCTTGGTTTGCAAGATTAAATCTTGCGAAACTACACAAGAATTGAGGATGTGCATAAAGTACGTAAGAAAACTTTCAAGTTTTTGTTTGGTATAAAAGTCCAGCAAACTTTTAGTTTTTCGTTTTCCCTGCTGAGACATCATCAAATGGATGCTTATATGTTAAAAACTGCTGTTTGTGAGCTCATGTAACAGTTCTATCATGCTGCAGAAATTGGTAATGTAGCCAATGTGGTCAGCGCTTGCTCTGATCAGCCTTAGCCGACAAAATAAAGACAATTGTTTCGGATAAAATGAACTATTGCAGAACACAATCTTAAACATGCGTAGTGGACGAAAGGTCTGCAAAAAGTGGTGAGATGGTTTCTGGAGGCAGACGATAACCCAGATTCCCACCTAAACCTAATTGCTACTTTTTGGCCCATTTACAATGTTCCTTGAAATTTGCATGCAAATTATTCTGTGGCATTTGCATTAAGTCGACAAATTAACAAGCAAAAAGTATGTGAAAACAATTAATCTCCTTTGCGCAAGTAATAAAGTTTTTGTAAAATATCAAGCTAAAGGGGGGTTCTAACCCCAAAATCCCCCTTGCATACACCCTTGGTTCTGATACAGTCTTGCTGAAGGAAACTTATTCTCCCTTTCCTTTAAAAATCTGGTTCATTAAAGTGTGAAGCTGCCATGTCCTGATCGATTTAATCTATAGATTTCCATTTACTTTTGTCTAAGCAAAGCATTTCTGTACATGTTTCGTAGATCTTCTGTAGGTATTACCTAAGATATATGTGTGTATTAGATGTGAGAATCAATAACAAAGTGATAACCAACAAATATCACCAATGAGCTACTCCTGTATTTCCATTGGCAAGGCCTGCACCTCAGTGGAAAAGGCTACTCTGATCAGTGTTGGTGTGTCTTGCATTGAAACAAAGAGACATATTAGGAACAATTTATTGAAGTTTGGCTATGACGGCTGTTCACCTACAATGATGCTTTTTCTCCGGTCCCTTAAAGTGGCATTATAGGGCAGTTCTACTGTAGTATCAACAATAACCTATAAACAACTACCACCAGAACAAATAGTTCATAATATGTTAAATATTTTTTATATGTATTTCAAGTGCTGCGTGGCGTATCCTGGTATAACTGTTATGATTGCTCAAGATCCAAACAATTTTATTTCAAATGAAGACATTTCAATCATTAAAATTGTTTCTCATGTGTTCAAGTTAAAAACAAAAGAAAAGTAATTCATCAACCAGAACTACATGCATAGGACATGTCATTAGTTCGAAAACAGTTTTTTTTCATTGAATATTTTTGTTACTTGTGTTTCCAGCGCCATTGGCAGAGCCAGACTGGCAAGAGCTAAAATCTATTTTATTGTTGCATTTGAAGCATGACTCTTCCACTTGTACAACTGATGGAAATTTAGCAAGGTATTATTGAAAGATTGGAGCAGCAATGCATGTTGTTTTGTTTTGCTTATAGTGTCTGTCTTGCATTTTTATAGCAAAACTATTGTAGAAAAGTATTCAATATCGCCCACCAAATATCTTTATCATGTGATTTGAACTTATCATACATTCTTATAAATTACTACTGAATATGCAGATATTTCTTCTGCTATATTGTACTGTTTATATTCATGAACATAGATTGTATAAGAAAATTAGTGAAAATTTATGAAAAGGATTGTTTCAAAAAATTATGTATGGCTAGAATTATGCTAGTTCAAAGTGTTTTGCTTACTGTGTTATGTGTACATCTGCAACTTTTCTGGAACTCTCATACATATCACTCAGTCATGTGACTTCTAAGTCTGGCAAAATGCACATCACTGTTATGTTGCCGAAAATTAGCATGAGTTTTATGTGGTATTGGAATATCACAATGCCTCAGCAATTTAACAACCAGTTTAGGTTTTCCAGATTTCAAAATTGTACAGTAACTTGTTTGAGAGATTTGCGAGGTACTTGTTATTGCATAAATGTAAATGAATTTGTTGTTGTGACCATGGCTTGATTTTGAGCAAATAAAATGGTTTACTGTGCAGCAAGTCAAACTTGCCTAATCTTACAAATATTCAAGCCTGGCAATGTAAGGATTTGTGTTTGAAAAGGACCAATGCCTAGATTGTTAGTGCAATGATCTATTTTTGTTTTAAGGGACTGGTGACCTTACATAGTGACGTTGCCAGTGCCTTACAAGTAGTCTAAAAGCATTGATAAACGCAATTTTTTCGTGAATAATGATTGTCAGTAGAAGGATTCTGTGGTTTTTATTATACCCCATACAAAGTATTACATCAAAATAAGGGGTGTTGTGTTTCCTGTTTCTAACACACAACTTACAATTTGTTTGCAGTATGATGCTTCAGTACATCCAGAGCCAAAAGTATTCTGAGCTGTATACAGAGGTGGTCGAATTCTTTCGCTGTTATTTGGAGGAGATCTCAAAACAATTGCATGACCATCTTAAGATGGGCTCTTTTCAGGAAGCTTGTCTTTCTGTCAAACTTTTTCACACTCAACTTAAAAATTTCTGCCATTTTTTGCAAGTTATATCACCTGCGTTCCATTCCCTGGTTGGTATGATATATATACTTACTACCTTTGCAGTAAAAGTAAAATAAAAATCGAATTCACAACATAGGACTGTTGCTTGCTATTATCTCCATATGCCATGCAACAACTTGCAACTTGCTTGAATATGGAAATCATATCGTATTAAAAAGATCTCACATACTTTGCAGAATCAGCTGTTTGTGAAACCTACATTTCATATTACATTGGAGGAGAAACTGTTGAACACATTCAAATGTGTTATTGTTGAGCGCCATGCAAATACCTTAATAAGTGAGTCTTTGTCTACCCTCTACGACAGTAATTCCCAACTGGAGGTTCACGGGTCCCTGGGGGTCTGAAACAAGATTTTCGAGGGTCCAAAATGCAATTTTCAAGACTGAACATTTGTATGTTCTTGTATGTGAGAACCGAGATTAATGAAAGATTGCAAATGCTATTCCTGTAAAAACATTTTCCAGCCTAATTATTCCAGCTAACGTTACTAATTTGACAATTTAAATAGCTAACTGCGTGCACTGCTGTTTCTGCTTCACGCTGCGGTTACCACGTCGAAGATAGCTGGCGATGCGATTGTTAGTGAATTGTGACATTAAATGTTTATGGCGAGATTGTTGTTCAATTCTATAGAACTCGAAAGTTTCTGGTGATCAACCATGTAAAGTTTCCAGAAATTGTGTACAAAAGCCCTATCTATGCTAGTGTCCTTTGCAACAACAGATCTGTGCAAATCTGGATTTTCTTCTCAAATTCATTTGAAAATCAAGTATCGGAATTGTTTGAACCCCTAAATGATTTGCTCATGGATTTGATCAATTGCGTGCTAAGGTATAAGCAGATAATTTCAGGCAAACAGCAACGAAAATATCACTAGGTTTATTTCTAATAAGCAGTAAGTTGTGAAAGTTAAACAGTACGACTGAGTATTTTCTGTTGTGTTGCAGGTATAGGTCCAAGTATAACGAGTGGCAATTTCAAAAAAACGAAGATACTGCAAAATCGGGCTGTTTTTATGATTATACTCTTTGTAAAATGAGGGGGTACGAACGTCACTTTATTTTTATGAAAGGGGTGCCAGCTTCCAAAAATGTTGGGAACATATGCTCTAAGAGGACACTTGTGTCTGCTACTTATGATTAACTTATCCATACATTTAATCAGGTTGCAGCCGCAATAAGATTATTGTACTGTACCACCCAAAGTCAATGTGAAAATCTTTGGGATATTCGTCTGATGTTACTCCAGCCCTTATGCTTGGTTTTTATCAGCGTTTTATTGAAAGTTGTCTGAAGCGTAGTGTATTTTGCGACATTTTTTGCGTTCTAGACTTGGTGTGGTGGGGATGAACTTAGCCGATTATGTTTCACAGATTGTTTTTCATTTAAAGCGCATTTGACGTCAACATAATGATACAATGGTGGTACAGGGAAAATAATGCATATGGCGTCTTCACTTGATTGTTTTGAATATTTCCACAGACGCAATGAAAACGGTCCGCGAAGTTCCGTTTTCTGTTTCTCCATCTGTTATTGCAGAAATTGCAAACGCTTTGTACGCAATGAGACCTTGCTTACGTGAACAATATGAAGGTAAGCGGTGCGGGGAAGTTCAGTAATAAGTTTTCTAAGATGTGTTGTGTATCTTAGGTTAAACAAATAGCATCTTTCTCTCACAGACTTTTTTTGCGCATTCATCCCCAACGCCTCAAAGTCACTGAAAATCGGAGATTTGGAAAAAGAAAAAGCGGATATTCAGCTAATGCAAATAAACATTCGAAATCAGATCGGTGACTTCAGGTAAACAGCGATATTTTTCAGACAAGTGTGGGCCTTTGATGGAATGTGTTGGAAATACTTATACCGTGACAGGTACTTTGTAGGGTGAAGGTAGGATAAAAAGCTTCTGAAGAAGTGGAAAACGCAACTTCAGAAACCATTGTTATAGAAGACGTAGACAGTACAGTGAATATCACTTTTTCTCTAACACACGTGACTTGTTCAGTAAGAAGCTAAAAAGATTAGAGACGCGTGATCAGTGGTTTTTCTTGCCATGTTTTCAGCATAATTACATTTTCTTACGTTTGTATCCTACTTTCAGTTGGAATAAATGTATACATCATTGCTATGCTGATTCGGACCGACCCAAAGTAATTGTGATGAACTTTTTATGTAAACAAAATGATTTTGATAAAAGTAGTAGAGATCTAGTCTTCACGGATGGATCTGACCTGAGGTTGGCATGTCCAATGCATTGTCCTTAACAGACCGACACACCCATGGAAGAACTATTGTCGTGCAGAGCTTAATGAAATCTTGACTGGAGCAATGAGTGCAGTCCACGGAATTGATAGAGATATAATGATTTCAGTAACTGACAAAACTCTCATTTTTAATTAGTTGAGCACAGCGCATGTCTACATCAAGATTATCAACACAAGTTTCTCTCCAAGTATGCGTTCAGAGTTGTGTTTGTCTGAGTTGATAAATATGCTCTGTTGAATGTTCCCTGAAAAATTAGTAGTACACAAACTGTTTGAGACAAGCATTCTCAGTATGTTAACGTGTGTCATCTTCATGTGCACACAGCTTACCTGCCTACCTTCCGTTAGTGGCTTGAGCCAAAAGGCATCGCTATCTTTTCATTAAAGTTGAAAAGAATTACACTCTACTGTCAGAGTCAGCTGTTCTTGTATTGTGTGCAGTTGTATTCATGAATTTTTTCTCGCAAAGGTGTATCCTCTTAAATATTTAAGCGTGGAAATGATTAGACAACTGTAATTTCAAGTAGATAAAAGAACTGTAAAGCTAGATGACTTCATCCTGTCATAAACTCGGTTTCGCAACAGGATCCTCNCATTTAATATATTTTTTTATATACCAAGGAGTTAGTTAAGTTGACGCATCGCTTTTTTGAGAACATTGCAGTGTTGCTGTAAACCATGATGTTTCTCCTTGCCTCTTTCAGTTTATTACACGTCCTGTCGTCCACAACGTTTTGTGTAAACCAGGTCAGGTAACTTTTACTCACTGAGCCAAGAGCTGTTTTGACCCGATCCACAGACCATGGTAATGTATTTATTGTTTTTAGAACGACCAGTGTGAAACGATCAAACGATGAAGTGCAACGTGAGGTTAGTTTTTTCTTACCTTAGTGGATCTGATTGTTCCTACTTTCAAAGCGATGATTTGCCATACTGGAACTCATCTTGTTTAAAAATTTTTGCGATTGTTTGATCGTGGTTTTGCAGATGAGCAGACTCTGCGTCAAACTTGTTTGCGCGGGTTCAGCAGTTGTGCTGTCTGGTCAGCAACGATCAGACAGGCAGTTAATGAAATGTTCGCCCTATTATTTTCAGGACGAGGGATGTTCGCATTCAATGCTGTCAAGTCTGCTGATGGGATTCGGCACGTGATGATATTCTCTGCAAAGCTATGTCTGTCCATACGTTGCATCCGCGACAAACGTAAAAAAGTTGCACGCCGCCAAATAACCTCACTCTTTTAACCACTTCTCTCACCTGAAGACTACCTCGAAGTTCTGCGTTGCTGTTATACTGCAAAGAAGATAATGAGAGCAAATTACGCTGTGTGACTTACTATTTTATGTTCTTAATGATACTTCGTTGGACACAGAAAACATCTTACTTACAAGACTTTGTTCGTTAGGGCTTAAAAAAGACAGTTAAACAAAGCTTTGAAACTTTCTCCAAGCACGAAATGCCAGTCTTGGTGGTTGTAGCTCTTAAGATGGTTCCCAACATTTTTCTTAACGGGCTAGATGGCCTTTGGATAAAATTAATTGGCCTACTGTCGCATTGGCTGTACGTTGTTGTGGTTTAGGATTAGACATTACTAAGTCACCCTTATCTTCAACAACGGAAGTTTGCTATTTCCTGTTTAGCGCTTTGTGTAGTACATCATTGTNGGCATATTTGCACAGTGGGGAGAAACTCTTTCGAGGTTTAGAAAAGCTTNGCTTGATATATATTTTATTTACCTTTAAAGTTTTGAGCTGTTTTTACCAAAATGTGGCTCTTGCAAAACAACCGAAACTAGTGGTTCATAACCGGGGGCACGCCTCTCATGGGCCGCGAGCCCTTCCGTGCTCTACAACATGGGAAGTTTTCGAACGGAAGTTCCTTTAAATTTGATTATGTAAAGTCAATGGGGCTTGAAGTAAAGTTCAATTACTTAAGGGAGGCATAGTAAAGAAAAGGTTAAAAACCACCTACCTAAACAGTCTTTGACAAAACTCACACTTACCAGTCGAAATACAAGACTGCCTAGAGAAACACCTGAACCGGTGGCTTAAACCGGGATTTGAATAAGAAAAATCACGTAAAAAACAACGTTCGGCTTAATCTGCGAGCGGAAAACATCTGCAAATGCACCATTTTTAGATGCAAAAACGCGTCTTGTTGTGAAAGCATTTCATTATAAAAATATTCGTATCACTGTTCGGCTGGTTATTATTTTGTTTTCAACACAATCGCCATTGTAAATAATTTTCAGCTGGCTGCGTGGCCTACGAAATAGGAATCCCGAGTCAATCTTAACATCTACCTTTGCACTAGAGAAGGATTTATGAAATGTAGATTCCAGAGTAATCGGCTGTACGAATAACTGACGTGTTGAAACTGATAAAATATATGACGACCTATGCGTTGGATCTCCAAGAATACTGTGCTGAAATAACCTGAGACTCCAGCTCTTACATCGACGCAAAGCCCGCTATAGGCTTTTTTGAAGCGGCCTTCAACGATCTGCTGTTTGTCGTCGCATCACGTTGGGACACCAATGAAGCACACAAACGGTGATCTGCTTGGTTTACCGGCGTGGTTTCCCAACCGGCGACTGTTAGGAACCACCCCAACTTATTTAACCCATTGAACTAAAGTGTTGGCCGTCACTTCGTTTGGCGAAGTAAGCAGGATTAGTTGCAGCACGCTGCGTGCAACAAAAACTTCGCGCCTTTATGAAGTTAGCGGGCTCAGGGCGTCTGTACAGTAGCGTAACGTTGTTTATGCTTCGTGGTACGTATCTGTTGTTTCTGTTTCTGAAATTAATAGGAAGCCTTCCTGTGAGACGAAATTTTTGTGATGCAACTTTCTGCCTTTTTGATTGACAAACTTCTTTGTATACCTTCATTTGTATGTGCTCGATACTTTTTTTCATGTTTATTGAAATCACTTTAATGTTTTTTATTTTCTCTGTAGCAGTCGCTTGTTAGTTCATCCTGTTAAGTCTACGTCCGAACTACAGCTATTTTCAAACATTCTGTATTTGTTCTGTTTCTGTTCTTAAATCATTAACTTCAAAAAGTTGAAGTGATAAAAATTTTTCTGCGAAAAGAAAAAGAATGAATGAGAATGGCAGCAAGAAGGCTGAGGCCGAAAGATGTTGATGTACTTCGATTCGATTCTCATTTATTCTCTTTAGATATTATTTTGTAATTGTGACCATGCTAGCTTCTTGATGGCAGCTTTTTCCAACTTTGGCAATCGACTGCTTTCTCTTGTCAGTGACCTTGGTTTGAGAATGCGGTCTCAGATTCCCAATTTTTGTGCATGATTGAGAATGCTACTGCTAATTCTCTGGCTTGTGGAGTTTGTATTTCAATTTGCTGCTACTCTTGTACCATTGTCAGAGGCAAAAGGGTTAAAGCCACTGCAGAACTTCAGGAAAAGAACTGCTTGTTGGGATCACTTTGCTATCCTGCTTCGTTACCAATTCTTGAAAACATACTAGTTTTGTTGTACATAATCATAAGGTAATCATTGAAATAACACGAAAAGCTCATTTCTTTAAAACCTACCTACAGGAGTGGCAAGAATGACACCATGGGAACAGGGAAACTAAATTTTAAGCTGCAACTCTCCGAAAACATGAAGACAATGTTGATCAAAGTCAGGTCTAATTTTTGCACTTTGGGCAATATTTGCTGAGAAAAAAAACATAAAAAAATTTTTTATACAAGCTTTTGGTCCGTGTATCTGGTAGAAGACAGCCAGTTTTGTCGTTTTATCTCGCCAGATCAGTGGTTCTTTACCGGTGAGTCGAGCCCTACAACATGGAAAGTTTGATCATTAAAGCAACAAATAGATACATTTGTTTTTGCAGCTTATTTCGTGTCAAGAGGGGCTTGGAACAAGGGACAGTTATTTAAGGGAGGCGTAGTAGAAAAAGCTTAAGAACCACTCTGATAGTTAGAAGGGCATCCCAGTTAATATAATATGTTTAACCAATTTCCGACAGTTTTGCGGAAACGGGTAAACCTAACTCGCAGAATTCTCAAGTACTGGATGAGATTAAATCGTGAAATAAGACGTGAGATCAAATGTGAAAAATTGTCCGAACAACTCAAGTCTTCGTGATGACTGCTCCGTTTTACTGCTCCGCATGTTTTGTGTTTTGGTTTGCAATCAGCTTACCTTGTTTTAGCATGATTTTTTATGTGATACTGTGTTGAGGCAGCATATTGAGTAGTATGTTAGTTTTCGCAAAAAATCATTGAAATGGCGTTTCTTGTCGCTCCAGTATAGATCGGCCACTGTGTTATCGAGTCAAATAAATCGTACTGGCAAACTTTTATCCGTATCATCAACCAGTCCGCTGTGGTTTGACCAGGCCTAACATGCTGCGTCGTTTCCATTTTGGTATAAGTGCCGTAGCCGTTTAGCTGAAAGCAGGCGCCGAACTTTGTCATGTTGGTTAAGTTTATTCCGTGATTGTATTCAAATGTATTCACGGTTTTCGTTCAGTGGTGGAAAATTGCTGTGGTTGCCATTCGCAAAAAATGGCCATATTTGATACAGTCTTCCTGTTGGCTCTTACTCATTGTTAAACGACGTTTGTGACTTAATCATGTTAACCTGATGTGAAGTGGTTCACTGGTGATTGAGACAAAATTTTGAGTACGTTTTGCTATAACTGTTTCATTTTGATGCTCAATACACATAGTTTTCGTTACAGATTTCTTGCAAAGATGTGGTGACCTCTGCAGATAAGCTAACATGAAGGAAGAAAGCACCATTTTTATTGGTGATAATTGCACGGCATTGTCAATTAAGTTCTTGCACACTTGAAATAGAATGTTGCCGAATTGTTGGTTATTATGATTTTATCATGCTAATTACTGGTTATACCAACAATGAGCTAATGTCCACATTCTTGGCAAATTATCCGCAGGTAGGACGTATAAGGGAATCGTGCATCGTTGTTCAAAAAGCAATGAATTTCCCGAGCTCCATCAACCAGACCCAAAATTCTGGCTCCAGATTTTTTTGGCTTCGGCTCTGGCTTCAAAATGATTGATACCAACTGAAACTGAAAAACAAACATGTTATTGCACTGGCATAGATGAGGTGTCCTGAAATACGTTTCGTGAATAGGGGTCGCGCGCAAAACAGTTCAAGAACCCCTGATCTTCACACAGGAACGAGAGAAGTTACGTACACATAACGTCGAAACACTGAATATGCTAAGAAATCACGCACTACTACCTTCAATTAAAACAGTAATGAAATAGAAAAAATCGTTCCGGTTGCGGCCACTAATTGTATCTCCTACCTCCATTCATCTAACATTATTTTGCCTGCGTCTCCATAAGCCTGGTTTTAACCTAGGAACTCTGGCAATGGCATTTCAAGCCACTGAAACGTACGAGGTTTGCGGGTGCTGACCTTGGACTCAGTAGACACGAATCCTTCCACGGAAGCCGTCCTTCCGACACGGCAGAAACAGGAAAGAGGGGAAGAGTTTTTCAACTGGCCAATGGTAACAAAAGTGCTTGTGGCACAGTACAACCAAAATATGTTACTCATTTACGCTTTTCACCAGGGTTGCGCAGTCGGAGGTTTTTGGGTAGAGTCGGATTCCTAAGAACACTAGAAGTCAGATTTTTTATCCGCCTTTGAATCATTTTTTACATTGCACTCATAAGTACAATTAGGAATCCTAAATCGTGCCTGTTGAATGGTACAATTTCTTTTGAAACTTTTAATGAAACGGAGCATTCTTGCTGTGTAGGCTACCACGATTTCCATTGATTGCTAGTTGCTACAAAATTGTTGACAGCCAAACTTCACGTTATGTTAAGGAGTTGGAGTCGAGTCGAGCATTTTACCTCCGACTCCGCAATTCTGCTTTTGACGTGTGTGTGCGCAGGGCGTAGTGAGGTTAGATAGCGCCTGGGGCAAGAAACAAGTTTGCGCCCCATGTTTGCACCTGAGGCCTTTCGGAAGCAAATGTACTGTATTGAAGAAAGCACATGCGACATTGTTAGGACTTTTCGGCACCCGGGGAATTGTTACCCCTTGCCCTTCCCTTGTTACGACCCTGTGTGTGCGACAGTGGCAACAGCATCGAATTAGAAGAACTTCATCGCGCATTCGTCGTACAGTTAACGCGTTGCCTTACTGCTATTCAGGCGCGTAGCCAGGGGGGAAATGCCCCCTTTCCCAATTCCGAAAGTAACACCAAAATTTTTCAGGTTAATCAAGCGTTTGATGTGCAAGCAAAAGAAATACGTCAATGCAAATCAACGAAACTTCTTAAATAACCCTATCCCTTTCATCTCTTAGTCGAACCTTATCAAAGCAGTATGGCTTACCAATGGTCCACGATTAATCAAACGTTGTGTATGGTGTAAACGCTTGAGTATACATGACATGCCTGATCTTTATCTGACGTTTAAGCTCCGTGTGGAAGTTGGTGATAATGAAATACAAGCACGTGTATACGCGCTTGTAATCGCTAACCGAAATTAAAACACTTAGTGACTTTTCGCAGCTGTTTTTGGTGCGCCAGCTAATCACGTCCCACGTTATGGTGATGTGATGTAAACTTCGTTTCGAGACCATTGCAAAAATTCATCTGAAGCCTCTGGTGTGCTACAAATATTGTATAACTTACCCTTGTCTGCAAGGAGTAACCTTAAATAAGCATTGTAGTTTTCTGTTTTTGTACAATTTTAACAGAACACCCCTGAAACTACTTGCTTCTTACTTGGACAACAGGTTTCAGTGTACCAAAATAGGAGATACTAAATCTTCTTTTTTGAATGTAACATGTGGCGTGCCCC
>JGI24021J15306_10006036_pt1 | contig 14484 bp, 10 predicted proteins | sample Ectturendosymbi1_FD_15306 | JGI IMG/M metagenome (IMG submission 15306)
TCATTGCCTTCGGGTTTAACTTTTTTTCTTTTTGTGTTGGAGTAAGCAGATGGGGAAAAGATGTAGCCCAAACCTGTGGGTCTTCTTTCTTGTCGCAATTTGGGGGCCATAGTCTGTCTTCCCAATTAGATGCTAGTGCTATCATGTCATTAGTTTTAGATGCATTAGATGCATCTAAAAATGTTAGAACACTGATGTGCCTTCATTTACTTAAAATGATATAGCTTTTTTGAATAAAAATTCACAAATACAGTAGAATTTGCCTAATTTGTCACCTCAAGGGGATCAGATAAAGTGACGATTTAGGCGAAGTGACGAATCATGCAAACAGGTGAAAGCTCTATCATAGAAGCTTGTATACTTTATCATAATAACTCATATACATAGTGCTCTTATTTGCAGTAAAATACAAGTTCATGACGTTATGGTTGAATACAAAAATTAATTCCTCTGCTCTATCTGGACTTCTCAATTTAATCTAGCACCTTTTTAAATCTTTAACAAACTGCAAAGACTTCCCACGTTTTCTCAATGGGGAGTCAGGTAGCACTGCGCACCTCATGTGTAAATTCGATAGACACATTGCAAGGTGCAACAATTCTCAGGTAAAGGTCCTTAAATTGTTTGAATTCCCACACATACTAGCTGATTAGACATCAAAATTGAAACTGCAAATGACGTATTAGCCAAACAAAACGCTTCTAAAGGATAGAAAGAGGTGACAAATTGAGCAAAGTGACGAAGGAGACGAACAGAAATGTACACAAAAGATGAGAATCCTGCTGGGACCGATGAAAAAGTAACGAGTTAAATGCTGACGAATTAGACAAGTTCTACTGTATAAGTATGGTGTTGTGTCTTAAAGCCAAGCTGGTTATCAGTGGTGACAGCAAGTGATGAAACGCAGGACAAAAGTAATGCTGTTGCTTAAGTTCAATGCTTATAATATGTAAATATAATCCTCGTAATGCTCATACTTTGAGATAATTGTTGCATGCAAAACAGGCTGGTAATTATTCATGTCACTTATGTCACTATTCTTAAATTCACAAATAAGGACAACAACAATAATCATGCATTATTGTGGAATTTTACCATACATTAAACATAAGCACACATTGACGAAACTACTGCGGTGCAACACACTCAGGAAAAACACTGGAATCAAGTTTGTATGCATGTTGTCATTCTGAGGGGAGTGCTAAAGGCATTACAAATGTTTAGCTAGATTGTTGCATTATTCTCAAATTGAAACAACGCATTGTTTCAGTAAGTCTTCTGATGTCGTTATGAATTTTATTAGCTACATCTCTTAAAGATAAGCCTTAAGCACAACTTGAGTTGTTCTCAAGGTGCAAGCAAGATATGGCCTGTGAACATGTGTTGTCTTGTTCAGGGTTGGGCAAATGTTTGATTCACAAACTGCAGTAGATTCTAAAATTTGGCAGTAAACCAGATTGGGAGCATGTAGATATATATATAGGGATGGACATTTTAGAATATATATATATATAATTTTTTAATTTGATCTGAAAAGATTTGAATCCTCAGCATTAGTTTGTTTCAAATAGTGAAAACTGAAATGATAATATTACTGTCGCATCTTCAGAGCACAGTTTTTCCAGTTGTTTGATGTTTGACATTTGTGAACATCAAAGTGGTACTATTTCGCAGCACAATTTAATTATATGTTAATCACACGTGTGCTTTTCAAGTCACGCATAGTCCTTTGGCAACTATTTTGTGCTTTAGTGTTTCTGACAAAATGATTGCATTGATGCATCACTTGATGTATATGGTTCATCTTGTTTTCCTGAATGTAAGCTCAGTTCCAAAGCAAATGTTGGCTTGTTTTGCGTAGCTTCCAGTCTGCCTTTATCAGCACGTGTCACATTTGATCTTGATTTATAGCATCGGCCATTTCTGTGAAGTCTATGATTTGGCAGATGGTAGTAACTTGAAATTGTTGATTCTGGAGCTGTTCCTGGTTGTGCTTCTGAAGCTTCAGATATTTGTTCTGTTACAAGCAAACGAAGTTGTTAGCAGGGCAAAGTATGTTTTTGCCTAATCATGGTTGGGTTCAAAAGGGTGGTGATTATGATTCGCTTCAGTGATGTGATTGCATGCACATTATCAAATATTCCTGATTCAGTTTTGCAAGATGAATAATTTTTTGTTACAGTTCATGCATCTGCTGGCAACATTTTTTATGCAATTAATTCCTGTGTCTTGCTTGGGTATAGCAAAATGTATTTTGATTTATGATATTATTCATTTTTTGCATTATGGGAATTTACATCGTGTATGGACTAAGTTCAGTGGTGCATGTACACAGCTAAGTATTTGCAGGTTACTGTGTAAATGAATCAAATTACAACCTGATGTTTACAAAGATGTCCCATGAGACCTGCTGATAAATGCCAAGCAGTCTACTGCAACTGGTTTAGCTGCCTACCAGCAAGCAACAATTAAAATATAAAATCATGTTATAACTCATTATGACTACATCTGACAATGCTATCATGCTGAATACCAATTTTCCAAAAATTTTTGCCAGGATTTATTGGTATTATATGTCCATTTTGCTTTCCTCTAAATTGCTGCTGTTAACATGTTAGCTGCCGCGATATGGTATCTTTTTACTTGGAAATCTGCCTAAAGCCAGCAGTTTTTGGTGGCCTTACCAACAGCATGGCTCTTCCACCAATTGCGCTAGAGAGCTGTTTGAACCCTCAACAGATTTTGGCAATCTTCAAGTGTGCAATGAAAAAAAATTTTTTTGGTTTTGGGTTTCATTTTTTTTGTGAATGATGTCATAAGTAAGGTAGTTTTTTGGCCATTTTGGCTCATGTTACCTGGTCTAGGGCTCAACCGCTAGAAGAAAGAATTTCACTGAAGTTTTTGTTGGAAACTAGGCTAGAATCCAAGTCTTTTGAGCCTTTGATCGACTTTCTAGCAATTCTGGTTCAAAAGTTATGATCTAAAATAAATGAAAAATTAATTATCTTTTTTTGGGGATTAATCAAATATTGTGTTTACTTTAGATCATAACTTTTGACCCAAAACCCCAACAGGTCATCCAAAGTATGAAAAGACTTGGATTTTAGCCTAGATTCCAATTAAAACTTCAGTGAAATATTACCATCTAATGGTTTGGGCCCAGGGTCAAGTGAAGTGGGCCAAGGTGGCCTAAAACACCTCCACTTGTAATGTCACTCCCAAAAAAAAAACAAAACCCCAATTTTTTTCATTGCAAACTGCAAGACTTGCCGAATCTTTTGAGCATTTGAACAGCTCTCTAGCACGTATGGTGCCGGAGTTATGCCTGCGCAAAGCCACATGCGATCCGGCTGTTTTGCACGAACACCACTTGATTTAAACCAGCTGCGAAGGTGTCAATTTACACTTTACTGATTATATCAGCAGTTACAATGCCATACTACCCTTGAAAAATGCAGTTGGCACATTCGCTGTCAGGGTACGAATATATCATACTTTGAAATCACCCTAAAATCAAGAAGTTTCACCTGTCTTAGCAACAGCATAGCTCTTCTGCCAATTGCACTAGAGAGCTGTTGAAACCCTCAAAAGACTCGGCAAGTCTGCACTGAAAAAAATGTTTGGTTTTGGGTTTCATTTTTTTGTGAGTGATGTCATAAGTGGGGTAGTTTTTTGGCCATTGAGACTAGCTTTGAAGGTGTTAACAGTTAACTGTATAATTTTATCTTTTTTCTGTATTTTGCTGTTTGTTTGAGTCAATGACAAAACAAGGTTCGCCAGATTTAAATCATCAGCCAGCTCAGCCTCCAAAACCTATCCAAACAATTTGCAAAGCACGGCTTGATTATTATGCAGTGTGTTACTCTTGAGTACCAAGTTTCTTAACCTTCGTGGTTGGGAAATGTTTTTAGCTTTTGACTATATAAAATTTGGGCTCTTTCGATTCTGTCTCATGTATTTATCAGTCCTGAGAATCAGAAGCTTTTGTAAGGCAAAATGTGAAATAATGAAAGTGCAGACAACTATTGGTCAACAAATCAAACATGAAATAAAATAAAACAAGAGCTAAGTAACTAGTCTCCACAAAAGTGACAAATCTGTTGGGCAAATTGTTTGATACAGAATCGATTTCATGTAACATTATGCATCTTCAGTCCTAAAATCTGCAAGCAATGCTTGGAGTTTCCATGCAGTATTGAAAAAGGATTTAATTTGGCCAAAATATATACAAAGCATTGATAAAGTATGGAAATTCTAAAAAAAATAAATTAGAATGTATCTGAGCAGAATAGACCTTTGTATATTACCTTGATTAGTTTGATTATTGTCTAAGATTTGTATTGAGTTGCCTTGCAAGCATTCAAGCATAACAAACAAACCTCTAGTGCACCAAGTGGTGAATATCAGACTTTTGTGGTTTAAGTCTGCTGCATACAGCAACGCACACTTAATTTCACAAACTTTTTGAGAAAGACAAAGATGTATTTTTGTTGGAAAAATGAGAATGCCTTCAACAAAATTGCAAGAAAGCAGCATTGTGGCAATTTTCCTGTAGTGAAACAAAACCATGTATCTTATATACAGTAAAACTCGGTTAATCCAGATCTTTGCCAAAACTGGATAAAATTGGTGGTACAAATGACTTCTAATGTTTTTCTTTATATACTGGATAAAATCTGCACTTTTCACATCTCGTAATCCGGATTTTTCTGCACTTCCACGCTGTTGTGTTCTTAAGTGCACTGACTGGTCTCTAGGAAAGATTCGGCAGCTTTCAGACGCAACACAAGTGTGTTCATGATCACCAACGAACGTTTAGAATTATGACAACAATGGCCGCAGCTGCGCGCAGCATTCAGTTGATTGTAGAGATGATTATTATGTCACACACGGTCACAACATATCAAGTTGAACATAAGGCTCAAGGCACACTGCCGCACTGTGGTTTCAGTCTATTGATCAGTATTGGGTGTGNGTGTGTAGAGCATTATCCNTGAGTGTATTGCACTTGGTAAGGTGTCTGGAGGGCATTACCTTCCAAATAGAGTGACTGCTTATGAACCAGTCACAGAAATCTGTGCATCAGTCCAAAATAAAANACAAAGATCAAATTTCTTTGCAGCCAAGTAATCTAAAAATATGAATTTAACTTAAGATCGTTCATAACTGTCTCAATANGGCGGTTACTAGTCTGATGTACTATTGTACATACATTAATAAATTCGTTTTGCTTCTGCGAAAGTCTTGCTTTTGTGTGTCAATCATGTTTAAGACAAAAGTTATTGCCATAACCTTCAAAGAAAGCAAATAGATTTTTGTTAAAATTTTGTTCCGTGCAGGTTATCACAATTTTACTGATGGAAAAGCTGTTGATGTTTTTTTTGTAAAATAGTGTTTTTTGAATAAGAATTTTGAAGTATTTAGGTAAGTGATGTTATTGAACTTCATTTGTTGATTATTGATAAGGTATTGAAAAAGTATGGAAAATGATATTTAAAAACACATGGAAACCCTATATCCTTACGTATGAAACATTAAAAGGCTGAAACAAGAGCACAGAAAGCAAACAAACTTAAAAAAAATAAATAAATAAATCAAAACACAAGTGACGACAATGAAAACAGTAAATTATATCTTCCCCACATAATTATTTTCACTAAAACTTAAACTGTCTGACACCAATTATCGAGCAGCACAACAGACCCACTTATGACTAAAACATGCCATTATGACTCAGAGCATTGGAAGAATATGTAAGAAAGATTTCTTCATAAAGTTGGCAGCCAAACTCTAATGAAATGCTGAATACTGCTACGGGAATTAACAATGTTTCTAGCTCACTGGGCAGTGGAATGGTCAAAAATAAGTCAAAAGGACAATGCACAAGGGTGTAAGAAGTACAATGAGCTTTGAAGAGGCAAGGAAAAATTAATAACTCAGACTTGCCGTGCAAAAAAGTGACCTCACACGACAAAAGATAGCACCACCAAAACCAGGTGTTTCAATGTGCAGGGAAAATTTATAAAAGTACAGATTCAGTTGTTAATGCTTTTAAGTAGATAATGCTCTCTTTGTAGCTGCAAGCTCAAGAATCTGTGAGAACTAACATACCTTGAAACACATTTACAGCTTCATCCATTATATATGTATTGCCTGTTTCCGGTTTGCCTTCAATGAACTGTGTTACTGAAGCACAAACACAAAATATTCTTGTTGTGTTGTCAGTGGTGTTTGCTTGTTTGATTTGAGTAATTTTTCTGTAACATATTGTTCAAGTGTCAGATGTGAGCCATGCATCTTTGTGACTGCCAAGGACATTACTGGAAACAGTCTTGTTTCTTACGTTTTTACATAGACGCCAAGTGAGCCAAACACTGCAAGAAACATTACCAAGGTCAATACAACACGGGCATAAGACAAACGCTCCATAGTTTGGTCTGGATGAGATGTTGATTCACCTTGATCCGTTCTGTTTGTGATGCTGTTTGATTCAATGCTTTCCTAAATCAACAAAAGCTTACAATTTGATGTAGTAATATTGTTAGGAATTTTGCTATTGCCATATTTATTTGTTTTTTAAAAGTAAACACAAAAAAGGCATGCCAACCTTAATTTCATGCATGTGTGCAGTTGTGGTTGATGCATTTTGGGAGTTTCAGACCAGACTTACCTGCAAGTTAGCAGAAGGTGGTTGTAAGGCCTGTAACAAGTAATTACATCTGTGAAAACACACATTGCAACATGCCCTTCAGGGTATTGCCAAGTCTTGTCTATCTATAAATGTCTTACGGTACAAATAATTCTTTGTACTGTACTCTTTTAGGAGATGTATTAGTAAATGTTTATCTGTCTTGGGTTACGTCATGGTTGAGGAGTTGCACTTTTGCAAAGATTGTAATTTAAAGTATTGGTTTGGTTGGATTCTGTGGCCCTCCCTGAAATTTGATCAGTTGTTTTAAGTCTAAAATGGTAATCTATAAGTTGCTTTATGGAGGGTCACTGGCTTTGCAGTAAAGGTACCAAATTTTGGTTAAAACATTTCAAAGTTTGAGTTTACTTTTTAAATTTAAATTGGTCCAATATCTTTCAATTGGAATTGCTTAGCTGATGTGCTAATTTAACCACAGACCAACTATATTAGCCTAGTAAATTTCCATTATTGCAGATGAGCTGACAGTCACTGTTACACTGTCTTTGCGTGAGATTGTTTCCTTTTTATTTACCCTTGTTGCTGCATATGTATTTCCATAAATTTACTTCTCTTCTAGAAGGCAATTAGTATTGCACTGCTTTTACATCAAGTTGTTTTTCTGTTGGCCTACCCTTATCACTGTAATTGCGTTTCCACAAATTTACTTCTCTCCTAGAACATTCATTGGAATATCAGTTTCTTTTAATCAGCCTTCCAGGAGAGAAGTGGCTCTCTTTATTATTTGTTGTTGTTATATGCCTTTTGCAAAGGCATAATTTGAAGTATTGGTTTGGTATCATAAAAAAAGTTTGTATGGATTTATCGCAACAATGTTGTGTTGGCAGTAGTATGTTAACAAGTATATTCGTACTTTCATATTAATCGGTAGCCGGGCTTCTGTGTTTGTATGTAAACTTAGTACTTACCAGAATTTTACGGGTAAGTGCAAAGGTAATATAGGACATTTTTTTTCACGTTGAGTCACCAGCCAGAGCAATCCATGCAGTTGTTTCTTTGATATAAGGGCTGCAGCTATCTGATGCTAATGCAGCATGTGAATACAGTATTTGCAAACTGTGTTAAATCCATATGAAAACCTGCTGAAAGTGCAAGAAAGGTTTGCAATAAAACATTCTGCCACTTGTCACTTTCACATTGGTGACCCACTTTTAGTCCTTATGACCCCGTTCGCTGATTTGCTTGCTATTCGCTAATTCAGGGGGGCAAAACTTTCTGTGAATTTTAGTAGGGCGCAGAAATTTTTAGTAGCGCTTTGCCATGATATTCCTCTTAAAATAATAAACTAGGCACTGCTACGTCGCTGCATATCCCGTTCGCGCACACCAAGTTTTTGGTCGCGCGGCGCGAGCACGCGACCGCATTTTTGCATCCTTGCGCTAGTTGCATTCTGCCTTGCTCCCTCCCATATAGGTTTTGTTTCTGTTTGCTTTGTAACTACCGCTCCCGTGCACTTCGCTGCAGCGTCGTAATGAGCAATACAACAGATCAGAATGTCGTTCGCGCATTCTAGCCGAAGTTAGATAAACCATTGGCTTAACAGCACTGCTTCCCTTTCGCGTGCAGTTGCTCTCTCTGACGTGCTACGTCAGCTAAAAGTGGTGCAAGAGCCCAAGCAACGCGTACCGTTCAGTCACATGTTGTTCTCAGAACCAAACAAAACAAGTGTTAAGACTGTAAGTAGCCAAGTACTAGCGGTGATATTAAATGCACCAAGCACCTGATCATGCGACGCAACATTTAGCTGCAAAAACGTGCCAGTTCGAAGAAATTTCAGTTGGTTAGGCTTCGGGTTGTATCACCTTCCAACAAAATAGAAAACAACTTGTCGCACAATTAAAGTTTAAGGTGTCCTGCGATGTATTTTTCCCAACGTTTGGTTTTCTGCGGGACTTTAATACGCGTAATTTTTAGAAGTGCTTTTTCTTCATGTGGTACGTGGTGCAGAGCTAATATTAACGAACTTCTGCAAAAAAGCGAGATTAGTTCACGAGATCATTGTCTATCGACAGGAATCCTTTTTACACGGAAGAATCAGACACTGATCTCATCAGAGTACATATTTCCCCTATTGAGTAGGCCTCAAACAACTCTCACTCAAATAGAAAAGTTGGCGAGGTTGCTTTTTTCAGGTTCAAAGCAAGAGCTTCGATCGCAACATAGGGAAGAACTACAAACTGCTCGCTCTCATAACATGGCTTTGATCAAATCGAAGCAACATGCAGAGACACAGGCTTTAGAGAAACGTCTCAAGGTAAAATCGTTTTCATTTTGTGTGCTGAAGCCAATGCCCTATTTAATTAGATTAAAACGACTCTTTCGTCCCTCGTCAAGTTGTGCAGCTTTTTTGTTCACTATTGTATTTGCAGGCCGGTGTGACAATCTCAGACACTGAAATATCTAGTCGCAATGTGTCCTTGACATTTTAGAAAGTGGATTGTGCGGAAAAGCTGTTACTGGGCTCCTGGTAGTGATCGGTGTCGCAGACATGGGCGACGGAAGAGGGGGGCTTGGCCCCCCTGGATTTTGAAATGTGATGATTTCCTATTAAATTTTTTTTAGCAAACAAGGTCCTTCTCTTAGTTTCGAGTAGGTAAATCAAAATTTCACCATTTTTGGCCTCCCGTTGGAAAAATCCTTCCGGATGCCCATGGTCGCGGATAGTTTTTTTGAGCGCGAAGAGTATTTGTTTGTGCTGCAAAGCTTTTCAGGAAATAGTTTGGCAAAGTTGCCTTAGGTGTTTGTCGTCAGGCTCGTAGAACACAGTATTTTGCTTTCTACCCCATGCCATTCACTTTTGCGACTTGTTACCTTGAAATGTTGCCATCGTGCTTCTTCAAGAAAGGTTCGCATATCTCGTTTCATTGTGCATTAGTGTAATTTTGCCCATGCGCAAGCAAGGATGAGTATACCTTCGAAATGAAGGCAACAGCAATGGAATTGTCGCATAATGTGTGCACTCTACTCAGTCCGGTTGGCCGCAAATGGTATATATGCGTTGGTTAAAATGCTGACGGTGCAAGTTAGTCGTTCGCCCGTGTTTGCAATGGTCCGGACCAGCAGAAACTACAGGTCAACCATCCCCCAGGTCGTCTTGTTTCGTAATTACGAAGAAAGTAGGTTTTAAGGAGAGCGGAAGTGTCGGAGCTGCTTGCATTTTCCATTATTTTGAAGCTTTTCCATTGTGCAAGTGTTCGTTGTTGGTGATGTCATGACATGGCGTCATTTCTGCGCGTTTCGCTAGCTTGCGTCAGCGCTCTGATGGTTTCGTTCATTTTTTGCAGGACGAAATCCATCAAATGGATTTGCGGCTTCTGAATGAATTAGACGAAAAAGTGATTGCGCAGCAGTCTACTTTGCAAAGCGCGGGAGTTCCAGGATTTTTCGTTACCACTGATCCAAAGGTATATCACCACGTTTTATGTGATGCTGTCGTTGAAACACCAAAGCTTTCACTTGTTAGCGCGACCATCCGTAAAGAAAGTGCGACGCGTGTGCGTGACGTGTTTTAGCTTTTGAGAGTTCGATTCCCGATCATAATGTATGTGTTGCCGACCGACAAAGTTATCACCGGTTGTTGTTATTTGTTACCTACATTAAGTTAAGGATCTTGTGTGTTGTAAATTTTCTTCCTAAAGAAATAACATGGTCGTCTAATATAACACAATGAAGACACACTTACTCTCGTCGCACCCAGAGGTAGATGTCTGTTTGTTTTTGGATATTTATTACTTTCAGCAAAATTCAGGCTTCGTTGTGTTACCGATTGGCTTACTACACATCAAGAGTTATTCTTGCTCTAAACGTTAGATTGCTGGAAGGCTTACCTCTGCACAGCTACACAACACTTACTGTGTCAAACGAATTTCGTGTAAATTCCGCCTTCGCATGAAATCCTCTGGCAAAGAAACGTCCACTAATCCATGTTCTAGATCAGGGGTCTCAAACTGAAATTGCTCCTAGAGCAAAATGAAGACGTAAAGTAACGCGAGGGCCGCTTTAGGACGCCGATGCGACAATGGCGGTGCATGAACGTCATTATTCAATAGAAACAGCTTTTACATCTTATTTAGTGCGAAATATATAGTGGGTTACAGACAAATAATATCTAGCCGTCTCTATGTTTTTTTAAAAGGAAGTTGTTCACTCGCTAGCCGAGCACTTTTAAACACCGGTGAATAAATTAAGTAACTTAAATGTTAATTATTGGAAAATTCCCAAAAAGCATCGCGGGCCGCACAAAACGCCCTCGCGGGCCTCGTGTTTGAAACCCCTTGTTCTGGTTCTTCCTCCGTTTCGCGTATTTACACGTAATAGATGTCGTGTAGTGTATATATGAAGGTGGTGGTAACTGGCAATGCCAAAAACAGTCACTTGGTTTTGTTGGTAAATTGCGATCTACGCTACTGCAGCACACAAAAACGTAACCACGCCTAACTGTCGGCAGTTCAATGATCAGAAGAAAAAAATACCACGTCGCGGAATCTTTTCCAGTCATACGAGATATTGATGGCTGTGTGTGACAGCAAGCACTGCACAGTACAGTTGTAGCGAAGTAGTGAAACGCAATCATCCGCTGCAAGAAGTGTGCATTGAGAGCAGTCGCGTTGGTTAATTCGGATGGAATGCATGTATCGGTTCAAGTGGTTGGTCACGGAACAAGGAATGCTTCACATACAGCCAAGAGTTGCTGTGGTTCACGAGATCATGTTGTAATTACCTTCTGCTGTACATGAATGTTGATTGCGTGTTAAACGTGAAGCGTGCTATTGCGTTGTGATGGAACGAGGTAGAAACATTTCAGAACATCTCTTTGTCATTAATCAGACATCATCTACTTCTTAATTGAACAGATAATTAATTTAAGGCTGTAATTGTGCTCTAATACTGACTGCTTGTGTAGCCCAGTAGTTATAGGTATTTATTCGTATCGTGTCGGTGAGGCAGAATGAAAATGATTTGAGGAATGTACCTTGTATTTACCGCATATTTTTCGTACGCTGCTTTATTTTTATTCAAATCTTTCCACCGTATTGCATTTTTTTGCGTGATCCCATATAGCTTTTTGGCTGCTGAGGTGGAATTTGACTGTAACTCAACAGGAATTTACGGTGCGCCAGTAGCGTGTCATTATTAACCAAATTTTTACAGCGAAATATGTTTAGCCCGGCAATAAACGGAAGATCGGCCAGTGTCTGATATCTTTCGAAGCTGTCTTCTTCGGATGTTTTCGCGCTTCCTCGGATAGTTTTAATCGGCAAAAACTGAGTTTTTTTCCACAGCAGTGTACGGTACTCTTCACACGCTATCGTGTGTAACTCGATCGACACTTTGAGAAAAACGTATAGAACTTTTCACTGGCATTCTTTTGCCCAGGAGATCAAGCTTCAGATGGCAATTCTTCGCCTGATAATTGATGTGCACGCATCGTGAGCGAGCTGCAACCGCGCTTTTCCCAAATTCGACCGCAAGCAGGCGCGGCGCTTCATTGGAATCATGTGCTGAAGAAGGAAACAGCGAATTGCCCTTTGACCCATGTTCAGTCGTGTGAAGTGAGAAGTCGATGTCAGTGTTTGGTTCCAGCACCAATTCCTTGCATGGCTTGACAGACGTTTGACAATGAACGCGGAAACGTCGATACGTCATGTTGAAGCATTTGTCACTCAACATTCCGTTAGCGGAGGAAAAGTCCAGTGACCTTGATGAGTGTGAAGAGTGTTGCGTTTCAAGGCAGAGCGAGGGGCTGAAGAAAGAATGATCTTATTTTGTAAAACAAATATCAACTAAATTAGGTAAATAAACTTCGATGTTGTTAACGGCGTTTGCATATGTGAAACGAAGATAGCACAACGTGTGTAACTCGTTTTTTTACGACGGGTTATTAAGGGAACATCTGTTGGATAACACTGAGCAATTAACTGAAGCTGTTTTTCTGAAAACCATTTTCCCGTTAGCCTCTATGAAACAAGCCACTGTAGCTTAATTTTTTTGGCAAAAACTTAGTCAGTACACTGGTTGTAGTGGTGATGGCTTCACAGTTGCATAACCATCTTTCTGCGTTTGAGTTGCCAATTACTTGTGGTTTTTCCTTACTTGAGTCGCTCACCCGCTGGTTGCAATGACACGAAACGTCTGAAATACGTTTTCTGAATGCCGCATTGTTGCCGTAATGACATCAACAATAGACTGGTCTTTCATCGATGACTCAAAAGACCAGCTACTATTAACTTCTTCGAACAAGTACACTGGAGGTATGTTTATGCGAACGTGCGAAACATCGATGTCATGCACAGTACGAAAACTTCGTGAATGATCATACTAACAAGTTACAGTCGCTTGCGTGAGGCATTGAAAATTTTTTTCGCACATCGCGTCATCTGCAGAGGAAGGTGAGTGCCGTCAGCTGACGGCATTATCACTTCCGTACCCCTACTAGTGAAACTCATATGCCTTCTTTCATCGCTGTGAATGCACCTCAAACAAATATTAACAAATTGGTGTAATCCGATGCTTATCGTATGCATTCATATTTTGGTTGCTTGTCAAGCTTCAGGGTCTGTTGCCACTTTCGCTTTTTGTATGCAACTTTCGCGCTGCAGTCTCCAATGCTTATACAATCGACAATCTTTAACCTTCATGAAGTGTTTTCATGACCTTTAACGGCGAAGTATAAAATTTCGGTTGTAATAACAATATTCAAAAAACTTAAACTGCGAAGCGTCCAAGTCACAGCACAGCTATAGTGATTAACATTTTTAACAGTCACACCCTTAATAAAAACTGACATATTTAGAAGATAAAGTGCCATTTAAAATACTTGTACACCTCACAACCTACCAAGCATGATACTGGACCACAGCAGCACCAAAGGCATGTAATGGCGCAAGGCACTTTGTTGGGAATAATCACTGTTTGGGGTTTATCAGCTAAACCTTCAACTTCGCTCGTTTTCTCGGGAAACAATTTTTTTGAAGTGTTCCTCCGTTGGAAGGTCTGTCATGGATGACCATAACATCGCAATCAAGGCCTTAAATTAACTGCTCCCTGGTAGCGTCAGGGTTGCCAGATGGTGCCAAATTTGGCACACGTTGCCAAAAATCACTGTTTTCCAAAAAATTTGCCAATTTTTTTGACAATGTTTTTTAATGCCAAAAATTTGCTATTTTTGAAATACCAATTGTGACTATAAATTTTAGCAAAATTTATCAAATTACTACCAAAACTTTACAAAGTACAGCTCAGATAATATGTCTGAATACGGAAGGATTTTGTGGTGGTGGTGTGGGCGTCGGAAGATTTTTTTGCTGGGGGTGGCCAGTAGGGGATTTTCCCAAATTTTTTTCCAGGTGGGGGCCAAAAGTGGTGAAATTTGTTTTTTACCCCTCGAAATGGAAAAAACAACCTTATTTTGCTATTTATTTCAAAATCCAGGAGGAACCAAGGCCCTCCTTCCGACGCCCATGTCTGAATATGATTTACTGCTTGAGGAATTGTTGTAATGTTTCATTTGATTAACAACCAATCATAGCTGTGAATTTATTTTGAAATCGACCTGCTGTTACTGTGTTTCAGGTCTTGCTGTGCTTAGGTCTGTGTGCATTTATGGTAATGATTCTGTAAATAACGATCAAAACTGAAATACATTGCTTCCGGTTTTCAACTAGGCCTGAAATATTATTTCAGTTTTTACCTATAAATCATAAGGTATCATTTTGCAGCCATGAATCAGGGTCTGTGATCTAAACCGGTGTTTTTCAAACTTTTTAATTCCACCC
>JGI24021J15306_10006037_pt1 | contig 14484 bp, 6 predicted proteins | sample Ectturendosymbi1_FD_15306 | JGI IMG/M metagenome (IMG submission 15306)
CATTTGTGGCGTATGTTATGCAGTTGTGTTTGTAGAAAATCACAATAACTAATGTTGAACAAATACTCAATTATTAAACTCATGCGCAGTAACGTAACGAGAGTTTTGAGCCAGGGGGGGCAAAGCTCAGATGAAGGGGTCCCAATGGTCATAGTAGGAGGAGCACTAGCCAACACTCAAAAAAACGTTACGAAATGATAGTGAACCTGGGTGTCGTGTTTTTTTTATACTAGCTAAAAAAACGATAACACCCCGAAAAACTAAAAAAAAACAACTAACTAAAGAATACTAAATATCAAAATATCAACTAAAGGTGGCCCAGTTTTCACATTTAGCATGCCAGGGGGGTCATATTGCCCCCACATTAGGTACGCCACTGCTCACGCACATGGCAGCATCAGTGAGAGAGACCCGTGCCGTGCACAAATCGCTCCAGAGCACAACTCATTGAAAACTTGAATAACTCCCAAGTTAGGTACCGCAATCAGATACCCAATTTAACAAACACAGCACATTCGTACGTCAAGAAGTTATTCGTGCGTTGCCAAACACAACAGTACTCTGCATTGTAATGGTCATGATCAGATTTGAAACAATTTTGAATGAAAATCTAGGCCGTCATTTTTGTCAGGTGGTTCTATTATTTTGGCTACGACAAAAATGATTCCATATAAGAAATATAAAATAAAGAAGTAGTTATGAGTATTTTTATCAGCTTTCGCGTCACTAGAAAAAAGGCAAACGACCCCCACGTGGTTCGCGCCCCAAGGTTGCAAACCATTGTTCTAAACTGTAAGAGTTTGTTAATTTCGTATTTTCAGTGAATAAGCTCCATCGAGTGTATTGGGGGTAAATCTGGTAATCTTCTTTGATGAAAGGGTAAGATATGTAAAAAGGATTAAGAACCAGTGGTCTACGCAAACTGTTTTGACTGTGAAGTCACTGTCTATGCAAGCTGTGACTGTCTTCTACTAATTGTATAGACTGCGAAGAGGAATGGTGACAGCACACACCCTTGTCGGTATCCAACACCCACCGGAAACGGTTCTGATTTAACTCCGTGGATACGGTCACAAACGTCTGGGCAGGAACATAGTGGCGTGACTGCCAGTAACCGGCTGTCGTAAACACCGTTTTCATGCAGCAATCCACGAAGGGTTTTTACGAATTTCCTCAAACTTGCCTGATAAGCGTTTCTGCGACATTGCCCTGCAAATCTTCTCACAAAAAGATCTTGAAGTTGTTTTTTTGGTGTAACTTCTAAAAACGCCTTCGTGTGTTTTTCTTTGGCTTTGGAGAAAAGAAGTCATAAGTTTAAACGTTGGACACCATTTCCCCGGATTTTGTCCAGATTTTCAGGAATTTTTGCTCGAAATTTGTACAGATTTTTAAGGATTTTGTTCTAATTTTCAGAGAGTTTGCTCACAGATTTTTGGCAAATCAAAGCTTTTTGGGGTACCCTGCACCACTGCATCCTGCATTACTGCTCTGCTCCTTTAAAAAGTCATAGAGAATATCATAGCCTCTCTTTTCAGTTCCAGTGATTGCATTAGAGTCAGTGCAAAGTCTCTCCTGCACAAGTGTGCCGTCAGCAACGCTTTTCCGTGGTAGCCTATTGCAGAAGTTGACCATTGTAAAAGTTGCTGTTTGGGCGTTGCGGGTTTGTCCAAACGGAATAACTTGAGCAATTTCTTGCTTGAAATACGCATTCGAGAAATTCGCGACAGTCTGCGTCTCACGCTAGACACATTTCTATGTTGGTCAATCTCTTATGTTGGTGACTGTTTATGTTCTTACGAATGTTCAGTCGAGAAGCCAAACGACCATGCTTCAGACTAATTTTTATGAAACCCATGTTATCTTTCTGACACATACTGACAGAAACCACGTACAGAAAAACCATTGACATTTCAAAATTTTTTTATCTTGTGTCTTGAACTGTGGTAACGTTTTGGCTGTGGTACTGTGGTAACTGCAAGGTCTACAGCTACTTGAGTCGTGTTTTACTAAACAGATCGGCGAATAGGCGTAAAAGCAATATATTCCGTACTGCTAGTGTGCATTGCCAGACGAAAGCCGCGGCCGTTGTATTCGCGTTTACCATGTGCTGGTCAATGTTTGTAAGAACAAACAAAGATTTGTTCGGTAAGGTGGATTTTATTTGCAATCGAAAATCTAAGCCTGAATAAATTTACAGGATATCTACAAACTCCTAGATATTCCTGAGTTCGAATCTACAAATTTTAGTTACAAACTCCCGACAGATCAGACCGCCGAACGAATTCAGTACGGGTCAGCTTACAAGACTAAATGGCAACAGGTACTGTTTTTAAATTTCCAAGCCAATAAAAAGCCTGAAAGGTAATCACTATTAGCTATTTCATGAAACCTGTTTAAGTGAAACCTAACCTGATTTATTCTCTTTAGCTTTAAGTTGTTCATAAGTGCTGTAAATTAAGTGTGCTGATGAACTTTTCAAGTGCAGTGTATTTTGATGCAGATAAACTATATAGCACAGATAAAAAGGTAACTTTTTGTCTATAGAAATATGTGATTTCCATCAAAATGAATCGCATTACTGGCATAGTTTTAGTCATCACGATATCATCACGAAAAACATCACGAAGTTATCACGAAAAACAATACAGCTAAATTCTTCAGTTCTTTTCAGCAACTGTCCTATAACCAACGAAATCTAATCTAAGGTCGACTTATTTTTGCAAATCTAAAAAGGATTTGAAAACTTTATTTTTTTCCGGTTTCTTACTCTTGACAAAAAGTTGAAAAAGTGAAGACACAGTGATGTAGGATCTGGTGGTTTATAGGGTGCAAGTGCACTCATAAAGGTGTTTGATTTACCAAAGATTTGGACAAAATCTTATAAAATATGGCCAAAGGAGCTTCGAGATTTTTAACAAAAATAATGGAATTATTCTTCTTTGTTATTGAGTTCAGAAATGAAATTCTGTAATAGAAAACACCTCAAATATAAACAAATTCACCAAACTGTTTCTACACAAACTGTGTCTTTAAATTTGTGAGAATTGATGTATAACGGAACCACTTGATAGTTTGGGAAAAAGAACGCACTTCGTTTATGTGCTTTATTTATTGCGCAGTGAGGGAATCAAGTGTAGGCTACGGCAGAGCACCTTTCTCATGTTAGTAGAGTCCAAGCCAGGCAAGTGCAAAAAACTTTTGTTTTACCTATAGTGTTTGGATGAACACATTTTGCCATAGTGTTTTTCACGTGTTGCATATATGTGCAGTTGATCAGACAATTTTTGTGGTATATATCATGTGCAGTATGATACATGTCAGTAAGATCGGATAACCAACATATTTTCAAAAAGGAAGCAGCTTTAGGCTTACCTCAGTAGGCGTGAGGTTGCTTGCTGACACTAACAACTGAAATTTGAATGAAACAGCAAACCTCAGACCCAGTTGCGGATCCAGACCAGACGTTTGTGGGGCAGTCAAATAAGGGGGGAGTAAAAATTCTTAATTGTTTAAAACCTAAGGTTGCCTACGAAAATCGTTGGATATCACACAAAAGTGGTTAAGGTTTGTAGGCCAAGACATGGCTATTTTCATTGGTCGAACAATGTTATATTTCAGAGAATAACCACAGTTTGTAAGCGCTATGTATGAATAATTCGGAAAACGTTTAAATGCGGGTCTCAAAAATAGTCACGTTTTTCACAAGCTACACATTTCTGACAACAGTGTTGGTGTCCCAAACACTCTTTTATATCTACAAAAAATATTTAAAAAAATACACTCTGCTGGCCTAAAGCATGCTGCGCACTAGTGTTTGACACTGTTTTGGATATCCGTAGATCAGAAAAAAATAAATGTCTGAAACGTATTCCCGACCTGGTTAGAAGTAGGGTGGTTCGTCTTGCACTAGGAAGTTACAACTCAAGCCCACGATAGGACTTTAATAAACAGCTAAATGACAATCACATTTTCAGACGAAGCGTCTGCATTACATGGAAGACATAATTATTGCTCAAACGATAATTCAAAAACAAAACATGAATGAAAGGCATTTGCTATGACATTATTCCCATTTTAGGTAGCTCTGCTGGCTATCGTAGAAAACGGCCTGATAATCTCATGATCTATTCACACAGGGCCTAAAACATATTGCCCCAAATTATAATTAACGCCACTAATCATGGTAGAATTTCAACAAAGTTCTGCCGTTTCACATATTTCGACATTGAGCTGCTGATGTGAAGAAAAAAAACGCCAATCCTGCTTGTCCAGGTTATGAAAAAATGTTGTGACACTGTTCAACAGAAGCGGGAATAGATGGGCTAATCCCTAAATTCACAATGAATAACTCCAAACTCAAGCTCTATTCTCCTCGATAAAGTCATTTTCCAATTTATTGTATACTGCTCTGAAGACTCCCAAACAAGCTTTAACACCACTCACAATGCTGCTGATCTGGCGATAGATCTGCTTCTATCCCAGGCAGCAAGCACAGGTGTGAATCAGCGTGTTACCAATTTCAAACCGCGAATCTCCGCCCAGACTAAAGTCACCAGAAAAAAAGATAAATTTGCATCAAAAGATGGCATTTCTGCTCAGTTGTATGTAATTTAAGCCGAATTATCTAACCCAGGGGTCACCAAACTACGGCCCCCGGGCCAAATCCGGGCGCGAAGACATTTTGTCAATAATGTAAAAATAATATATTTACAAAACGCCTGTTGATTTGGTAGAATGTAAATTCTAACATATCCCGAAAAAAAAACTCATTACGTAAGATGTCCGGCCTAGGAACTGATGTGTGATAGCTTATGTGGCCCTCGGACAAAAAAGTTTGGATACCTCTGATCTAAACTATAAGGAAAGCTATTTGTTATCGGTTGCAGATTTTGCTAACTATGCCAAAGTTGTCTTTGCGTGGCCGGTGTGGGCTGTCTACGGGTTTGCAATTGCAACAAAAGGATCAAAAGCACACAGCCATCAGTCACTGTGACCAGGCGCGTAACCAGTTGGGGCGAATGGCGCAGTCGTCTCCCAAATTTTGGCCTGCAAATATTGAACCGTGAGCAAAAATTGTCATGATCGCGAAAAGCCAATTATTCATTCTACCAAGCTGCACATAGCTGGTACTTTGCCAACGATTCTGCGTTAGAGCTGAGTACCATGGTTTGTTGAGGTGCGTCGTGCTGCCAAGTAGTAATTCAATGCTATATGCTGTGTTGTCCCAGTTGAGGCCGTGAGGTGTTGCATTCCTATATTCAATGCTGCCATCTGACTTTAAAAAATAAACTTGTAGCAAAACAGACCAATTTTCCACAGCCCATCAGCAAGTCGAGAACTGTGCAAGCGAAAGCTACTGCGTTTGTGTTAACCTAATCTGATTAAGGCTAGGAAGTTCTCAGTTCTCACGCGCAGATGTAGGCAACTAAATAGTTTTAGCTTAGAAGGTAATTCTCATCTCTGAAATTTGCTAAAAACTTCCGCGCTCCAATTTTTGTTATAATCTAATTTCCGGTTTTGCCAAAAATGCTAAGTTGTCCAATGGTATTTTAAGATGCAACGAGAATGCACCCTCGCGAAAGGGATGTGCAAACAAATGGTCACAAGTGCCATGCCACTATCCCATCACTTTAAAAGTGAAAACAGTAAAATCTCGATCAATTTTTTCTCTAAACCACAGCTGCAGTACAAACTGTGACCTTATCACTTCTTATTATTACTTCAAATTGCCTATTCACTCACACGCAGAAGTTACAATAGTCATCAGGTACTTACGGCAGTCTGTGAGCTGTGATTGTGATGTTTTAGGGCGGGATTCCACAAATAGTGGTACCCGACCCACATTTGGGTCGCAAAACCTTCGCACTATGGGTCGCGAAATAATGTGAATGAATATTTTAAATTCGCCATTCTCATTAGACAGAATAAATGCAATCATTTACTGTTTTTTGTGATAAGTTTCATACAATTTTTGTCCAAGAACATTGCTCCTGTCAATAGTAGTCTCAAAATCGATATTCAATCTAAAGTATTTGCCACAACATCACATGCTCACAAAATGGTTCCGAGAATTAAGAACTATTTTTTAGTGTTTGGGTGACAGCAACATCGACTCCGTCGGAATGAGCCTTTAGCCATGCAGGGGAATTGTAGGCTACAGCGCGAAATACGTCAATTTTGGCCTAAGAATCTTTGTTATTTTCATGCTTATGAGAATTAATCTACATTTGGACATGAATTGCACTTGCATTAAACTTGCAAATGTAATTAATTCAATTTCTGGTTTTCGCAACTCCACTAATTTTAATTCTTATCTAATTTGTAACAGATGAGTTAGTTCTAATTTTGTTTCTAATCTAATTCAGAAAACCAAAAACATCAAATTGCCTAAGTCTGCTATCGGGGTTAAGAAATAACGGAACAATGGTATTATTGCGAAACAACTGCATTGTTGATACTATTCGCAAAAAGAGGCTAGGTGAAAGTCCGCCACGTACATCCTGAAAATCAACAAAGTGTAAAGCATGGCTTAGCTTAGACTTATTTAAGATTATTTTTTACCTCTGTTTCTTTTTCGATAGGTACCAAAAAGGGGCGCATTTTTATCAACGGGGCGTCACTCAACAGGGTTCCACAGCCGTTTGCGGGGAGTAGTTGCCACAAACTGCCCCCTCCTCTGCGTCAGACCTATGAGGCAAATTGTCAAAAGAACTGAGCAAGCTGGATTTTGACAATGTTTTTGCACAGACTAGCATACTTTCATTAAGAACCAAATTTCAAGTATCAAATTTTATATTTGAAGTCTATGGCCATATGGAAAAGAAAAATAGAATGTGCCAACACTAACAGCTACAAAAAATTTGTAGGGAGAAACTTTCTCAAAAATTTTTTTTTCGCAAATATGGTGTAAAATGGGCAAGAAGTTCTTAGTACCTCTGTTCTATTTTTATGCCTTGTGAGGTTTGTGACCTAGTCTTTTAAAGACTACCATGCAGGCAGTGCTTCAATAAATGCTTATTGTTAGTAATCATATAGCAAATACTTAAACCAGAGATGACATAAGCAGACTAATATTAAAATGACATATCTGTTTCTGAAAGACTTACATTGCAATTTTTTCGCGCCAGAAATTTTAAGGTATTCGTTTTTTTTTATTTATTGTATCTCGATTTCGCAATGAAAAATAACCTGTATGACAAGTTTTTTGCAGGGCAGGGGCAATTTTCTGGTTACCAATCAAGGTATAGTTTGTCAAAGAAAAGAAGGTACTGCAGTCTTTAGACTTCTGAAAACCACAAAGCGTGGATGACCTGTTAACAATATATCAATTTCCCAATCGTAAAGACTTGGTTTGCATTTTCTAATGTTTCATGAAGTCTCAAGCTTTCCAACTTTTGTGAGAAAATTTTGAACGCTTTTTCTGGTTTTGGTTCTGTATAATACAGCAGTGTGTGCAGTATTGCAATTCCTGCTTTGCGGAAGACTATGAAATAGAAAACAATTTCATTTTTGCAGGTATGGTGATGATTTAGTCCTGTTTATAATGATCACATGACAACAGGAGCGTGCAGAAGTGTAGTGGTGCCATGGGCAGTGCCGTAGCAACCCAACTCTGGACCTCACAAGATGTTTTGCAGGGGCCCCCCTAATAGTGACTTATAAAAAAAAGTTTTCGACGTTATGCTGCATCTCGAGGCCGAATGGCCTTCAAAACAAAATATCCTAATTGCAGACACAATTTTGGCAGAATCTGGTCCGTAGTCAGGTTTTAAGTTTGGGGAGCAAAATACATTTTTTGGAGGAAAGATTTTTGTTTCTGTCATATGTTTTAAACAAATTATTCTGAGCACAACAAATTTGGGGAAGAACAAACACACAAAATAGAGTTGGAGGTAACTGTCCCCGAATGCCCTCCCATATTTGCGGGCCTTGGCAGAACCGTCGCCAGAAAGTCTTCCATTGGGAACCTTCATGTTTGCGCAGTGGGGCTGGACATTCTGAAAATTTTTTATTTAATTCACAACATGAACAGCATTTGCAGATTGTGTAAATTGATTATAAATATTTCCCGCAAATACCCATAATAGACCTGTAGTTTCCAACTGAAAATTTCTGAACGAGCTCAACAAAAGAATTTGGGTCGTGAGGTGTAGTAGTGAAATACAAATCTAAAAAAAATTGCAGGAAATCAGAATCAATCCTATCGTTTAGGTATGATGACATTATTCCCGAAGGAGCAAACATGAGACCGGTCAACGCATGTACGCCGCGATGAACGTCTTCTTTCATTAGGGCAAATTGATATACCATGAGCTTAAGTGAAATATGCTTATAAAGCGTGCGGATTGGAAGTTTTACTGTCAGAAATACGCATGCATAAACCTTGCTGATGTCTGGATTTGTTAATCTCCTGGTGCATGGCACATGCTTAGATTAATAACATTTTGTATTTATTTCAAATCGACTTTAAATGTTAAGATATATTGACTAAGGCCTACTTGGACGCAACGGTTAACATCCATAATCCACTAACTGCAATACTCTGTTTTGGGACAACTTAACAATGATTGCTAAATGGACTCTTCTAACTGCACAATTAACTCCATCTGGCTGTCTGACCAGTAGGCTGCGCAAACGGGTAACATTGGTCGTAAGCACCAAAGATATCTTGCTGCTATGCAGTACAAAATAAGAGAAGACAACCTGGGCTAGACATAGTACATTTTTTACAACAATCACTATACAAAACATGTTGATCAAGTGGAAGTCTGACTTTTGGAAGTATACAATTGGCATGTAGGCAGTGCCGGATACGTGAAAGCGAGGCCCATCAGGGCAAAGTCGCGACCGCAAGACCCCCGAAACGCTAAGCGCAACTGCGCAGTTCGCTCATGTCCGATTCTTTGCCTGCAAAGGCAGGTTCCGAAACTTGCTAGCGGATTGTTGTACTCTTGGTCTTTATTGAGTGATAATACCAAGGCAATAAATCTTCAAATATTCACTTCAAGTTACGGTATAGTAGGCGTTATTTCGCATGTGACTGGGGCTCCAACTCAGGGTCGTCGCCAGTGGTGCCCTCTCCCCTCCCATTCAAAATATGTACCGATTTCATGTTTGGTTTTGTTGCATACAGCCAATATCGTATTTTAGGAATGTGCTCCACCACTGTGCTTTTTTGCCCCCCCTTGCATCGAAATTCTGGCAACGGGCCAGCTCCCACTGAGTTTTTTTCCACCCAGATCTGTCTTTTTAGTCGACCTGGGTGTGTATAGGTTTATCTATGAAAAATCCCGTTAAATCTGTGTTTTTTGAAGTGATAACTTCATCAACAACTTCAATAAGTTCAATAACATAGAGACTTTACAGTACAGTGTTCACATGCGCACATCAGGTGAGAAAGAACGCATATCCGCTGAAGCAGAACGAGTTCAATCGGTTTCACATTCTCATATAAGATCATTGTCAGGGTTATATACAGTGGTGTGTTTAAGGGAAGGCAAGCGAGACACTTGCCTCGGGACGCCACTTTTTAAAGGCCCCCATCAAGGTATTTTGCGCGTAAATATTCCTCCTTTTTGGTGAAAAATGTATCATCCTCTTGTATAGTATTTTCCAAACCACATCAGATTCAGTACTCTGCCTTTCAAGTGGCTCCCAAGAGTAACTGCAATGTGCAAGTACGCTACTCTGTGTCAAAAAGGGGCCCCTAAACACAACTGTAATTTGCAGGTACTTTTCTTTACAAGAGCGCCCAATAGCAACTGCATTGTGTAAGTACTCAACTTTCAAAGGGACCACAATATCAACTGTAATGTTTAAGTCCTACGTTTTCTATGAGGCCCACAATAGCAAATGTAATGTATAAGTCGGCTCACTACGCTTTCAAAGAACCCCAAAAGAGCAACTGCAATGTGTAATGTACCTTGCTTTCAAAAGGGACCAACAGCAACTCTAATGTATAAGTGGGCTAGTTTGCTTTCAAAGAGGCTCACAACAGCAGCTGAAATGTGTAAATACCTTGCTTTTAAAGAGGCCCAAAGTAACTGTAATGTATAAGTACTTTTCGTTCAAAGAGCCCCCCAACTTTACTGATTTCTAGTGCTTCATACTTCAGTTTGGGGGGTCGAAGCTTTGTTTGAGGAGCTAAGGGGTGACAAGACTGAATTTTGGGCCCTTAAGACAGCGTGCAGCCCCAGATGGGGGGCATGGAGTGCGACTGAAACGGCTCTGAACATGGGAAAAAAACGTAATTGTATGTCCTTTTACCAAACAGTAGTATTGAAGAGTATGAGAAATACAGGAACAGCAAATCTACCTGCACAGACTTTTGCAACCAACGTGCAAAAGCATTACGCCACAAAAATGTCGCTTTGTGTGAGAATAAAAAAGTGACAAAAGCTGTACGAGTCTCATGCCACGTTAGGCAACTATTGCAAGGCACTTAAAACGTTGTGAAATGTACGTGCGAGGACACAAATTTTTGCTTTGCATGGGACTTTTCCTTATGCTGTGAGTGGCTAAACCAAAGATATGATTCTTGTCAGTCGCCACTTTTTATTTCGTGCAACTTTTTTCCGACACTGTCTTGGATTGGATTATATATTTACATACGTGTCTACTCACGATAAGATCGAACCTGTAAAGAACAACAAAAAAATAGCAAGAACAGAACGCAGTGTATATAAGTAAACAACCGCGCAACGAAAGCGTTAACAGTGCATGTTTAAACAGCTAATTCGAAAGCAAATGGCCAGTCACGAAAACGTGGTCCGTCGAGTCAGCACGTCGCCGATAGTTTGCATTGCTGTTACGTGTGAACACCAGAGCGTGCCTTAGCAAATTCTGAAAATGCAACTTTGCAGCCAATCACGAAAACGTGGCCCTGCGAGTCAGCATGTGGCCATGTCCTTAGTTTGCAATGCTGCTAATGTGCGCAGCATAGGCGTAACCAGGGGACCATGCTCCCCAAAAGTTTTAGAATATGTAGACATTTTGTGTTTTGAGAGGTCGTATCCCAATCAAAATACTGATCCTAGCGTAAAATAAAAAATGTTGCCTCCCAAAAATGTTAGGCCGGCAACGGCACTGGTGCGCGGACACTAAAGCGTGCTTTCGTAAACCTTCAAAATGCATGCTTGTATCATATGGAAAGGGCGAAACCGCCAAAACCTTTTCACTGCTTTGCTTTGAATTGTGATTTGTTTGTTTGTTTCATTTATGTGTGTTGTGCTAATTGCCTCGGTCTTGGCGTGATGATGTTACATACAGTTTTCAAGATGCGAAATGACACTAAGAATACCTTTCAGGAACGTTTGCTTATACAGATTGACTCGACCACTTTTGAAAAAAGACGTGTGCGTAAAAAATGTGTCCTCAAACCACAGCCTTGGAAACCAGCAACCCTACGTGGAGTTTGATGTTTGTACCAGTTTTGGAACAATGTATTTTTGCAATTTCTTTTGGCATCATGCTGAAAGTTGCGGTTTTTAGGAACAAATATTATTTGCTGGCAAAATATCAAAAAACGTTATTTCTGCAAAAATTATCTAAACTTTTAAGTAAACACAGAGAAAATGTTGGGAGGAGAAAAATGGTTCACCCCGAATTATGCCGTAACTTTAAGCTCATTGTTTGCTAAACCTCTATACGTCAACCCAAACACCAGGCTACTGTTGCAACCTCTCCGGTGGCGTTGCGTTGACAATTAAGGTTAAGAACAATAAGCATGAACTACAAGCTCACTCTTCCAAAAAAGACGTTTCTATTGGTTTCGTTTCTGCCTTGGGTGAACCGTGTAAAGAAAACTAAGTTTCTAAGTGTACAGCGGCCAAAGAAAGGTTGAAAATCAGTGGCAGGAGAATCAGTTGCGGTGGGTGGTCCAACAGGACAATCACTCTTCCTGAATTTTTCAAAAGCATGTTTGTTTGTTGGACGCAACAAGTTACACTTATTTGCCCCACTGACAAAATAACAGGTTATTGCCACCCTGATCGGTGGACTGCATTACTTATTGCATGGAACTAAAGCACACACTATAAAAACCTAATCAATTAGGAAAACGAACGTGAAATAAAAAGGATTTTAGTTGAAACAAACAAGCTTTTTCGATGGTAATTCTGCATAGGGACCAATTTGTTCAAATTAGCCTATATCAAATACAGATGTTGGTAACCTCTAAAAAGTAACCTGTATCACAATGTATTTCACCGACACCTGGTTCATTTCAGCAAACTCTCATTATGGAATAACGTCGAAATTTCATTGACGAATATTGCAGAAAGCATGTTGTAAGTTTAATAAGGTAAAAAATATATGTGCGAAGATCAAAAAGGATGTAATCACCACGTAAATGTCTAAAGTAAGGTTCATTCAACAGCTTTGAAATGGATGGAATGAAACTTGCTTCACAATCTTTCAGTCGAGATACAAGTGTTGTGTATACAATTCTGGTAACTTTTTTACCGTCAAAATACTGACCCAACTAGCTTTCAAATGGAGTCGTATTTATACGTTACCTGCGTAAAAATTATGTTTACCTCTTGTGTGGCTACAAAATGCGCACAGGGTTTGCGAGGAACCAATCAGAAAATTTGATAGGAAATCGATTTCACTCAAATTACACATCCTCAGTTTGATATTTTTGAATAAGGACTGAGGATGCGTAATCTTATGTAAAGTGGATTGCTTGTTTGCTGATGGATTCCTTGCTTGGCCCCATTGCGTAGAGTAGGGGAAGGTGAGTACAGTCGACACTTTTTTGCATTTTCAACCACTGCTACTCTATTTCAATTCAAAACAAGCCCAAATATCTCACACAATAAAGCAACTCTATAAACATAATATCATGCCAAAACATGAAAACAACGCCTTTCAGAAAAAATTTTGCAATCAATTTAAAAAGAGTACTTTTTCTGTCGAATATGCTCCATGCCCGGGGCACACTCGACATGAGCATGGGGTACACTTGACTGGTCAATAAAAAGTTGGGTTGCGTGCATTGCATAATGTTCTCGTGATATCCCATGTAAAATAGGCACTTGCTGACTGCCTTTCCACTTTTTTCACATTCTAATTACCCACTATCCTGCATGGCAAAACAAATTTGGTTGATTACCAAACATTAAATGAAACCAATGCAGTATGATGAAATTAATGCTTTACCATACAAATATAATGTGCGTTTAAGGACATAATACGCCTAAAAATGCTCATAGATTAGAATTATTCTCTAGTACTTCATGAAAAATTTCTTAAAACATTAAAAATACACGGTTTTTGTATAAAATATCTCAACCTACTTTACATTAAGAGAAAAGGTTTTGGATGAATAAAAATATTCACCGTACAGCATGCTGCCACTTTCAAAGACCCGCCATGGTTTACTGAACCTAATGTTTATCAACGCAAACATCAGGCTATACCCAGTTACATAAAAACAAAATGTTGGAAATTAAAAATAATATTTACTGAACCCAATCACGGGATGAGCAGTTTGACGCTTATTTTTTGTTATATGTAAGGATATATACGAAAAAAAGATATCAATATACTTCGCGTTTATTCAATTGCGGACAATATTTGATTTCGAGAATTTCAACATAGAAATTTCTGGCTTGTTGATTGCCACCTTGTCCTATGGAAAAATTGTTTGTCATCTCAAAAAATTTATCGAGCAATCTCCTTCAGACAACCACGTGGTTAGCAAAAAGTTTTTTCTTTTTGATTTTTTCATGAAATTCTTTCCTAAGATAAAGTCAATGTAATTTAACAGCATGAAATTCAGTTTAAAGTTTCACCGCATTCCCATACTAATACTTCCAAAATGTCTTTTGGTCAGTTTCTTCAATGTTACGCAGAACAGCTTGTTCAATTGTTGACTCTTTTTCACGTTGGCACCAAGCGCAATGACACTTGTCTGGAGTAAATTGGGTTCATTGACACTCACATTTTTTTTTCAGTTAGCCTTGCATCCAGGTTATATGGTTGGCATTTTCAACACAGTTGATGCAGAATGAATGACCCTTATGTTTAAAAATTGGTACATGTAAGCATAGTTCTAGTATTTTCGGACAGCATCAGTTTGTTGTTCTCGGTCCTCCAAACAGACAACACCACAATTGCAATTCCTATTTTGATATATGATTCATCTTGTACTTCTGAAGCTTCAGATATGACCTGTAACTGAGTTTTGAATCAGGTAACATTGTTTCATTTTACTAGTGACCTAAGAAAAGATTAATTTTGCTTGAAAAAGTTTTCGAAAGCCTTCATTTTTTGTTAAATTCATTTTCGCGTTTTTGCACTTGTTTATCTGCCAAGCTGCTATGTCAAATTTTAATCAACAACATAGATTGCATGATTATTTGGAGATAATGCAGTAACCATAAAAAGGTACTGCCCATGACATGACCACTTCCGCTCCTTCCAGAACACTCGCATATATTAGTTTTTGTATTGGAGCCATTTGTGATGGAGATCATCGAT
>JGI24021J15306_10006040_pt1 | contig 14482 bp, 10 predicted proteins | sample Ectturendosymbi1_FD_15306 | JGI IMG/M metagenome (IMG submission 15306)
CGGTAAAATGGAGAGAACAGCAGCAAAAAATATTCTTTGTTAGATTATGAAACTTTGCAAAAAACAAAACTTTTTGGCGAGCAGACTGTAGCGGCCCGTAGTGACGTCATCGCTAAAAAAATTGCTAGCGGACTGTTTCAAAACCGTAGCGGACGGCCCGAAGACTGGACTGTTACCGGCCCGTGCCATCTCTATGGTGCGCACTAAGAAAATAAAAAAAGAAATCGCGGCACACTTGCTACAAAACAAAGTTGCTTTAAAAAAATTAATGCGTTGGATGTTCCTGTTTTCGGGAACAAAAAAGATTGAAACGAGTTTCCGTCGTTGCGAAGCACACCCGCATTTTGTCATCAATTCCAAGAAGTGTCTCGTTTTTTGCTTTTAATTTCTGTCAGAATAGAAAATTCATATTCACAGTGCCATGAAAATGCAAACGACAAGATTATTTTGATGGCTTTGGCACCGATCATTGAATAGGATTTGTAAGCAGATCGCCAAAACTCATCGAAGCTGTTTTGGACAAACAATGCTTGTGAAAACGGATCGTTTCGTACATCAATCAGCTGCATGGGCGTCTGCAAATATTTTTCCAGGCGATGGCAATATCGACATTTTGTTCATCGTATTGTATTCAGGTTGCTGACAAATGGACGTTAATTAAAAGTTTTACCCTTTCTATACCACGAAAACTTCCCCATGAAAGCACGCGCTCCATTCGCATCCTTTCAAAAATCATATTCAGGTGGAAGTGTATACGGGTTTTCCAAAAGGGTGTACTTTCTGCAATTCGTTACAGGTTTTGCTGAAATGACGTATAATCCAGTATCGTTATCATTGCAAATTGCAGACAACTGAGTCTGAATTGACTTGAAATATCCACAACTATGTTTGTGGCGCTGTCAGAGATTATTGGCAGGGACGCCAGGGCAGTGGTAGGGCAGGGGATGCAGTAGAAGAGTTGAGCGCAATGGAAACTTATGAAAAGCAAAATCGTTATCAATTATGCTTGTTTCTGTTCAGTAACAATGTTGACCTCGAAAATAATAACAAAAAGTATAGAAAACCATTCTGAATCTTCTGCGTGCACGAATAGCTGCAATAAATTTGTTTCAAGTCGTTTTGCAAACAATGAAATGACCCATGATAGGCTACTGTCACGTGTTGTGAAAAGGTACCAATGCCCCCGCTGCCCCCATTATGAAATGGCAGGGGGGCAATGCTCCGTTAAATTCCACCGCTCTCCAGTGCCCTTGGTCATTCGCATGTGCTGTGCTGGTTGAACCTCACTTCTCAATACTTCGGCTATCAGAAATGCTTTTTGTGTTAATAAACTGCCTAAATGTCCATTTTTGACCGCTTTTGACAAGCAAGTCAGAATTTAAGAATAACCAACGGTGATAACAACATTACTGGTGAAAAAACAAGGAAGTATAAGACGCCCTCACAAAGCAATGAGAAGCAATGAGAAGTAGACATGTCCTATACACCTACTATAATGTTGACACGACTTTCGCACAACTTACTAAAGTTAGAACATCACGCAGGATTTAAAAAATGAGCAGATAAATTATAAAAACTCGCCACAGAAAATGCAGCTTTGCATTTATTCAGAAGTCAGAAACAAACCTTAACGATNAAGGCGTATTCCCACAAGGCCGCATAGATAACAAGCCATGAGATGATGTAGTTTAAAACAACTATGCGAAAAGAAGCCTCGATGAGCATTTATTTTGAATAAGCCATTCAGGCACAGAGCCACAACCAGCTGATATTTTCGTGGGCAAAATGATCGTAACATGTACTATTGTCGGAGAGGTAATGATGGTAACTTGTTGTTGTACCTAACATCTGAAAAAGTTTTTAAAAATTTTTGGTTGTTGCAATTGCTCTGTTGCCTTGTGCAGTGTGAGTGTCATAGTGGCAAATAAAGTGTCATTGCAAGGAATAAATCAGTTGATAGGAATTGAGCTGCTGACGTCAGGTTTTCTAGAAAATATCGGATCTTAATCCCAATTTCCAGGGGGGTGCAAATGTACGTTTTGTCCCTCTGTGGATGCCCATGACGGGCTGCTCTTCCTTTTCGGTAGAAAGATTGCTTGATTCATTGATTCCAAATGGATTAACTACCCAACTTAACATTTCTAAAAAGCTCATCTTTAAAGCATTTTCATCAGACTAAATACAATTGCTTTCTTGTTAGCCTAGCTCAGCATTGAAGTTAACATGGTGAAAGGCGGGACGTCTTGTTTCAACTTAGATTACTACATAGCAATTATAACGTGACAATCACCCTTACGACACCGGCAAGGCAATAGGAAAATACCAACCATGTTATTATCAGTTACCATCTATTGCAGTGTTTTTCAAACTTTTTGCTGCAGCGGAATCATGCGCAATTGTTTGCGTTGCTCATGGAACCCTATGCAATGATCCAAGTTTCTATCTTACTTTGTACAATGGCATAATACTGTGGTTGCGAATTTCGTCCCAGGCAATGTCCGTCTGTTTCGACGGAACCCCTGGTTGAAAAACACTGATCTAACGAATAGTATGCATTCAAGTCTCGCATGCTTAATTGTAATACAAATTTATTATATTAAAAAATTTCAAAAAGTTCTACGGCACACTAGTGTGCCGCGGCACACAGTTTGAGAACCACTGGATTAGACTGTACAACGGTGGTCTGATGTATCTGCTCTTCAGGTTGCAACTTCGGACGCTTGCTTACATTGCCAATCATATTATGCAAATAATTGTGCTAATTGATTTTCCTAACTTAGATGTTATAAATGGCACCTTTAGTAAATTGCGGTATACGCGACAAACAAGCTTCTCCGAGAGACAAACTTATTGCNATGACCAGAATTTACGATTTGAACATAGTGCTTAGACAAAAACAACAAGTTAAACATGTCGCTGCAATGAAATCGTTGCGTACCCAAAAAATCTTCGCGGCCCACGTTGCGAAACGTTGCTGTATTAGAAATAGAAGCAATTCTTGGTTTAACTTAGTATCAGCCCTAATATTTTATGTGGTAAGTTGGAGGAAATTTCAGATTTGATGATTTTTCCTGAACGCTTCTGCGGGCCACTGAAAACGCTGTGGGGGGCCACATGTGGCCCGCGGGCCGCTAACTGCCCACCCCTGATCTAGCCTATCCTTTTTCAATGGGTTTGTTGTGGTACTGCATTGTTGTTTGGCTCTGAAAAGGATTATCTTTCAGGAGGTGGCTAGGTGGCCAACCATAGTTACATGCTTCATGGTTCAGCATTACTTAAAGGTGCTGTAATTCAAAAAACAGCTTGTGAAGCTTGTTCTTTGAGTAAAACTAAAATACTGTGATGTTCAACTTGTTGTGCAGTTTTCTGTGTTTTCTTAGTAGTGTTTAAATGCAATGAAACGGCTTGTACAAAGGACACACATTAGGAAGTCTTGTGGGAAACATCTCAAGAAAGTGAAGCTGTCAAAGAATGTTGAGCTTCTTATATGGCTTGACTGCATTTTGTTTTTACAGCGCTTGGCAAAAGCTGCTGATTTAAAAGCAAAACAGAGAAGATCTAAGATTATTTTACCTGATGATATCAACACTGCCAAACCAACTGTTTTAAAGCATTCAAGATGCTGAATTTACTGTGAACTGTGTCTCTCAAGTTCCTTGCTAAAGTAACAAAGCAATAGATCCTGCATTAATTCAATCAGTATGTTTTCATTTCATTTGTAATTGTAGGTTTCTACATTCTAATGATGTGTTTGAAGAGTTCTAGACAGAAGCTTGTAGGAATTTGGCAAGAAAATGTATACTGCTGCCATTCTCTAAATATATATTGTGTTTGTATCATGCTCAACATGATGTATCATTAATATAGTTGTAAAGGTTTAAGATAGTTGGTAAAAAAAACTTTTTAACAGTCTTAACTTGGTATTTCTTTAGCTATTACTCCTTTTGGGAGTGAGTTCACTGATTAACAGCTTCAGCAGTTACCTGTATTACTCGGCTTTTAAAAAACTTTAAGTGGAGGTTATCATTTTGTTAGGCAATTTATGAAGTAAAAACAGTGTAGCAATTCTATTACTAATAGCAAGGGCAACAATCAGGGGGAAAAAGCAGGAGGTTACATCTCTGATATTGAAATGAAATTGAATTTCGGGTAAAGTTTCTGTAGTTTAAGGCTAATTGTTTTTCTAAGTTCTAAAGATTTTTCTCAATCAATTTTCTAGTTTAGAAACTGTGGCATATTGGGCTCTCATTTTCACTGAAATATATAGAAGTTGCAAATCAATTTGCTTCAGCACAGTGTTCTATTTGCTGGTGTTTTTCCACAACCAATGTTGCGTAATGTTTTAAACATTGTATGATGGTTTAGCATGTTGCCTTAACAATTGTTATCTTAATGTCAATGTACATAAAGGAACCAGTGCTATGTAGCTCTTTGCTGTAATTTTGCTAATTTCGCATGCACGCCTGACACTTGTGATCAATATATATTTTTTGCAATTATTCTATATGCATTTGCATATGGATGTTGTATGTACATCTGCTTAAATACTAGTATTCAATAATAGAAATAGTTTTTGCTAATATGTACTGTTCATCATAAAACTGTCACATCATTATGGTTGTCATTGATATTCTTGAAATGTGATATTGTCCTTTACTGCCATCTTAGCTTCACTGAGTATGAAAGCAGCAGCAGTATTTGCGCAGGTTGAAATATTACACTTTTTCGATATGCCTGTTATGTTCCTGTTGGATTGTGTTCAGTGTATTTAAGATGCTAATTTTGTTTGTGCACTGTTGTTTGGTTTGATAGTTACAAATGCTGCTTGTGGTAGACGTATAATAAAGACATGAGTCAAATCTAAATTCTTTCACTGGCACAAAAATGCACTCAAAGGTATTGCCCAGTTTCGGTAGTTCGTGTTCCAAACTATAAAGTGTTGAATGTATAAGCTTATTTCATAGTCCAAGGACATGTATATGATATTTACCTGATATGTGATTCACACCAAGCATTCACTTTTGAGTGACATCATTTATAGTTTAGAAATTAGTTTGCTTGTTAGTATTCTTGGAAAGATTTTTATTAGTCCTTTATCTTTTAGTTACGGCTTTTGAGAAAGAGAAGTTTAATGTTGACTACTAAATCTTAAGGCAGTTATCTGTGCTTTTGATATGTTGTTCTTCTGCCAAATGTTCTTGCATTAACACCTTGGCAGCCAGTACGGTTTCAGCATAAAAGCTGTTTTGCACGTGTCTTTGCAAGTCCATAGCTCTTCTGCCGATTGCATTAGAGAACTGTTCAAACCCTTAAAAGACCTCGCAAGTCTTCGAGTTTCCAATGAAAAAAAAAATTTTTGGTTTTCGCTTTCGGATTTTTTGTGAGTGACGTTAACATGGAGTAGTTTTAGGCCTTTTTGTCCCACTTCATCTGGCCCTGGGCCTGAACCGCTAGTTCATGTTTTTTTTTTAATGAAAATGTTAGGTACCTGGTATGGATCTGTAGGGACCCGATTTCTCTGATTCTAGGGACTCGATTTTCTCTGATTTTAGGGACCTGATGATAATTTTCTCTGATTCTAAGGACCTGATTTGAAATTCTAAGGACCCAATTTGGGTCTTTTCCTAAAGTGCCTTAAAAAACCCTGTGCTAGATAGTAGTATTTTGCTCCAGTTTTTTTGTAAACTAGGCTAAATGAGTCTTTTAATACTTTGTATGACTTGCTGAGGTTTCGGGATAAAAAATTATGAAATAAAAACAATAAAATAAGTAATTAATCCACTAATTAGATAATTAATTAATTTGTTGTTTTTAGGTCATAACTGTTCAACCAGAAACGCTAGAAAGTTAATCAAAGATTCAATTCTAGCCTAGTTTCCAATAAAAACTTGAGCGAAATATTTCTGTCTAGCACAGCTTTTTTAAAGGTGTTTTAAGGACTTGATTCAAGTCCGTAGATGTACCAAGAATCGGAGAAAATTATCCTAGGTCCTTAGAATCACAGAAATCAGGTCCATACTCAGTACCTAACATTTTCTTTAAAAAAACTATGGTCTAGCGGTTGGGCCCTAGGCCAGATGACATGAGCCAAAATGGCCAAAAACTTACCTCACTCATGACATCACTCAATAAAAACTCGAAACCCAAAACCAAAATTTTTTTTTCATTATAGACCCGAAGACTTGCTGAGTCATTTAAGGGTTTGAACAGCTCTCTGGTGCAATAGGCCAAGGAGTTACGCCATTAGTAAGACATGTGAAAACTGCTTGATTTAAGGCTGGTTTCGAAGTATGATATATTTGTATGCTGGCAGCGAACGCATTAAGTTTAAATGCTTTAACTTGTTCTTGATATAAAGTGTATTGCAGTAAGTTGAATAAATAAATGATTACTTTTTTTAGATGCACAGTACAAAGAAATTGCATCAAAAGCAGTTAGAACATCCCTTCAACATTACCATGTTAGTTTATTGTGTGTTGCAATCTATTGTCAAACATGTTTGGCATATTGTTTTTGAGTGGCAACATTTGTCTAGTTTGGGTTATCAACCCAGTAAACAACACTAGTTGTTTTCACATCACAAACGAGCTTTATTTCCTGTAGCTGTGCAAAGTTTCTTTGAGTGAAGCAATTTTAAGAATGAACTCAAAACCATTACAGGTTTTATGATGCTAGATGACTTGCTTTGTTTTTTTAGTGGATAAGAATGAACACTGCTTTTGTTTGGTTGTAGTCAGTGATTGTTTCACAATCATTTTTTTACATATGAAACCTTCTCACTGTTGATTGTTACTGAAATATTTATACATATAAATTGGTACACTATGTCACAATTTACTACCGTATTTTTTGGACCATAAGGTGCACTTAAAATCCTTTAATTTTCTCAAAAATCGCAAGTTTGCCTTATAATCCGGTGCACCTAATGTATGAATCTGGTTGTGCTTTCTTATCTTGAAACAATTTTATGTGGTAAACGGTGCTATTTATTTAATTGCTAATTAAAAACGCGAGAGGAGCTAGCACATGCCACAGATCATATTACTCTGCGGGGCTCCAGACTACATTGCTGCACACCAAATCAAACACACCCACAACTTATATTTTATTCTATTCATGTCTAGCGTATTAGGCATGTGTGACAGACTCCCTCGTATGCAATCACAGATTAAACTCCCAGTGTTGACTCTGGCACTCGGGAGTTATTGTGGAAGTGTTGAATGCAATTTGACTAACCTAAGTTTTGCTTCATTTAATGCGCCTTATAAGCCAGTGTGTCTTATGCATGAAATAAAACAGCTAGCATTCAATTTTTGATACTGAGCCTTATAATCCGGTGCGCCTTATGGTCCCGAAAATATGGTAATAATGTATGTATAGCCTCTGTAAAAAATCAGCAACCTTGATGTTTGTTTGAATGATATGTTTTTTGGAAATGATAGCATGATGCTTGGATAACAATGCTAGTTACATAACACATTTAAGTGCAAACTTACTTGGTGATTATTTTGAAAATGTTTCAGCAATTTGTTGCTGAAAATGAAATCATGCAAATGTTTTATGTATATTGCTTTGGCATTGCAATTCATGAAAGGCAATTTGTCAACTGTTTGATAAAATTTATTTTGTTTTTATTCTGGAAATGGGCAAAATACTGTTATCAATTTTTTATTTTCAGGATGACGTTATCAAAAATTAGGCAACATGCCTGGTAAAACTAAAAAACTGATACAGAATACCTCATCAAACATTGGTTTCCTTAGGCCTACCTTAGCATCACAGCGACGTTGCGTTCATAGTCAGCCACAGTTCACTGTAGTAAATAATAAGAAAAAGAACCCTGAAAAGACAAGAAAAAAGTCTTTTAACCACTCTACGTTTGAGATCAGTAAACAAAATGAAGTTAGATCAGCTGTTGAACTTTATGGAGCAAGATCTCCTTTATTAACCAGTGATAATGGCTGTCATGAAAAGACAGCCATTTCTCAGGTGCAATGTCACAACCCTAGAATCACAACGAGTCAAGACCTAACTGAAGCTAGAAAGATGTGCGAAGAGTTACAAAAACAAATTAATGAGCTCAAGTTAAATCAAGAAAATTTTCAGAACCACAGACAGGCACTCGAAGATATGGATCGTTTGGAGTTGACAAAGTCACATTCTACTCAAACAAGTGCTCGACTGATTGATGATGGATTTGAAAAACCCAAAGTTTCTCAAACACCATACCATCCAAATTCTGTAATCAAAGTCAATGTGAAATCAAGACAGAAGCCTTTTCTGGATACAAGCAATGCACCTACTGAGATGGATTTGCCCAATGCTAAAGTTTACCAAGCTGCATTCAAAAAATCTGACAGCCCATCAAAAGTCATCAAAAAGTTGTATTCTGAAAGAGACAAATATAAAAACAAAGTTGTTAAATTGCAAACAGAACTGAAGCTTGTAAAGCAAAACAGGGATAAAGTGACAAAGTCGCCAGAAATAGCAATGAAAGATTTATCGTTTTATTCCACTGATATGGTTGGTGAAGGCAGACTGGCTGTTGTTTATGCTGGGGAACTATGTGGACAAAAAGTTGCTGTGAAAAAACTGACTAACTCTGGCGTGCTGTCATCATCAGATAGAAGTTATTTAACTGCTGAGGCTGATCTTCTGATACATTTGCAGCATAAACACATTGTCAAAGTTTATGGTGTGTGCTCTTCACCTATGGAACCTTTGATTATTGGTGAATTTGTCTATGGGGCAACTGTTGCAGATCTGTTGAATGACACAGGTATGTATGGATGTAAGCTTACCAGTCACAGAATTATTTGGTAATATTTTGTGTGTGTTATGTTGAATGCATTTGTTATCTTGAAAGTTGGTTAGAGATTTAGAAAAGGGGAAAGCAACTTGTTTTAGCAGTTATACAGGTTTGTATTTTTTTATTATCTGGATAGCATTTCAAGTGCTTGTGGTTCTTGGCTTCTAAGCCTGAACAAATCAACTACCTGAATATAATAACTATATTACTATTTAGGATAGAATAGATCATCATTATGCTTGTACCAGCAATTAATGTGTGTAAAGCACATACCGTATTTTCTGGGTCATAAAGCACACTTAAAATCTTTTAAATTTTCTCAAAGATTGGAAGTGTGCTTTATAATGCTGTGCCTAATGTATGAATCTGGTTGTGCTTTCTGACCTGGGACCAATTTTGTGTTAAATGGCACTATTTATTCAATTGCTAGTTACATTTTTTTTAAACACACCATTGTCTTATGTAATAAACCAACAATAATCGCAATGAGCAGCACATGTGGAACTGTGAGTACCTAGCACATATCTTTAATGTTGAAGTTCAGATCGTATTATTCCAGGAGGCTCCTGACTACATTGGACACTGAATCAAACATGCGCACAGCTTTTTCTTTATTCTATTCGTGTCTAGTGGATTAGGCGTGTGCGACAGATTAAACTCCCTTGTATGTAATCCACCATTTTGCGCCCTATAATTCAGTGCATGTTGTATATGTAAAAAAGAACAGCTAGCATTCAAAAATAGAAAGTGCCCCTTATAATCCAGTGCACCTTATGGCCTGTAAAATATGGTTATACAAAAGTAAAACTTGAAAAAAGGTTAGGTGACATTATCTGTGAACTTATGTATTACGTTTGTGAAATCAGTTGTTTGAAAAAAGTGTGCTGTCTATCTCCAATTGATATGGACAAATTTTAGTGCATAAGTTGGTTGGAATGTGGTAATGTCTTGTGTTGCAACCTCTCTGGTGGCATTGTGTTAAATGTGTGATTCACCACAAATAGGATGTGTGTGAAGAAAAACCTATATATATGTGGCACGAACAAGCAATAATAGAGTGATCTCGTCAGGTGATCTCTATTGTTGCTTGCTGCCACAGTGCGAAGCTTTGCGCACCTGCCGCTTGGGATTTCTGATTGCAACAAAATGGTGCCGTGACCAGGATGTGGAGGTCGTGCTGAGTTCAGCCTTCACACAAAGAACATGTGATCGGTGCGGTTCGTTGTGAAAAGGAGGGGATGTTGTTGCAACTTCTCTGGTGGCGTTGCGTTAAATGTGTGATTCACCACGAACGGGATGTGCGTGAAGAAAAACACTATATATATGTGGTGCGAACAAGCAATAATAGAGTGATCTTGTCGGGTGATCTCTATTGTTGTTTGTTGCCACAGTGCGAAGCTTTGTGCACATGTCACTCGGAATTTCCGATCGCAACACTTGTAACAATGTTTTTATGAGTATTTCCTCCTTTTTGCATAAACTAGGTAGCTAAATGTATTCTGGGAAATACTTGGTCAGTGATAATGACAACTCTTTTCAGTGTTGGCCCTAATATGCAACAGCTTTCTTTTCACATAAAACATTTTCTGCAAAGCTTGTTCAGGCCACAAAGAAAAACTACGGTTTTAGGAGTTCAATTTAATATTTAATTAATTGCATTGTAATTTGTTCAATTTTTCTAAAGCAGGAGGGATAGAGCCTGCCAAATACTTCACCATAGCAAGAGACACTGCTATCGGAATGGCGTATCTGCACAACCAAAAACCTCCTGTGTTGCATCTGAACTTGTTGCCATCAAATATTTTTGTTGATATTTTTGGAAGAGCTAAAGTGTCAGATTTTGGGTTTTCAAAAATAAGGTATGGCATGTCTTTGCATGGTTTGTAAAAATGTATGTTTTCCACAGTGCATCTGCATTTCCTGATCTGGGTTGTAGTAATGCTAACAACTGTTTCATCTGATGTGCGACCATTTTTGAAGCATAGATAGGAAGCTGACATATGTCGGTAAAGAAAGCTTTGCATTTGTGTTAGCTTTTTTGCTAGTGGATGCAGATTAAAAATAGCTGTTTTAATTCAGTAACTGATTCTAGTTGTTGGTTGCCTTTTGCTTCTGACTTTTACTTACAATTGTGCTTGCATTGGTGTAGCAGTAGTTAGAAAATGCACCTTTCAGTGAAAGTCTTCAATGTAATTGCTTCAGTTCGTCACACCCACTTTGCCTTCAGATGGGCGGGGCATACAGCAGTAACACTGAGAGGTTGCAAAATACCTCAGTTATCTGCAACCTATGTTAGCTATGCAGGTTCCACACGTACAAACAAAGCTAGACTGGAGATCTATTTGTGACGCCTGTTCCTTAGTTTGCCTCTGTGTTGCTTCATACTGGGTGTAGGTTGTAGCTTATATGACTCAACCCACCAACCTACTGTATCTTGTACATTCTGATGGGGTGGCTGAGCCATTGTAGCTGGGTTCTCTCTATCTGGAGAGGTGACTCAACATTCAGGGCGTGTGAATATCTCAATATCACTTAAATCTGCAAACGTTGTTGCAAAGTGTCATGTCATGGATTCTTGGCAAAAATCCTATGTCTGTAGCGTTCGCTTGATATTGCGCTGTTTCAATCATTACCCAAGATTCATGACCATAGTTGTGTCTTAGCACAAAGACAACTTTACCAGCTGAAGGCTTTGCAGTGTTTGAAAGCAAGTAGTTTGTGATCACCTATGAATCTCATAAACTACTGCATTTGCATCGTGTATCAAAGTTTTTGCTTTGTTTTCAATTACTTGTGAATACTATCTCAAGGTATTGGAACTTCTTGACATGCTGCAGTGTATTGCTATTTACTTGCAGCATACACTGACTTGATATTCTAGAGACACATACATCAGTGTGTTTAGTGCTAATCTTCTTCTAACAGTGACACACTCATTGACTTACCTGTGACTGTCTATCCCAGTGTTTCTTAACCTGGGGTTAATTTCATCTTCCAAGGGGGTAAATTTGCTGAACCATAAATAGCCAGAACAGGACTTTTTGGTCTGACTGTTTCGGTCTGAGCTGTTTTGATCATGGGACTTTTCAGTCTTGGTCGTTTCAGTCTTGAAACATTTCAGTCAGACTATGAAATCTTGCAGAGATCGTACGTGTTAACTTTTTAATACAAACGTACTTAAATTAAGGAAAGGTTTTGCTAAAAAAACTACAAACATGATCCAAGATACAACAGTTATTCAGCATCAGCATATGATTTTCATAATCATCAGCAAGCAAATCAAATCATTATCGACATTTTGCAATTAAATACAAATACTTCAAACTCATAGTTACAATTCAGATTTAATCGCAATCATAACTCCTTAAAAGGGAGTTGGTATAACACTAGCTAGAGTGACATTTCACCTGCCTATATAGTCAGTTAAATAAACAAATGTAATCAGTTGCATAGTCAAGCTCCACGGTATTGGAGACATGACGCTTAGTCAGAGAGTTGCCAACAATCTACAATCTTATTGGTTTAACTTCTTCAATCATTTCATACTTCCCCTGTGATGAGTGAAGTGGTGTTACAGTTTCTCAAAGCCAGCTTATGGCAAGATTGCTGTTTCCGTATTGATTTTAAGCCTTCCAGAGTGGAATCACTCTGCGCTGTTCCCATTTGATTGCCCTCTCCCAGATGCATATTAATGTAGTTCCAAGTAAGGCCCCCATTTGTGGATGGCTGATGGGGAGACGGTTGCAAATTTTTCCAACAGGCCCCTCTGTCTAAAAGCCCAAACATGGTCCTTGACCATGCACGACGACTGATGAACGATGGTGTGATAATTTTAGAGTATATCATGTTAATAACTGCCCAAGTTATATGGTTGGACAAACAGGTCACAGCATTTGCGTGGAAATTTTTGCAGAAGCACATGAAAACATTGGTGCGAACACATTTTTTTGTTGGAGAGTCCTTGCATTGTGGTTTTGCGGATTCAAGAAACCATTGATCTTTATGCATATTCCTTGAGATATAAACGATGTCTCGATTCGTTTTGGTTTTGCATATGAAATAGCTAAAAATCAGACTTTTCTTAAGGACTTCTTGTAAGGCGTAAAAACCTTAGATTAACTTCTTAAAATTACTTGAGACAATAGTAGCAACAAATAGCAAATAAGCCCCAGAATAGTCAACCTTTTCCTGTTTTTCGAAGTGCATTTGGCAATGGTATGCTCGAGGATATTTCCGATTGTTCCCTGCATTCATCTGATAGTTGAAAGTAAAGCAGCGTCATTTAGTCGCCGTACTTTAGTGAAGGCAAATAACAGCCTATGTCAAGGTTTAGAAGCGCATCGTCAACCACTTAAACGTCGGCAAAGCGTAGCTGCGAATGTAATACTGTACAAGTGTTCATTTATTCAGAACGGTAGACTCTCATATCTCAGTTTAACCTTCATATTATATGCAAGACTATTAGGTTCGTGTGCTATATTTTGTTAATATAGCTTGTGCTGAGTGTAAAATGGTTTGAATTTTTGTTTGATTGATGCATGCAGTCCACGTTAAGTAACACGGTTGACTCAAGTTAGTACATGTTATGTAAAATGCAGTCGGAATGAGTTGAACACTAGCGTTTGAAAATTTCCACTTTTGCTTTGTTTTCAGAGCGGGAACCGCAGTTTGCAATTCTGCAAGCTTGGCCTATTTGGCGCCAGAACTATTGAAATGCCCTGTTCATCTTACTGTGAAGGTCGACGTCTTTGCTTATGCTATCATTTTGTGGCAAATGCACAGCGGAGCTGATCCCCTTCATGGACGTTCGGCATCCCAGGTATTGAAGATTTCGGTGTGCTTTACACTTAAAGAAATTCATTGTCGTTTTTAACAGATCTTTCATGTGAGTCTAAGCAAGGCATGGAATGCTGGGTTGTTTCATAAGAAGTGCGCAGCTTGAAACATACGTTTCTGCGCCCGCTTAAGATCAGGTGGATGTCTAACGCTACGCTCGATTAAACCAATTTAAATAAATCTTACAGCTGTTTTGGCTGGCGCATGCATTTTGGAATGATACTGGCAAACGTCAGCGCCCAGTTGGATGTGGACTGCAGTCTTTTGCCGTGGTCTATTGTTTTGTTTCCTTGTCTTGCACAGAAACAAAACTGGGTAGGGGGATTTGCTGAGACATAGCAACTTTTATCGTCCAGTTCAGTGTGGCAGTATTTTCAGATGTCAAGACTTTTATCATGAGTATATACCTTGTTCGCCGCAAAAAAATGCAAGAGTTTATGTTGTGCAATATAGTCATTTGGGCAGGAAATGAAGTGTTTCAGCGAATGTGCTCTAAGTTGGCATAATCCAACCTCTGGTATGTGAAGGTCACTGCTTGCATAAAAATATGCACTTGTCTTTTTGACGAAGTTAAAAATATGCACTTGTCTTTTTTTTTGACGAAATGTACAAAATGGCGGTGAGAAACATAATGGCCATTGTTAAAAACTAATAAAAAATGCACGGAACTACAAAAATTCTGAAACAGAAGCCGATAATTACAAGCAAAAGCTGTTAATATAGCTTTTTTGTGAAGAGTGGAAACCGCTTAATACATCCTCGGTTAATGCAACCAACCGCTTATTACATCCAAATTGCTTGGCACGGAATTTTCCTAATCCTTTCCCATTATAAAAA
>JGI24021J15306_10006041_pt1 | contig 14480 bp, 8 predicted proteins | sample Ectturendosymbi1_FD_15306 | JGI IMG/M metagenome (IMG submission 15306)
ACTTACCATGACATCAAGCGGATTTAGTGTGATTTACGCTAAACAGAAAAATCACCGTTTTCCTAAAATTGCTCGCGCGCTCTTTAATAAAACTTTTGTGTGTGCTGTGCGCCCCTGATACAACGCGCGGGGCGTATAATGTGAACCAGCATTTGTTGACCGTTTTATTACTTTATGATGTACCATTGCAGCTTGCTACTTCATTTCACAATAAATGCAATATGGCGAAACGACGAACCAGTTTCACTCGCAATACTAACATCCATGGCTTAGTAAACTGTGATTGCTTTTACGAAAATTAGGTCGAAGCTTCAAAAACTTTGTCTTTCTATAATCACGTATGTTTGTGATTGATGTTTTGAAGGTGAAAGTGTGTTGGTTTTAGCTGTTATCACAAAAAATGTGTTACTTCTCAGTTTGTGGAACACAAAGATCTTCTGCAGCAGCCGGAAAGCTTGGAAAAACTGCTTTCATCAAAAAAACTTCGCAAAAAACGAAAGGAACGTCGTCCGAATTTCAGAAATTTGGGTAAGATATTGGTGTGCATTGACAAATAAATTCTTGCCTACTGTAAATATCCTGATACTGACAGCAGGTTTTTTTTAAGGAAAATGTTAAGTACCCGGTGTAGACATGTAGGGACCCGATTTTTCTTATTCTCGGGACCCGGTTTTCTCTGATTTTAAGGACCTGATGATATTTTTCTCTGATTCTAGGGACCCAATTTTCAGTTCTTGGGACCCGAGTCGGGTCCCTAAATTGCCTTAAAATACACTGCTGATAGTTAAAGTCATCATAAAGTTGTTAACAAAATAAGTTGTTAATATGTGATTTTTTCCTTTTCATTACGTCCTACTTTCTACTTAAAAGACTGCATCAGCTGCCTTCAAACGTTGGGATGTTGATTATTTCCTTTCCAAAATGTCCTAAAAGGCTTTATACTGTACATATATCACTACGTCGTTTTGTGTTCCACGAACAGGATACTTCTTGTTCGATACCTCGTTGCGATCGTGTCGATCTGACAGTCGCTTCAAAAACGTTTAAACCAGGGGTTCTCAAACCGGGGCGCGTTGCACCTCCAGGGGTATATTTGGAGTTCTTGTCACGAAACTCATGCAGACAAATGGCTGAAGCTGTATGCACATGACTGCGCATGAGGGGGTGCGTTCATTGCGCCCGGCCTGGGCTGAACAGTTGATTGAGACCCGCAAGTTACCGATGACGTTGGTGCGCTGCAGTGCAAGACTCTGTTTTACTTAAGTTCTGACATCACGTGTGGCGTGTTGTTGAGGTGTTGCTAATTTTGTGCACTATACTGTTAAACACAGCTACAAAAGACCTGCTGCGGTACACTGCACAAAACCTTGAAATGACTGGCACATAAATTAAAAACAAACGTAAATTGCTAAATTTAAATTTGTGCGATGCCTCACAAATTGTTGAAGAGGTAGTGTCCACATTTGAGAAGAACGAAGTGTTACATTACACAAAATTTGCATGATTTGTTACTACAATGGATTGAATGAGATTTGTGTAGGCCCACCTCCACTGTCATGAAGGCATTGCTTTAAACCAGGGATCTCCAAACTTTTTTGCCAGAGGGTCACATAAGCTACTGCACAGCAGTGCGAGGGCCGGACATCTTACGTAACGTGATTGTTTCGAAATAAGTTACATTCTACCAAATCAACAATGTTTCGTAAACATATTGTTTTTTTATTTATCGACAAAATGTCTGTGCGGCCAGATGAAATGCCCTTACGGGCCGGAAGGCATGGCTTCGCGGGCCGTAGTTTGGAGACCCCTGCTTTATACCTTTTGTTTTATTTCTAGAGGGGCGAAGTATCCAAAAATTAAAGAAGCAAGGACAATAGGTACAACTAATGACACACACAATCCTTTAACAAAAACGTCAGCAGTCTCCTAAACAACAATAGCCTTGAATTAGCCTTTGTAAGACAGCAAAGCATCATCACTTTACAACAGTTGTGATGTTTGCGAAATGTTATCATTCTTGCACTGCGTAAGTGATAATTTTTGTGACAAGGGTTTTTCCTGAACAAGGCTCATTAGCTGTTCATTGAAAGTTAGCCAACTTACTTTCAATTACAGCTGCAAGTAATCTACTGCAAAAAATTGTAGCATGACCTTGCCCAATAGCTATAATGGCCTACAGAATATGTCGCACAAACCACGACTTGCTCGCGACAAAGTCTTCAACCAACAATGCCAATCAGGTAGGCCGGGTCATGCCGGCCTAAACAGTGTTGCAGTACAGCAGTTTAGTGGCCTACCGCACTGGGCCTACTGAAGACTAGATGATAAATTGATCTTCCGCAAATACAGTGTGTTTCACCTACCCACAAACTATTAGCAATTGTTCTGTGGACGTTCTGCATCCTTTCTTTACCTCAGTACAAAACAGTGTCTACGAGTACATCCCATCACCGCTCTTTCCCGAACCCAGAGCATGAGTCTGTTGCGTCAATATAGAAACAGGTTCTACTCGAACGCAGACCATACCAGACGCATCAGAAAAGGACGTGACGTCACAAAACCAGACGCATGCGCCCCAAAAACGCACAGGACGCATGCCGTGTGTGTATAGCTTAAACCTGCTATTCAAGTAGCGTTGTTATTTCCGCAACATGGCTTTGTGTTTAGGCATTTTCAGTGTTGTTGGTAATATATCAAAATTGGGATCACACGTTCACACCTCATGTAATATGATCTTCATTGTGTTTTTGCTGAAGTTTCCTTTGATATCAATGAGCTTGTTGCCAAAAAGCAGACTCACCTATCTCGTATGCTTNGGTTTTTGGGCTTGTTACAATACATTGTCGGCTTGATTGAATTATTGCTTATTCACCTCGGATTGAATTGATTTAAATGTTTTTGTGTGCTTTTTTAATTAGTAATAATCACTAATAATCGCATACATATTTCATATTACAGTAAAAAAATATCTAAAAGTAAAATTTTTAGAGGGATTTTAATGTGTTGTTGATCTATGTACGGGGAAAATGAGTAAATTGTGCAGATGATCAATTCGACTGACTTCTATTACACGCGACCTATGAAAAGGCTCAAAAGGTACCGATGAACGAAAAGTTAGGGAACCGCTGGTACAAACGTTTTTGCAAATTTCTGCAACATGCTGGCTTGCGCTGCATGCGCTTTACGGTGTCCAGAACCTATTATTTGAATGACACAGACGTTTCAACACCACTCTATAATAAGTGTCACATGACAAGCCGTCTTCGTCAACGTGTATGGTTGAAAATCTTTATCTGTTGAAAGACTGAATATATATGAAATACGCATGTTCCTGATCAGCCTAATTTACCAGATGTATTGATGTTTTGATCCCACTTGACTTGGTTTGAAGCCTTGTTTAGGCGCTTACTGAAGGGCTCACACTCAGCAGTCGCGTGTGTCGATGGGCGGCACCTGTTGCCCATCACCCTTGCATTGCAGTTACGGTGCTTATTGAGTATTGCGACGTTAGGGTGGTGTTGCAACAACCTATTGAGACGCTAGGGTGGTGTGGCAACAATGCTGAACGGTTGCATTTTCTAACGCAATCAGCTTTGTAATATCTCTGCATAACTGCCAGGTCAGCATCTTGCAGAGAGACCTTCTTCCGGTGTTAACTGCTGCTAAGTTTCGATCTCGTTTAACAGGTGCACATTTGGAAAACCTTAACGCATTGCACTGCAATAAACTTGTGCTTTGAACTTTTTTCGCTTGTTGTTGTGAATAATGGATTGTCTTTTCCGGTTTCGCTGTATTGCTGAAAGCCAAACAATTCAAAATAGGATAGTGGGTTTGATTCAACTCTTCCGGAGTAATTGTGGAAGAGTGAATTATTCTGCTTTGCCCATTCCTAGCAGCAGTGCACATTGTCGTGAGGTGCGAGATGGCGGATCAGAGGGTTGTCTATTTAAAGTTGAAAGTGTCCACTGAGCGACGTATCATTGATTCGCTTGACAATATACCTTCTACTTTCTTGTAGATTCGGACGACGAGGGTGAGGTCGAAGCGAGTAGTCCAGAACCTGATTCCAACGCTTTGCCTGTTGGCATCTCCAGCGAAATATTTCAGAGGGAATTGAACCTTGCTGCTTCCGGTAAAACGCTTGCTTGCGACGTTGTGGTTCTTTCTCTGTCAAATTGATCCTTCATTACTGACCCGACAGAACTAATTTTTTTCTTGTCAGTGATGATTGCTGGCAAATCAAACCGAGGCCATTATTCGTGTTTTTCCATATTTCACTGCAGTAGCATTCTCCCTCAAAAAGTGTAGTGTTAATAGCATATTGTCATTCTTACCATGTTTATTGTGCCAGTCGACGTAATATAAGAACTTCAAAGTATGATTTACTGAGAGACTGTTAAAATTAGACCAACATTAGCCAGCTTATGATCATACGTTTTCAGAACATAAATCTGCCTTGATTGTCAAGCGCATTTTTTCATATTGTTTCGCTTTCACGAAACCTGAGAGCTTGTGATACCTAAGTTACCTCATCTATAGACTTACGTGCAGTAGCGTCGCACGTATATAGGTCCGCCCCTCTAATTTTTGAAAAATTTTTCGCACGACGATATTTTTCGATGTCCACAATCAATGGAGGTACGAGACAGGGAGTTGGCGGTGGAAGATAATCTGGCAACAGCGGCCCAAATGTCGATGAAATTTTTTAGCTCTTCACTTCGATAAAGATACCTGAGCTTAAGATTTTCGGTCAGCGTTACGTCCACGCTTGTTAGACCCGTTTTTTAACTTGATCAATGAACGTGTCATGCAGACTTGTGTAATTTCGTATGGTTGTTCAGTTTGTTGTAAACAGATAATTAACGGCTAAAGATTTCCATATGTAATCTTCACAGCTTCAGCAGCATCGTCAGGTTCGTCTCTAGAAGCCAGCGCTGCGTCTCTTGCGCCAGAGGGAGCGGTCACGCCAGACAGGCAGGTTTGGGTTCTATTTCGTGACAAAACCGGTCAAACTGATCGCGGTGCGTTTGCAGAAAGTTGATAGATTTCTGGTTTTGAGCAGGCGCTGGTACACAAATGGATCCGTTTGTAGTTCAACTTTTATTAAAAATCTGAAGTGTGGTTTGCTGTTGTTTTTCCTACTTATTCGTGAGTTTTGTAATCGTCTTCTTCGCTTGCACAGGCCATTTCTCGACACAATATACAGCGCTCTGAACTGCACTGAGAGCGACCACACGGCCATATTTGCCCTGTGTCTTCTCTACGCCATGCTACAGAACAAAGGTAGGCCCCCAACGCCAAAGCTGTTGCTCTCTATTTTTGCTTCTGTTGCTCATCTTGGCAATAACAAACGGTACTGTTGAGTCGACAGCTGTCGGGGAGTGGTATGCCCATTAAAGTGGCCAAGAAGCTGATGTCACGCATGCAGCAAGCTTTTTTCAGGTAGTTACTTGTTTTGGTCAGAGAAAACGGGCTTGCCACAACTAAAGGTCCTATTGTGAAAAAATGTACTGTACGTTCTTCTTGCATAAGCTGATGTTTATTGTTTTTTAAATATTGCAAGACGGTCGTTATCGAAAAGGTATACTGACTTCATCAAACCACGCATGTTATAACCCAGGAATGCCAATTCACGGTTCGCCGCGTGACACGAGTGCGAGGTGTCGAAGCTACTTTGTGAGTGTTTTGGGTGGGTAACGTTTGTCAAAACTCGAAGGATATCCAAACTGAATTCCAAACTGCATACAGCCCAAAACGGAAAGTCGCCAACTTCGTTCCCGACGCTCTGATCCTTTAATGAAGGCATTAAATCGTCAGGAGAAAGTTCGCTTAGTGAGGTTACAAAACTTGCAGGTTATCATTGTGACATAAGAAAAAGTATTAAGTTCGTTGTCAAAAATTAGAGTGCTTTGGTTATTGGGGTCTATCTTTTGTGAGGTTAGTTGATAGTTCTGGCCACTATCCTGTGTGCGATAAAGGAACTAATATATGCAGTTTTTCTACCTTAGTAATTTTTGACTTGAAAAGATCAAATCTTAGCAGCAGCATCATAGGTTCTTGTGGCAGTGTAGATTACAAGTTTACAAGCTGACTTGCAAGGAAACGCAAAAACGTTTCTGCGTTTGGTAAAAGCGCTAACTGCTTGGTATGGTAACTACAACGAGCAACGTATTCAAATCAAAGCAGGTTTGGATACAATTTTTGTGAGAACGATTGCTTTGTACAACGTATGTGTATGTGGAACCAACTGATGCTTTCACTGATTTCTTTTGTTTTCTTGTTGCTGACTCGCTCAGGCACAGGTGAGCTTTATTTTCTTCGACTAATTCTCTTCTGCTTCTGCCACTTGCTGTTGATTATTCAGCAAATGCACACTGGTCGCTTAAAGCGATGTTTGCGACAATCACATGCCGTGAATGATTTACAATTATCGACTAACTTTAATTTTTCAATGCTTTTCGGAATGAAGGAATGAACTCTTTTTAAGCAATGTGTTCATCAGAATACATTTCTAGCCGCATGAAAACAACACCGCTGTACATCTGTGACTTGTTTCAACATTAAGTTTCATCTTAGAACTCACCAGCTGAAAAACCTAAGGTTTGATGTTTCGCTTGTGCTTTAAAATGAATTGGTTTACTGTACGGCAGATGTTAGCTGTGTTGGGCGCAATATTTTTTAATAAGTTAACGACACTTGGAACGCCATCTGTCACTTGCCCTGATATGCGATGACCTTGTCTGAACTGGAGGCTGGAGAACAGGCAAAAAAAGGAAAGCTGAAGCGTTGTGTGGAGTGTCTGGGTCGATCAAACGTGACCGAAGCTCTATGAGCTGTTTTCAAGATTGCGTGACTGTGAATGGTCGTAGTGGAATTTTCATGATCGTCAAAATTTGAAACGCATGTTTCGTTTGTGATCGCCGAGCTGTATGTTCACTGCAATAACTAAGCTACGTCATTTACATAGTTTGTGATTGTTACTGTTGCATAAATGATGGGGGGATGAAACCGCGATGTCTGTCGTAGGCTGCAGCGAACATGCGAGAACAGAGGGTGAGTGAACTTTTGTCACGTACCAGCGGAAGCTGCAGCAGCGAGGTTCGCCTCCATTTAATCGAAAGCTCGCGTCCAATCCCACGTGTGGTCAATGTTCNTGTCAGGCTGCTTTGTACTGATTTTGAGACTCGATACTGGCGCCCGTTGAATTATGCAGTTGCNAAGTAGTCTTCATAGCCACGGTTCTCAACCTTTCCAACCTGCCGATATCCAAACACCAAAATGTTAAGTTGAAGAAAATGAAAAACCTTCAAAGCTGACGTGATGGGAGAAATTCTGATTTCAGTTTTAGACTCAGCGAACCGAAACTATGCTAGTTATGCATTCGCGTTAGTAGTCCATACTTTTATGTCGTTATTTATCGAAGAGGAGGCTGTAACTCACGCACCCCAGGTCGGGAACAACCGCTAAATAGATGCAGTTCTGTTCTGTGGATACATAAAATTGCCATTGAAACAGAAGAAAACTTACGTGCATGCAGGCAAAATATGTTCTGCTGAAACAAGTGGAACTGCCAATTATCAGCGCGGCCGTGTAACAAGCGTTCATCCTCTTGAATGTTTTTCACCTTTGTTATACCCTTGTATGCTTTCTTGACCTATTTATCCTGTATATTCCAATTCCGTAGGGACGTGAAACTACGAACAGTGGGATGGTTAGGTATGCATGAATTACTTAACGTGCAGTTGTTGGTTGCCATAGTTCTAACAGCTTCGCTTTGATTAACTGCTGTCTTCAACGGTTTTCCATCTTAAAATTACGTGTGTTTTAAGTAATTTCGACCTGGTGACAGTTGATGTTTCAATCTAAGTAAACGTAACGCAATTTGTTGTTTAAAGGTTTTAAAAATACTTTTTGTGTGCATCGACTGTAAGTCTTGGCTAACATACTCTCATTACTTCGTTGCAGGCATAAACTGTGATTTAAAATGCATCGTTCAACTTGGAATGAGCGGCGGTGACAGTTCCAACGAATCTTACTCGCACTGGTTGGTCGAACGGCTGCTTAGGATTATAAGCAAAGCGGTGCAGTCAGGTATGTCGCTGCCGTGCTGTCTGTTTTGTTAGATATTACAAAAACAAGATATTGTCGCAAAAGAATAGCAAACGTTTGTCCAGCTTCGCAGCTTTTTCAGTCAGGCGGCACCAATTTTACGAAGAGCTATCATGATAGCAGGTAAATTTTATTTTTCCTTGTGAATCCTATTGCTATGCACTGAAGATGATAACANTTGTTATCGAAACGTTTGCAAGATGTCAGTTGTATCGTTTGCTTTGGCCGTAGTATTTATTATACCAGGTTAATGTGGTTNATATGTAATAGTTTAGCAGACGAGAAGAACGGTTTTGTCTTAATCGGTTTTTAGCAGAGCAGATAAAAGTTTCTGTTTCCGTTTCTTGCGTAAATTTTCTACTCTATGAGTGTTTCATCATTCAATCTGAAGTACTTTAACACTTAAATTCACAAACCGGTTTGAGTCGGAGATGGTGGGCATGAGCTTCCTAATTGTAAATTGAAAAGAACCCAGCGCACGAACTTCTCCCACCCGCATTTCTATCTGAACTGCACGAGGTGCGCATGCTGCTGCAGGAAGCATTCACTAAGATGCAGATAAAAGTTAGATGCTCGTAAGGTTGAAGGAACGCTTCCGTTTGTTCTAAGATACTCAGTCAATGAGATACTTTGACCAGCTCTGTAGCAAAATTTTCACAGCAGGATATTAAGCATCATATGGTTATTGTGTGAGCCAAACAAGAGGGAGCCAGCACTATTGCTGTTTTACTACTTCTGTGCAGAAAGCAAAATCCGACTTGCAACTCTGCGACTGACAACTGTCTTGCTGAAACTGCTTGGGATGAAAGAAGGCGAATGCGTTCTCCCCGAACATCACATCGCAAGCATTGAGGTACGGAATCGAGTCCGGGCAACATGTGAGAGTTAATTGAAACCAGTCATGTCGACCTTAGCCATGCGTCTGTTTGACAGAAATCAAGAGCTGAAAGTATGCAGAATCTTCAGAAGAGTCTTCAGGTCTGTGGGTTTATTATGTTACGAGTTGCTGTGATTGAACCGTTCATTTGCACAGCATTTCACCGAGCGCTTGCTTGCGGGCTGGTCGCAAACTGTTGAATGCATGCGAGCACCTAACGCATGTGATTTGATTGCTTCGTAGTTAGAATCGTATTCCATTTAAGGGTTGGCATGACCTCCGCGTTTTGGACGTTGCGTCGCTACTTATCACATGTTTTTTTAATGCGGCAAGATTGGAAATGGCCGGAAGTGAAGGAATCTGTAAGGTTCGATAGTCTGTTGAGAACATCGAACACCTTGGTTTCTTTGTGTTAAAAGTTGAGCAAAATCTGTATTCTTATGCGATATCCGAAAAGTCACTAATCTCTGATCTCGTTAATGGTGTGAGTGAAGTCTGTGGTTAATGCCAAGATGTGACTAGTTAAGATGGGGTCCTGACCATGCTCTCTGCGTTCATTCAGTCGAAAAGACCAAGTTGCACCAGAAAGGTGACAACCTGTGATGCTTGTTATTGTAAGATTCTTTTCGCAGGAAGAAGAAATGTTCCTGGACATATTCGAGGACGAGTACAGGACCTTTGTGGTAATTCATTGGTGACATCATTAAACTGTAGGCCTGCGGTTGAATTGCACGTCCCAGAGCACGCGCTTATCAAGTTGGTGGACTGAGTCCCCCTTCCGTCAGGCGGGTGGGGGGTAATACTGAAAACTTTTATAATCGGTATTTCTTTTTTTAACTTCGTGCTCGGCGGTAATGAATGTGTGCGAGGGAAGCTTCAAGCACGGTGCTTTTTTTGGCTTGTTGCCACCAGTGCATGGTTAATTACGAAAGTTGCTGAGTGGCCCACGGACGCAGAATAAGCGAAGATGAATACCTGACCAATGTCTGCGGCCATTCGTGACCCGTGACCGAGGATACGAAGCTAATACAATGAAGCTTTGTTTTCGTTAGTTAAAATGTATTCGCTTTGGAATTAAGTGATCAAATATCACTTCTCCGGTTGGATGAATTTATTTATAAATGCATCGTCGAACCTCCAACTTTGCTTCCGAATTGGCAATAAGCTGTCACGTGGTTGGTGCGAGGCAGTGGCAATTGAGATGCGTGCTGCAATGTTGACAAAGCGCCGTGTGTTTTTACGTTCAGAACAAGCGGTTCAATGTCGAGTATCTCATGATGGACTCTTCCCTTCTTTTACCCCCCACCGTTACCCCCCTCACTGGAATAGAGTTCACGAAGCGACTCCCGTGCGGACCTTCCGAGTCGATAAGAAGGGTGAGTTGTGACTCTTGTGTCGATGTAGAGCTGTCGCTTAAAACTGATCTCTTTTGTTGATTGACGGATCCTGATGTTCAAAAGATCGAATCTTATTCCTCGGATTTAGCGTTTGCTCTGCCGATGCGACTGGTGCTGGAAAGTCAAGCTAGTGCAGTGTCATCAGCATTGTTGGCTGTGCTTTTGGTTGACACTCGCAATACGGGAAGGCCAGATTGCTTGCGCTTGCAGAGCAATGTCACTTACGACGCCGCTACAGTTCTGCAAGCGTCTCATCAACACTTGTTTGCAAGTGATGCTGCTGCATTGAAGCGCTGAGCATTTGACAGATCGACTGACATTTTTTATTGGCTTTTTCGCAAACCGTTCTCTTCCAGTCGATCGGCGTGTTTTTCACGTTAAGAGACCTGTCCTTGACTTTCTGCAAAGAAGTAGAAACGCAGCTTCCACTAACCAGAGAACAAGATTGCATACAAGCCGACGACAAGCTCGACCTCAGTAAGATTGTTTTATTTCACGGGTTTTCGCCGACACCTATTTATGCCATCTGCGTCGGCAAGGTTTTTCCAAAGGGGGGCAGCAGTGGTGGATTTTTTTTACCAACTCGAAACTATGGGAACAACCTTCTTTTGCTTAATTCAATACGAAAATATCAAATTTCAAAATCCAGGGGTCCTTGACTCCCCCTGTCACCCCCTTCCGACGCATTTGTGAAACGAACGATCCTATTGCGTACTTGTTTGGACTGGAATGCACGTGGACGTTGCATTTTTTTAAAGAGAAGGTTATTAGTTTTGCTTGTCACGATTTGGTTGGAACTATTTTATTTTGCCGCATTGTTAACACCATCTACCACTACGAATTGTCTTGCTATTATATCCCGATGGCCTAATGGTACAACTCATAACTGGCATCTTATCAGATTTTATGCTGAAAACGTGATGGAAGTTTATTAAGGTTAGCGAGGTTTGCAATTACTTTATCAGTCGCTACTCCGTTGTCTTGGCAGACTGACAGTGAAACCAACATAAAATACGAAGCGAAACCCGCTCAAAACCCCGTCGCGGAAAAAATGCATGAAAAACGTCTTTGGTCTTTTTCAAACTCAGTGATCGACAAACTTTTGTCATGATGGCCCAAATTCACCCTTTGAAAGCCCAATTTCCAACTTACCCTGCGTTCAGTGACCTGTTACTTACAGTGGTATGTTAATGTCATAAACCGTAGAATGACAACAATGCTTTGCAATGGGAAGGCCAGATTGCTTTGTTAACGTCAAACAGCCAATGTTTCAAAGTTGTTACAGTAGCCTACGTTTTAACCCATGTGACCAGCACATGATCGTAGCTCTTACATACCACTCCGCCCACAACAGAAAGTGTTGCGCGACCCATTAAAAAGTGCTAAACAACCCAGTTTGCCGACCACTATGCTAGCTGAATGAATCATGTTCCCAGTATCTGTAGCTGGGATAGTTAATTATCCAACTAGAAATGGCAGTGGAAGATGAAGCACTAAAATTGTTTTCTCATACGATTTACAAATTCGCTTAGTTGGTTCTACAAACAGCGGCGGTTGCATATCCACCCTGCATCGCAGTTCAGCTTTCGGTGTCTTTGAGTTGCTATCAAATTACCCCTCGTGCGTGGCAGATAACAGCGACTTGATAGCATGCACCGTCACCAGCAAAGACACAAAACAGCGTCGTTTCCTGGTTGTTGACTTGTATCAGTTGATCCTGGTCGAACCTGACAACAAGCGGCTTGGCTGGGGCGTCGTCAAGTTCGCCGGCTTCCTGCAGGTTGGATTTCTCTGTCGTTTTGTGCATTAACGACCGGTCGGTCTCTTGTATCTGGTAGAAACTGTGTATTGGCAAAGACAATTTATTAGCTGCAGCGGATGATTTTTCTCACATGACTGACGGTATTGTATATATTCAATGCTCTGTTGCCAACACGCGTTTGGGATTACAACAGCAGCGACGCTTTTCATGGAAAAAAGCGGGAATTGGTACTAATACAGTGGTTTTTGCAATCCTTCACTGCCTATTTTTCGATGGAAATATAGCTGGGGTCCTTGACAATTCTGCAACTCTGATTTCGGCGTCAAAGTTTAAACATTTCAACTCCAGATTAGCTTCCGTGCGTCTGTGGTGCAAGTCACGTGCTGATTGTTACAATCGAACGCATTTTCGAAATTTCGATCTCGCACTGAATTTCTCTGGAACGTTCTGAGCGCCGTCAGTGGCAATGTCAAGTTGATAAGAACGCTCGAAACCGGCGATGAGATGCCGTTACTAGCATCAACTGTTACTTGACGTTTAAGGATGTCGAGGTGACAAGTGACCCGGATGACAGTCGAACGCTTCACGTCACAATTCATAAACCATCCGGTGTGAGGAGAGAACCGATGCTTGCCGCCAATTTCGTTTTCGACGACCACATCAGGTTTGATTTCTGCTTGCGTCGAATACGCATCGCATTCGTGTCACTTGCGCAGGAACCGGCCTTGGTGTAGCCCGAGGTAGACTCCTGTGGGTTAAAAAATGCAATGAATTAAGAAGTGAAACTTTCGTGAACAGTACCCACAAGCTTGTGGACCAAATTTTGACACAAAAAAATGACTGTCAAACTTTTTACATCCACATACAGTATAAATATGTTTGTTGATTGCAGAATGCAAATCCACTGAATGCATACTCTCATGTACAAGTTTGTTTTCTGCTCGAAGAGGGTTAATGCTGTGTAGCGTCCAAAAGCAGATGGCACTATTCCAATAGAATTTCGTTAGATTTTAGTAATCGTCACTGCACCGTCTGTAAGGCTGTAGTAGTTTATGATTCGCAGAACCATTTAAATTCATCGGACAGTTCTATTTTTGCCCTAATTGTTCGGAATTACCTCGTGTAGTAGCCCAGTGACGTAGCAAGGAGGAGTGTCGAATGTAATAGAAAGCTTGCCAGATACGAAGGGTGTGCAATGAAACCGGAGTTGCCTGACAAGAGTCTTGCTGCGCGTATTTGATTCACACCTTAACGTATGCAGATGTATGGCTGCCAAGCAACGCTTAACGAAAGGTAGAATGAGAGCTCGACACCTGAAAACTCGTCGTATCGCCGTCTTGCTTGGTTTACCCCCCGATGCTCATGACGACCCGTTCTCCTCCAGTTTCCTGATGAATTCAGGTCAGTTGCTACTTCATCCTATAAATTACGTTTTCAAGTCAAGTTTTAATGTGAACTTTTGCTCTGATGTGCTGTTTCAAAAATTTTTGAAACGTTCGTGCGTCATGCATGAGCACCATCTTGGCAGATCAGCGTTGGGTTCTCAACTTATTTCAAATTTCGTAATTCATTTATGCTCAAGGTCAACATGGGCCGAGCTCGGGCGAAAACTTTCAAGAATTTTTAAACCACCACGTCCATGATAGACTCGAGCAGTGCTTTTGTAAAAGACAAACTTGCTTGTTGTCTTCAGTAGTACTTTTATGGGTAACATCAATTGCACAATTTGGAAGCAGAGCATATCGTGGTGCTTGCTTTCAATTGTGATAAGCTGTGGACTTCGAGAGAATTATATTTATCACTAAGCCGCACCGAACTTCTTTTTATTCTAGCCGGGTTGGGAGGGACCGTGCTACTCTGTTGTGCTCGCGCGGCCTGGACTGGATTTAAAAACTTCAAACCGGCCGGGCTGGGCCTGAACCATAACGGGCCAGGCTATCAGAAAGCCTGCCCATGTAAGCCTAGTTTATGTCTCATGCTTCAGTTTCAAGAGTTTATTTATGTTTTTTTTTTCACTGAGCTTCTAATGTAGCCAGAAACAAAAATTCTGTTGTTTCTGTTGAACACCAGTAAGATTGCTTTTGATTGCTGCTGCGTCTCCTTTTTACAGCGAAGCGTATACTTTGTGTTGACGCAGGTTTCCAAACGCCTCGCAATCAATTCCGGGCATTTGCCGAACCGCAAGTCCTTCGCACGGACGGCCAGAGGCCCGGTGTTGCCCTGAACCAGCGGGACTTGTCGCGAACACCCACAGCTCGCGTGCACCCCCTCCTCAAGCGGCCTGGTCATGCCGCGAGCCGCATGTCGCCGGGGAAAGCCGGGGCCAGGGTCGGCA
>JGI24021J15306_10006043_pt1 | contig 14479 bp, 13 predicted proteins | sample Ectturendosymbi1_FD_15306 | JGI IMG/M metagenome (IMG submission 15306)
ACTAGGCTGCACAGTGGATGTTTACCGACGCGTCTGCCTCATGTGAATGACTTCAGACATGTAAACCGAACGGTACAATGACGTCAGAAAGGGCTGTCTCGTTTTGGCGGACCGTCGCTTGACATGTAAACGAAGTATTTGCGGCCCTGACGACCCTTGAAAGCTCTTGCGGCCCTACTCAGGGTCGCCGACCCTGGTTTGGGAATCTGCGGTCTAGACATTTGCATTTTCGCTTGTTTCAAAGTAAATTGTGAAGCTATGCCTCTGCGCAGTTTCGCAAATTTTAATTTGGTAATAAGTCGTCATAGTGAAGGAGTTGCGCAGGGCCACAAAAAGCGCGGGGCTCTAGGCCATGGCCTATTTGGCCTATACGTAAATCCGTCACTGCTTGTTCGGAGATCACAAGTACTTCACTCATGCAGATATTTAGGTCAAAGATAATAAAACAAGCTTTTCAATATTTCACATGCGAGAGTGGAAGCAAAACAGTGGGATCAACGCTAGGTTTGTAATGAAAATGGAATTAAATTTTTGATAACCTTGAATATTTGGCTGGAAGTCCGTTGTTCTGTTTTTACATATAATCGCTGTTTAGCAACCAATTTTCACTGAACAGGTTGGAGAGTTCTCTGCTGGAAAGTAAAAACTGTCCCTGACGGATTTGTAGAAAGTTGTTGCTTTGCCAGCCTCGGCGTCAGCGAGGTCATCGTTATTCATGCCGGGTAGAACGTGGATTTCAATTTTGAGTGCAACTATGGTTTTGTGTGGAAACGGGCTCATCAGGCTCTGACGTCTACAAAACAGGCGCAAAACTGTTTGTTCACCATAGGCGAACAAAAAAGGGCGTCTGTTTAGTTGTGCTTCACAGTTCACTCAAAGGTGTGAAAAATACTGCAGCTTAGATGATCAACTACCAGGGTATGTGTACAAATGCACATTTCCAATGACAAATGGCTTATAACCTCAATAAGAATATTTTATAAAAATATCAGTGCTTTGGACTGTATTAGCATTAGTGAATTATGCAGTGCAATAAATAGTACATTTGCTATTGTTCATGAAAACTTCACTTCACAGCATTAAATTGAAACATTAAAATTTGGCAGGATGCAACATAGGAAATTCAGTACATGAAACAAACGGAAAATATGAAAACCTAAAGAGTATGAAATCACAGCTACATTACTACCACACAACACAGTAGCCTACAGCTGCAGTTAAATAGTTATTTCTGTTCATGAATACTTCGCGGTACAGATTCACACTTGCAAATCTCACAACATCAAGCAAGTTTGAAACACGAGAATTTCACAATATCATATCCAGGGACGTGGAAGCGGAAGCAGTGCAAACGGTCCTTTTTCTGCGGAAGCGGAAGCGCGAAAATTCTACCGCTTCCACATAGGTTATTTGACTTGAAGAGTAAGTTGGCGAAAAAGTTTTGTCCATTTCCCGATGTGGATTAAACGGTGAAGTTGCACTATAAGTCTGAATGAACGTGCGATATCAGTAATGCGAGAGAGCGAGAAAAAGCATAACTAGCATCCATGGCGTTCTTCATAGAAGGCCAAGTCATCGTGCAACTTAGCGATTTTATCGGTTAACGGTCGTTTTCATATTTTTTGTTAGTGGAAGTGGAAGCGATAGGTGTCGAAGCGGAAGCGGTTGACGAAATAGCCGCTCCCACATCCCTGATCATATCACAGCTACACCACGTTGCTACCACAAAATATTTTGCAGCTACAGCTACATTTTAGTTGTACACTTTGTTGCAGCAACAATCTGAAGTTTACAAAAATTAGGGTTAGATGGAATAGTGGGTTCCCACTACATGTTCTTAATTTAAAATGTTTCTAACTCTACGCAAATTTGAATAAGGTTGTTTCAGTTGTCCCAAATTTCATTTGGGCTGTTGTAATTTGCCCAAATATTTCTAATATATGCAAATCTGAATGAAACTCTTCCAATTTGCCCAGATGGTTCCAATTGTACCCAAGTTTGAATGAAGCTGTTTGAATTGCCAAATATGATTGAGGTTGTTGGAATTTTCCCAAATGTTTCTACTTGTATATTACCCAAATTGGAATGAAGCTGTTTGAAGTTCACCAAAAGTGAATAAAGCTGTTTGAAGTTACCCAAAATTGAATTGAGATGTACCACTTGGCCCAAATTTGAATGAAGCTGTTGCTATTTGACTAGAGTTGATTTAGTCTGTTGGAATTGAGCCAAATTTTTCCAATTTATGGAAACATTTCTAACTTCACCCAAATTTGAATGAAGTTGTCCTAATTTGCCCAAATTTCATTGGTTTTGTTAAAATTTACCCAAATGATTCTAATTTTTCCAAATTTGAATGAAGCTCTTATAGTTAACCCAGACATTTTTAAATGTACTAAAGTTTCAATGGAGCTATTCCACATGGCCCAGCTTTAAACACGATGTTCGAAATTGCCCACAATTGCATGAAGCTGTTGCAAATTGCCAAAGTTTGCTTTCACTGATGGGCTTTACCCAAATGTTTCCAAATTATCCAAACGTTTTTATTTTCACCCAAACTTGAATGAAGCTTTTCTCATTTGTCCAGATTTAATTGAAGCTGTCGGACCGTACCCAAATGCTCCTAATTTACTCAAATGTTTCTAATTTTACCCAAAACGTGAATGCATTTTTTTAGTTGGCCTAAATTTGATGAAGGCTGTTGGAATTACCACATGATTCCAGTTCACTCAAGGGCAGTGTCTGTTTTGCCATCAGGGGCAAAAAAGAATGGCAAAATAGTCCTAGATTATTTTGTTGTTTTATCCACTATTTTGCCGTTGATTTTGCCATTATTTTGCCTTAGTTGGGAAAATAGACACTACCTCAGTTATATGTGAATGTAGCTGCACACTTTGCCCAAATGTTGAAATTTTTTGCCCGAATAATGGTCAATATTTCATCATTGGGGATGCAGCATCATTGGGGATCCGCATCCCCTGCATCCCCATGCCATACGCTTATGATCGTGGCTTTCGCGGGCGTTAAAGGGTGTTCTTGGAATAGGCTATATGAAAGTTTTCAAACGTTAACTCTGTTGGCGCTTGCGCGGGGTCCTCTTTGGTGCGGAACCCATTTTGATAAAATAGGTGCAATAGCCATAAAACTGGCTCTGGTTGTGAAGCGTTTGACTTGCAGCTTTCCGCTGGTGACCTGCACACTTATGCTAGCTGTTGGGCTTCTTCGTCCTGGCTGGCAATTGTCCTAGGTGGCAGTTGTCCTAGATGGCAATTGTCCGGGTGGCAGTTGTCCTGGGTGGCGATTTTTGTAGGTGGCAGTTGTCCTAGGTGGCAGTTGTCCAGGTTCGCAGTTGTTCGGATACCCTTCATACCGGGGCAGTTGAGGTGAACGCTCTTGCCCAAGGAGCTTTACAGCGATTCGCTCAGTGGCCGTGGATCGACACCCGACCCAACCAAAACAACAAACCTCAAACCTTTGTACATATAAAAGCTGAACGACATTGTTTTATCAAAAATATGTTTTTCAACCACAAGGTTATGCCAAAGCTCTGCTGCCCCTTGAGCAAGTTCGTGCGTTTGTTCCTTTCAATGACAGCAATAATAAGAACAGCACTGACAAAGAGCGCCATCAGCGGGAAAGCATACGAGTTACGTATTTTTAAAAACCTGTACATGTTTCAAAATCATAATTTTCTCTCCGAAAACTCATCAACCTCGCGTCTACATGATGACGCATGCTATAAATATTGCAATGTTGTTATTTTCTTACGCTGTCGAACCCACACAATTAGCAACATGATCCTGATTCTTGGGTAATGACTAACAGAGTTCCGCGTGCATGCGGCTGATATGGGATTTTGCGAAGAGTTCACGGTGTGACAATTCACGACATTGCTTAGCTGCGATATTAGTGAAGTCCTGAATGTCGAGACACTTCTCCAAGTAGAGAGATCTCAGCCATTATGGTTCGTCCACGTAACCAGAATGTCCCCGGAATGATCAGCGAGGCATATGCAGCGGGCTACACCCAAGAGAAAGCGGCCTAGAGTCGACCAAGGAGCAGATGACGCGATTGCCTCTCTGACTCTTTCGGTCCCGTCTTTGTGTGGACCCAGAAGAAATGTCTGAAATTGCTGAAAACCGTTGGGCACTTCGAGTCTTGATACGGTTGACGCCACAGCGACACCACAGAGAAAAGCAAGTATGAAAATTAATGAATGAAAGGTGGAATTTTCGATAAACGGTGCTGCCATCATCAATACGGTAAAATATGAAGTGCCCTTAAAATGTGAAAGGCATTTATTTATATTTCACACCGAATTGTGTCGCAAAGGTTACGACGAATGTGCATAGTTTTTCAACATTACGACTGCAGCCCATTGCGAAACAGGTTCATTTTTGGTCTCTGTGTAGTTGTTGGATGCTGCATGAAACGCAAGAGCGCCACAGTAACATGCAAAAAAACACCTCTGACGCAGTTCGCGCTTTTCAAAGAAAATCCATTATTAAACTCTGATTTGGTGTTCTAGTCCATAGACTCTATAGTGAGATGAGTTTGTTAGAAAAAGTACAAACAACTTTTTTTGAAACCATCATGTGAGTTCTAGTTGTTGTCAAGACAATGTGTTTCGGTCTGCGCATGATCTGAATGTCTGAAACCTACAGCTCTGCGCTCAACTCCTTGCAATAAAAAACGTAATGGTTGTGTGAATGTATGAATGTATTGTTATCCAACTGGATATCCTCACGTTATGTTGATGGTGTCTGTAAAGAGGGTGACTCAGAAAACAGAATCCCAAAACAAAGATCGACTCAAAAAACGTAAATGCAGGATACAGGAACCCATAAATACAAGGAAAAAATGTGAACCCATAAACAAATGTTGACTCCAACAGCAGAACCCATAATTGTCGCCTGTCTGTATTTGTTGGTCACCTTGACGTTCAACTACAATCATTACAATTGAATAAAATTTTGATGGAAAGTTCATCCAAGCAGGCCCGCAACCCAGGATAGGGCCACCGGGCAATTGTCCTCCTCCGAAATTTTCAAAAACATGCTTAGTTAGGTATAACATCAAGTTACAATTATTTTGACCCCCTCCCAGAAAATATCAGCTGATTGCGGCCCTGCATCCGAGCAATAGTTTTTCAAAAAAAGTGGAAGCAGACGGACATTTGGCATTTTTGGATGTTCTATTGCCAGAAAAACGGAGTGGAATACAGACAGAGTGGACTGTAAACCAAAAGAGAAATCGTGTTTCTGTACAACGCAAAAAGTGCCATTCGAGGACTACTACGCTTATTCTATGATATTTACAGCCCATGTCAATTGATTTATAAGGCATTTAAAAATATTAAGTATTTTCTTAGCAGCGGATACCAGGACGAGTTTATAGATAAACAAATCAACATATTCCGTGACAAATGTTACAAGAAAATTGTTCCAGAAATGATCAAGAAAGCATAGCTGCTGCCAAGAAAATTCTATCCACTCTGTTCATTGATGAAACTTTCATTTTTTCAGAAACTTTCAACTGGCCTTCATTGATGAAACTTCAGTGCGCCTAGAAAAAGAATTTCGAAACATTTTTGAAAATACCTGGAAAGACGTTGCTCAATTAGTTTTCATTCATAGACTACATACAATCGAAGACTATTTTAAGTACAAGGATAAACGAGCAAATCTGAAACGATGCAATGTAGGTTATGAACGTCAATGTTCATGCTGCCATTCTTAATTGGACACACCCAAAAAAATTTGAAATTTCGCTCTGATAAACATAGTCCGTCAAAATTTCATCCCCAAATAACTGATGTTGTCAAGCATTTATATTTCTTCTCACATCCAGATCATTTCATGGACTTTAAAAATCCGATAATTTCAGCTTCTGCCTGCAACCCCCCTTGAACTGTGAGTTAAGTAGACATTCTGCAAGAGCAGCAAGCCGAGATCAACGCAGATGAGTTTTTCTACTTATTTCTATTTTAACGTCATAGATTGTCATGCTACATCAGGCCTGCACAACATACGGTCCGAGGGCCGCATGCGGCCCGCGAGAGCTTTGTCAATTGCAGAAAATGTTACAAAAGCTCGACCTCGAATAAGTAATTGTCGTTCCAGAATTTCTTCCATACTACAACGAAATCTCTATCGAAATGAAAAAGATTTTTGCGGCTCGTGGCAAATTTATGTTGATAATTTGGCCCTTCGAGCTTTCTAAGTTGTGCAAGCCTGTGCTACATGATTGTTTGACACTTAATTTTCATGTTCCTATTGCCAGTATTGATGCGAACAAATTGTACAAACTTGGAATTTCAATGATCAACTCTGGTCGCTAGTTGTAATTTTACGCAAGTCATAAGCAACTTGATTAATGTGCAGGTTATACACAATCTTTCCACAGCGATTAGCATATCATTCATTCATTTTCATAGCCTACCCGCTTTTTCTCTAGGGAGGGTCGCGGGCCAGCAAGAGCCATAGGAGGACTCAAAATACGTAACGGTCAATAGCAATCTCAGACGGTTCTGCTGGCTCCACTCCAATACGGGACCAACCAAGATTGGATGTGTAATCACGCCACCTAGCTCTTGAGTGACCTCTGGGCCACTTTCCCATGAGTGTAACTAGTAGGAATTGCCTCGCCCATCTGTCCTGGATATTCTGGACACAAGTATGTCAGTACATTGTCAACATCATTCTCTATCTGGTGTAGGCTAATCTGCACACAGCCTCTCACTGGTAGTCAGGACTTTGTTTCAGATTTTTAACCTTACTGGTAATCTAAATTTTGCTTTTAACTTTTCCTTAAATGGCTGGCAGTCTTAGCGTTCTCGACAGTGACCAGCAATCTTACGTTTGCTTTAAAAAATTTTACGTCACATCAAAATCTACGTCACAACTTCCAGATTGGGATGAGTTGAGGACGTTTACTGAAAACGGAAGAAAATTGCAAGCGTTTTCTGTGTGAGACGTCTGCAACACGACATTCATCATGAGCGTAATTTGTACACATTTTTGGTCCAGAACCCCAATCCCCTTGATCCGCCGCTTGTCGCCTTTTAGTGACACCACAGCTGTCTTCAACCATACGCACTTTGTTTTTGCTTCAAAATGAAGTCAATAAATAGACTGAGCCTACCTTCTGGGCAGTATGCCATTGTTCTCATATGACGGTTTCCACCACAGCGCTGACAGTGCATGGTTCGCTGCGTAAGCTAATGTTTACTTCGGTGAATGTAAGTTACCGTACAGTTGGACCTCACTAGTCACGATCAACGGATACCAGCAGGGAATAAATGCAATCAAGACTGCATTTTCAGACTCGTGAACATACGTGGCGGAACCGGGGGGCCGCATGGGCACCCCCACTTTCATTTCTCGGTGGGGCCTGGCTCCCCACTTTTAAATATCGAATTTTGCCTAAATAAATTTAAGTAACACCATTAGTATTGGGTCCACTGTCAAAGTAAATCGAACACCTTGGAATCCGGGTTAATTCAAGCGGTTCGAGCGAAATCAGGCTGCTCGCACGTGGCTTTGCGAAAAAAATGTTGCAGAATTGTGGCGTGCGCCTATGTATTGCATTGGTGTTGTTGAACAGTATTGCCAGATGGTGGAATACAACACAAATTTTTACAAAAATGGTGTAATTTTACATGCTTGCGTGCTTGGGCGTTGGAAAGATTTTATCCAGGGGGGCACCAGTTGATTTTTCCAAATTTTTTTGGAAAAATTACCAGGGAGGGCCAAAACGGTGAAGTTTTCTAAGGAGGGCAAAAAGTGGTGAAATTTGTTTTTTACAGCTCAAAACTAAAAAACAGCCTTTTATCCTGAAATTATTCAATTTCTGCCCCCCTACCGACACCTATGCTTGTATGTAGGAAAACGTTCGTGCCAAACCATTGAAAATTGGTGTAGTTTCAAGCGTTTTAACACCATTCTAAATAGTGAAATTTTGCTGAATCTTATACGCAAAATGAAATGTTTCACAAATCAATTTCAATTGTGGTTTTGTTTTTGCATTGGCAACACCAAACAGCTATAGTATATTTATTACTGTGTTGGCAACACAACTGGCATCCTTAAAGACAACGTGCTAGTTGCCACATATGCTTTGTCGTGTCTTTGCATTCCGGTATCTGATGCAATTGTAGATTGAGTATTCAGTGATGTCACTTCTGTGCCTAACATGTGGAAAAGTTTTGATTTTGAATGTGTTTAAGCTGGTATCAATGCTGTGTCATTTTTGCCTGTTGTTTATGCTATGTCCTCGGTGTTTTCAACAGCCCAGTTGCGACTCCGGCATGCGGACTCCTCGGGCTAAACCCGAGTCTTTGATTATGATTTATATCGCAGAACGCAAGCTTGCTTCCTTTGCATATTTTTGTCACCACCCACGGTCCAACTTCAACTTCACTAAGTTGTTAACTCGGGCTCTTTTCTTGTTACTGTTCATATGTTTTCGTTCCATGCCTGGCCTTTCGCGTTCATTTTGCAGGTCGCCTGAATAAAACAATATCGTTCGTAGTTGGCGCTCTCTCAAATTCGTTCGCTTGCGCTTTACTCGGGCTCAACCATTAGAGCCCGAGCTGCCCTATGCAATTAAGTATTTTGAAAAACGTAATTCATATTGGACTGAATGTTGTTTGAAGCAATGTATTTGCATAGAACATTGGATTTGAATTCCAATCCAATGGACAGTTCCCTTTCGAGAATAATTTCAAACGAACGATAAATTGTCCGGCAACTCCGGCTAATGTGAATGAGCCTAGTACGCAGCAGTGGTGTGGAGCCGGAGCCGAAGCAATTTTGGATGGCTGGAGCCGAAGCCTGAAATTTGGGTTCCGGATCCAGATAGTTTGTGGAACAAACGAGTTACACAAATAATACGATGTTTTTTCTGATTTTTTGGACCAAATTGTTCTGGAGCCGGAACCGGAGCCAAAACATTTAGATGCTCGGAGCTGGAGTCGGAGCATGAAATTTGAGTACTGTGACGTACGTTACTCAACAATGAAGAAGTTATCACGCGAACTTCTCATTTATTGTTGCGTATCTAACGTCACAGAGCAACGATAATGCCAGCCAGAATGAAAGCAGCTGGAAATTTCACTGACGCAAGCATCGAACGATTTTATGTTAGAATGAATCGTCTGCAGGGGCGTAACGAGGTTAGATGGCGCTCGGGCCAGAAGCAAGTTTGGCGCCCCCATGTTCGAACCTGAGCTCTTTCGGAAGCAAATTCACTGCATAGAAGAAACTACTTGTAACATTTCTGGGACTTTTCGGCGCCCCATATTGACTCGTCGCCCGGGGAATTGCGCCCCCCTTTCCCCTCCTCGTTACGCCCCTGATCGTATGAGCCCGAGTGACGCTGTTGACCTGGGTCGCCCCTGTAACAACCTATTCGAAATCCAGGTAGTTCACCGATACGTCTTCATAGTGGTTTAATTTGATCTAAAATAGTGTAATTTAGACCTTCATATGGTGTATAGGTAATGACATCATATTTCAATGTTTTTGACATCACAGTTGCCAATTCAAACCACAAAAATGTTTTATAGATTTTTGACGTAAGCTTGTGCCCCCTCGCTTTGAAAAAAGTTCCGACACCCATGCTCGTGAATGCCAGTTCGCTGCCAAGCTCAAGTGAAACCAACTTTGTCACTATTTGAAATTTCGATCAGACCATATCGTGCCATCCCAACAAACGCACCTTCTGAAGCGACAAGATCTTGTAGATCGAACTGCTTTCAGGAACGGTCTCTGTTACTTTTTCTCTGAACGTTTACGTCTTTGATTGGAGTAATGCAAATTTATTAAAATTTGTCACCGGCTATGATCCATAAACCTAAGTCCAGAAAATCCAAGTGTGATGTAGCAGAAGGGACGTGTTCGTGTATGGAGAAGAAATTTCGTTTTTTCACAGAAAAATGTTGAATGAAACTTACTTCTTTCCAATTCCGGTACTTAAATACTGTCAAAATTCTCGTGCATAACTCTCAAAAAAGCAAAAAACATGAAGAGTTATTATGTATTGGTACTAGGTTAATATCAAAAAATTTAAAAATTCACTTTGAGTTGCAGGCAAATGATTGGTAAAAATGCAAATAGGTGAAAAGAAGAAAAAGAAATCCTTGAAATTATTACAAAACAATTTTGGGGAATAAACCGTATGTCTAGATTTTGAACAGTTAAAATTTTGCATCAGCTATGTCACCAAACAAAAATACTTCACCATTTTGAACCCTTTTCAATTAAAAAGTTGATGCGTTTGCTCAATATACAGCCTGTATGCAGTAGAGTTTGGTCAACATTCCGCCTCATCTATACATCCTGGTGAAGGAAATAAAGCAAAAACTTAGGCTTCTTTTTGAACGCTCGAAAAGTGCAACTCGCGTTTGTTCAACATTCTTGAGAAAAACGCTACCGGAGGATATTCTTATTGATTCAATGTCGCGAGATAGTATTTTCAGACGCGTCAGTGTCCAAGGTAAATGGAAGATCCTCGTCAATCACTCCAAGGGTGGATGAAGAAAGATATGTCTTCAACGTAGTTAAAACATGCAATGCTTCATCATTCAAAGGAAATTTTTATTCGATGCAATCAATGGTTTGACTTTTTTCGGAACAATGAGGGATCCATTTCGCGTGGTAGGAGAACATCCCCAACATGCGCTGCAGCTCTTTAGCGTTGCGTGGGACGGGCATGTCTAATGCTGGTTTCACGCGACCAGGATCGGGCTGCAAGATTCCTTTGGATATGCGATATCCAAGCAAGTAAATGTTTCTGGAGGCATACACACATTTACTTTCGTTCAGAGAGTAAAGTTGCATTGTTAAACAGCACTCAGAAAAGTTTTTAGATTCTCGTTTCATCAGTTGTGGCCCAGTCGAATTTCTGTCCTACAGCTGTTTTTCAGAATAGCTTTTTGCAAAGCGCTTGTCAATTACACACAAGTTGTGTGTTGTTGTGTGTAATTGACAAGCGCTTTGTGTGTAACTGACAAGCGCTTTATTCCGTTGTCATGTCTCTTTCCATCGATTTTATGTAATAAGTTGTTAGCTTTGACAACTGTCAACCTGTTATGGAAAGAAAAACAGGGGGAGAGTGTCGTAAAACCATTATCACATTGTGTGGCGTGCGTGACAGATTTTGGTTCTCAGCGAAATGACACTGTTTGGTTTCCATTACGGTGTATATACTGTCAGTCGATGCTCTGTTAGCAATATATCTGTCCTGCCGCACAGTCAACATATAGCCTCATCGACACCGGACAATTTTGCCGTTGAGTCGTACGCGGTTACCTACCAGGACAAAGCGAGTCGGGTCCTCGACCCTTTAGCCGTTCGCGTCCGTCCGGTAGCCCGGAAATAGCTCCTCCCATTTTTTCCTGATTGACAGGTGCAAATTGAATGACACTGTTTGCGGACAGAGAGTCTGAAACGAGCNGCATTGTCCGTGGCGGCCGNGGTGCGGTCTGCGTGTCGTGGCGATAATTGGCTGCCGCGATTTGAAAATTTAACAATAGGTAACCAGTGCTTNGGCAAATATTCCGCGTTCTTGCCTCGGTTGAGAGCCTGGTCGNGAACATTAAAATAATTCATGGAAGTCATCTAATAAAGGGGCTGAGACCTCACAAGTGGGGGATGGTCCACTTACCGTGGCTTAATTACCCACCTTAGGCAGCCTAATGCGCTATTTGCTCTTCAAGGTAGAGATTACAATTAGGATTTTTTCTATCGGATAAATTTGACCACGTCAGCTTCAGTCATGTCCTTGGCTGCGTTTCTAATTGCTTAGTGGTTTTATGATTTTTCTGTGTTCGCAATTGCTGCTGGAAAAGAGCCCGCCAGTTTCTCGTGTTCGGCAGCGCCGACTTGCACAATTGACTTAACAGTGAGTGACCTGCGACAATTTTGATACAGAACGTTTCAAATAATATTTGACTATGATTGCAGCGGTATACAAGAGCAGAGCATTAAAATTTACATAAAAAAATATTTTGCATTGCGCTGACGCAGAAAAGGCAAAGTTCATTGTGCAAAATCGCTGATTGGTTTAAAACACCCGGGCAGCAAGTTATGCGTTTTCCCTAGCAATCGTCGTTCACAGATCTTTTGTTTTTTACGAATTATCTTTTGCTGCAATGATGTAGCAGTTGGGTGTGCAAGGGGTGCAAGCGCACCCCTAAAAGTTTTGATTTGTCAAAAATTTGGGCAAAATCTCAAAAAAAATGTGTGCAAAGAAGTTTCGACATATTTTAACAATATTAATGAAATTATATGTTTCGACATTTTTTGACAATATTAATGAAATTGTACTTCGTTATTGAGTGTATAAATAAAGGTTTGTTATGTCATAGAAAAAACATGCGAATCAATAAACTCTTTCTAGTAACCTCATGTTTTACTCTGTGCAGGCACGTAGCAAGGGGGGGGCAATGGGGGCAATTGCCCCCCCAATTCCAAAAGTAGAACCAACAATTTTCAGGTTAATCAAGCTTTTGGTGTGCAAGCCAAAGCAATACTTCAGTGCAAATTAACGAAACTTCTCAAAGAACCTATCCTACTTCAGCTTTTAATCGAACCTGATCAAGGCGCTATGGTTACAAACTGACCATGATTTATCAAATGTTGCGTATAGTGTAAATGCTGGAGAATTCATGCCGTGGCTGACCTTCACCTGAGGTTTAAGCTCCGTGTGGAAGTTGTTGATAATGAAATACAAACTTGCATATACGCACTTGTAATCACTAACCGAAAGTAAAACAAGGAGTAACGCTTTCGCAGGTGTTTCTGGTGCGCCAACTTACTGTAGCCACCTACATGGGCGTCGGAAGGATCTTTCCAGGGGAGGGCAACATGGGATCTTTCCAGGGGCAACCAAAAAATTTTTTCAGGTGGCCCAAAAGTTGTGAAATTTCGTTTTTCCCTCTAGAAACTAAGAAAACAACCCTTTTTTGCTAAAAATTTAATATGAAAATGTAAATTTCAAAAAATCCCCTACTCCCCTCTCCCGACGCCTATGCCCACCTAATGGTGATGTGATCTAAATTTTATTTCAAGAGCATCGCAAAAATTCCTCTCTGATAACTCTGGTGTGCTACAGATACTGTATAACGTACCCTTGTCTGCAGTATAGTCTTACATGAACATAGTAAATTTTTGTTTTTGACAATTTTAAAACTAAATGCGTGAATATAACAGTGATATGTGTTTTAGATGCCATGAAGCACAAGCCTTGGCTAAGAAGTAATCCATTTTCAAAGTCTTTTTTACACAGTTAGGCCAGGCATAGACACTGTTTAGCAACAATAGCATTTATTCTAGATAATTATTTGTGTTGATTAATCATGTAGGCGTACTGTGACGGTTTAATCACGATTATAGCCTCAACGGTTTTATCAATGGTCTCCGATTACCTTGCCGCCAAATAAAAAAACAGTTTTGTCAAGTATTCAGAAACCCACCTGTGCATAGGCTGAAAATGTTTCAACTTTCATCTGATGTTAACTGCCGCCCTATCCTACGGTAAATTCGAAATTATTCAGCTACAGCGCAAAGAGTCAGCAACAAAATCTAACGAAAGTAGAAAGATGCTATTTATTTTGTAAGTGTTTGTTGGGGCATTGACACTGCCATTACTTACAGATAATCTGTTTTCTCGATCATAAAACGCATGTGACCAAAATGAAACTGAATTGAATTTTTTCCCAGTCGATTAGATTTTGTTATTTAAACACTACTGGATTTGAAAAAAGACCCAACCCCTTACGGTAGCATGGCTAGATCAGCGCTTCCCAAACTTTTTTGAGAGCGTCCAAAATCTGAGTTTGGTGAACACCTCTCGATCCAAGCCTCAAACAACGTATGAAGAAAATGATTGTATGGATGAATTTTGGCAGCAAGTTGCTAAGTTCGTTTTCAATGTCAGCAATCTACTCTTTTCTCAAGTGCCCACGCTATATAGACAGACACAGGCAAGCAGTGGTAACGTTGAAAACACAGTTAAATACACAACCCAGGTTTGGATCACCTCTGCGCGACCCATATTTTGACCCTTCTCCACCCTTCTTTGTGTTTTGTAAATCAGAAGCGCGTGTCGTGCAAACAAACCAACCGCAATCACAATGGCGGCCGCGATGACTTCTTGCTCAACTGCAATATTGGCTGCAAAAAAACATAGTGCAGATCTTGCACTTATAGCATCAAGGTTTTCACAAGCGCTTTCACAAGAAAGTTTTACGAGCAAATGTTGGCTTTCATCCAACGTAGAAACTTGGAACTTTACTTAAAAACAAACTTTTAAAACTTGTCAATTCAATGAAAGCAGACTTCCTCTTTGTCGGCTTAAATATAAATATAATTATTCAGAATAAGAAGTGCCAGAAATAGGCACAATTTGTGGATGACGTTTTAAAATCAAGGGGCATTATTTATTTTAATGTTGACACTTTGTTGTTGTTTGCCCCCCC
>JGI24021J15306_10006044_pt1 | contig 14476 bp, 9 predicted proteins | sample Ectturendosymbi1_FD_15306 | JGI IMG/M metagenome (IMG submission 15306)
GCACCTGTTCCACCGAGAGAGACCGGTTGCAACCCAGCACTCCCTGCGCAACTGTGTTGATCATCTGGCAGCTCTTTCCCACACAGGCTATCCGATTTGATATAAATTTGGCTTGCTGTACACCTTAATCGACCAGTCAAGGGGCAACGACTCGATAACCTTGCGGTTTTTTCGGTGCCCCGGAGTTTTTGAAATTGCTATGATTTCTTTCTCGTCTTTGAAATTCTTAACTTTCGCCAAATAAACTCAACTCGAATGAATGATCCTAAGAGTTCTGATGACTCGATAAAATTTCAGATGACTCAAATACCGCTCGGTCTTTGGCTCGAACCGAGTTGAGACTGTACCATACCGCTGCCTATGACCTAGCCAAGGAAGTTTGAACTATCAGGCAATAGATCTACTCGATTGTCATTTTTGCGATTTACTCCACCCGCTCTCAATCAAGCAATCCAATTTCTGAACATGTCCTTTAATCGTATGTCTCAGCAGTATATATTTGATCGTCACTGTTTGTCTGGTGGGGACTTTCTTTCCTGACAACTCGTCGCACAACAGGTGAAGGAGAAAAAGTGTTGTGTGTTTAATTTTGATATTTGGAATGCTGTGCTTCACTGACCTTTTGTTTTTTTACTCATTTTTTGTTTTAAGTGTATGGTAAAAAATTTCCTAGGTTTAATCATCACCAGCCGACAGCGGTAGACCGAATATGTGCATAATAATCCTGGGTCAGGTCTGAGGGTGTCTTTTCAATTTCAGCCTATGTTATACCTAGTAATAGTATTAATACAGTACAAATACTTGAATACTCACTGTAGCGTGCGTTTTAATGCATTGTTTTGTAATAGTCATTTATTTCGGCTAAAATACATTATCATATAAAAGCTTCCCATAAAAATAAACAAATGAATTTTTAATTGATTCAGTAACAGATTTTGTACTTGCCCTTTTATTGTTTAAAAACTAGTAGAGTCAAAACTTTTCTCACCATGAACATTATTTTGTTAAATTTGCTACAATAGATGTAAAAGTGCAATCTGTGCAACCCTTATTAGATTCTGTATATGAACACACACACAAGACTTTTAAAAGAATTTTTGTGTCATGCTGTAGTGTATGACCAATGCATCCACGTTATTGTCATGCTTAAACGTTAAAGGGAATGATAAAAAATGTAGATCTGTTTTTACAACCTACTCTTTAAGGCAAGAAATGCACAAGATGCTATTGTGACTGAAAACATTTTTATGGAAAGTGAAAGTCATGACAGAAAAAAGAGAACTTTTCCGTGCTGTGTGTAAGACCACACAGACAGTCACTAATTTTTCTTTCCAACATGCTCATTTTAGGAAAATCCTAAATGCTGGAATTCCAGACATTGTTCCTAGCCTATTGCCATGTTTCAGTTGCTTTGCATGCCGTGTCTTTCTTGCTAAACAGCAATCGTGCCTGGCTGTGTTGTCATGTGTGTCACATTTTTAAATGCTCACATCATGCATGGTCGTGTGTTGAAAACTCCCAGTTTCCAAACAAGCATATAAATGCAGTTATTATATAGATTTCATGAAACTGCTTGTTGTTGAAACTGCATTCATAAAATCAAAAAAAATGACCCGTATTGATGCAACATTGCTGGATTGGTACAGTGTAGCAGCAGTTTTGATTGTTTTGTTTTCTAACCTTTGTAAGTTCATTTTCGTTTCAGATGTTACTGTTGCACATGTTAGGTGTTTCCAATTGTCACCCATGAATTCTAACAAAATACTTGTTTTTCAATGGAAGATTTTCATCTCTCTTTTGTCTTATTCTGATATCCAACTAACTAACACCAATGTCCATTTTCAGTTTATTCCTGATTGAAGCCCAAATGCACATCACCTTAGTGCTTACATATCATAGTGCCAAAGTACTCAGTTTTAGACTTGTAACATATTTTGGAGCAGCACCATGTTTTGTGGTGTTAAGCCTGAGTTTGTTTCAAATTAAGTGCTTTTAAAATGTAATCTTTTCCATCTTTGTAGTACAAAACATTCACAAAACTTAAATTGGGTTTTAAAATTTGAAAACACAATGCTTGTATGGTTTTATTTGTCTGTTCTGCATGTCAGCTGTGATAAATGCACCGTTCATACAGAGTCTATCATTCCTGGAGTAAAGTTACGCTTTAGTTACTTCTGGCTAGTGTTAATGTTAAGTTACCTCCCTTGCTGTACAGCAGTTAATTGGCTGGGATAACCACAATTTTTTTTCTGTATTTGTGTGAGGCATCAAGATAGGTATTATCAGGCTTTGCTCAAACAAGGCTGAAAAATTGTAACCAAGCTGCCTTAACTTCATAAACTTTGCTCATAGCAACGAGGTGAAATTTGTCATAACATGCCAGGTTTTTGTTAAAGCAAATAACTGACTGCACTCACTGCACAGTGTAAGTTCACCCAGCATATGAAATTACTCTTAACTAAATGGTAGTTTGATTCTTCTTTTGCAGCAGTTATCTTTTTTGATTGTTTTGCCTCTGCCTCATTTTTAATTTATCAAGCAAAATTCAACTCATTTTCTGGATACAATAGGTTTATTACAGCAGATTGTAATATTTCTTAATGAGTCTCCTGCTTCATACACTATTGCTTTTCAAGGAATGATTTTTAGTTACATTTCAATGCTGAGTTGAGTTATGTGTTTTTGTATGACTGAAGTAGCAAATGTTTTTTTAGGTCACTATTCTAATCAAAGATGGCAGCAATTGCAGAATTAATGAAAGCTGGAATATGGTTTGATCGTCAAAAGTATGAAGAAGCTGAATACAAGTACCAGGAATATCTAGTGAGACATACTTTGGGTAACAAATCGGTGGAGGTGGTGAAAAAATCTCAGGTGATTTGTAAGATATGAATGCATGTCACATGCAGCTTTTCAGCATGCTTTGCAAAGAAGAACTAACAGCAAATGAGTATAAACTCATACAGTAAGTCATGGTGCAGAGACTTGATTCAAGGTTTGTGGGTCTTTATTTGTGTAAAATTTACCCTGTTATATTTTTGCATTTGAGAACGACCTTGAGCAAATACAATGTAGATGCAAGTCAGAATAAATGAAATATGTATACCAGCTAAAGTATTTTTCTTTAAGCATTGTTTAATACATAAGTTCAGTTCTTTACAGAGCATTACATGCTTTAAGCAGCATGCTGCTCATAAAACTTTGGATAACTTCTGCCACTGGGAAATTATTGGTAGATTGGATTTAAAATTCTTATTTCTGATCCAATATTCAGCCTGTGCTGTATTTTTTGTATTGCTGTTTCTGATAACTCATAAGTTTGATCTCAAACCCAAAGCCACTCAAAAGGCCGCACCAACGTATGTACGCAGTCAGCAGAGCAGCACCGGCATCAAACTCACCTTCAGATAAAAATTGTCTTTATCAAAACCATTATTACTGAAAACACATGATATACATCTTCAGAAGTGAATAGCCTCATAGGTTCTAATTGATGCATTGATTACTGTTACATCAGTGTGAATGTACAAATGCTTGTGCCGGGTGAAATCTTATACTGGCTGAAAATTTGTTAATGCACCGACTTGAATCACTTAAGAAAAAATCGGATGTACATTTCTTGGCATAATACTGATGATGACAAGCTTACAAAAAACTCAAGCTTATTAATTACACAGAATGGAAGTACTACTAATCATGATTACCTTGAAACAGATTTTCCTCCTTATTTTTATGCTTGAAAATTGAAAAATTGAGCAGTGTTACATCCTCTATTTCAGTATTTTTGTACGTCCAAGCAACTTCCGTATTACTTTAAGATTCACTGCTTTGCTTCTGTCTTGAAACAGTTTTCTTTGTGCGTTTGTTTCTGATGTTTTTACGCTGTTCGATTGTCCATTGCGCTTTAGATGCACCGTAGCAGCCGCGGACGATCGCCTAAGCTGGTGCAGCGTTATTGTATTCGACCTTTGATCCTTACATGCCGGAGAGATACTGCGGCATGCCTTTTAACTTTGTCTTTCATTCTTGTGCGGTTGTACAGAGATCACGAATCTGATAGTTGAGAGGTAATGCAATAGCTCGAACGTGAGTGAAGTCACAAGTTGCTGCCAGTCATTTTGAGTCTTTCAATTTTTCTGGAATAGTAATATTTGAAGTATTAGATGGTAGTACTGTACAAGTGGTAAAGAGAGAAAAATGAGCAAGTTCGGAACAAACAGTTACTAAACCTCATGGAAAAGCAACTACCGGTTACGGAAAAAGTATTCCCGAGGCAATTCAACTTTTTTCGTAAAATGAAGTGACCTGAGAGACTAATGATAAAGGTCGCAGTCATTCAGAGGCATTCAAAACCACACTTGGACTCGTCACATCGCTGTTGTTACAACACATTAACGTCATAAAGTAAAAAGATGTGTTATATGCATGGCAATGCCTTAGCAAATACATTTAAAGGATGCCACCATTTTTTCTTTTTGTTTTCAAGATAATCCTTATTATCGATATGTTCGGAAAATAGCGGTTTGATGAAGTTTCTTGGTTTTTGTATTCAGTGCATCGAAATAGATCGTTTTCCTTCACTTACATCATTTGGTAAAAAGCTTAGTTGCTCCTCTCTGCACGCTCAAACATCTTGCTAACTTGTGCAGGTTATAGATCACGATTGTAGTAAGTTACAAAAGCTTGAACAAAAGATGCAATGCTGGACGATGTAATACATCGGCGATAGTGGATTTAACAGTAAACCGACTTTGTTAAACAAGAATTTGAAAAAAAGTGTACGCGTTGTAATCACCACGCAATAATTTATTATTAGATCAGCAAATGACTATACCGTTCCAAAACTTGTCACTAGCCATGCTAAACCATCCATCGCTTGCCTGTATCAGACATGGGGTAATCGTCAATCGTAATTACGATTACCCCATATCGATTAATTAATCGATTGAAGTGACCAAAAATGAAACGATTACATTGCCAATTTATTCGTAATCGACGATTACTTTCGCGATTAAATTTGGAAATCTTCACCCTACATCACTGTGCAATGAACCGCGGTTGTGGTGGATGGGTTTCCTCCTTTATCATCGTTTGTTATGGTTATGTTTCAGGAAAGGCTATTTACCCGTCTATGTGGTTAAAATCCAGACAGTCCAGGGGAAAGTACAGCGTTTCTAACTAATTTTCGCTTTGTTCCAGCGAGCCTTCCTGTTGGCCGCCAGAAGTAACGTAGTGAGTCTAGTCCAGTGAGACATAGCAACAAACATAGGAGCTCCTCATAAAAGCGGGTTCACACTTCGGCAACAGAATAGCGGGACATTCCGAGGATAGGTGTTCCTTTTCATTCATATATATTCAGAGTGAACTTATAAATGTAAGTGCTGGAGTGGGCTATGTATATAATTAGTACACTATTTTATATGCAGTAAATTAGCTTTCTTTCAGAGAAATAAGATACTTTAATCCAAGTCGAAAGTACCTTTCCACAAGACTGATAACTGGCATGTCAACCGTGGTCCCCCAGATACTGGTAAAAAAAAACTCAACGAAACCTGTGAGGTTTTGTTAACCATTGACTATTGCTGCAATAGACAGATGCCGAGATATATTGGCCTCACTGTTCATTTCATTTCAGATTAAAAGCTTCACACTGCTATGTTGGCTTGCAGACGATCGTAACTCGTTGAAGAAATAGTCAGCAATTTTGAAATTACTAAAACGAATTTTCAGCGTTGCTGGACGAATGTTCAAGCCTGATAGATATCGTTTGACTGACAAAAGATTTGAAGCGTTGATGTTTATCAACTGTAACAAAGATTTTAAACATTGCTTATTTTTGTTTAATCAATATTTTAAAGTGTTTCTTGCAGTGGAGTAATTGACGAGAGGGAAGAGGGGCGATTTAACTCCCCTGGCCACCTAAATGCAAAAACCATCCCCCAACTTAGCTTATATTTCGGTTTTAGTATCCTTTTAATAGTTTTTCAGTACGCTGTCATCTTTTTGCATTTTTCGGAGTATTTTCCGTTGATCTGTAGTTTCAGTACTGCATAGCCATCCACACCCGGATTCACCATCATTTATCAAGTTTTTTTCCGAGTGTTGACTAGTAGGTCCCTTACAATAGGCCAGTGTGCCTATTTCAGCTAAGTTTCTCCTCTAGCTCAAACCTCTAGTTACGCCACTGGTTTGTTGACTGCACTGCACGAACATCTCAGTAAACAACCAATGCTTTTTTCCGGTGCTTGATCCTTACAGATTAGTAATTTCGTTTATTGCATTGATTCCGGTCGTGTTTGTCTGAAAACATACTTACATAAAACTAGGAAAATAGGTTTTGTTTTCTTTCTGAAGATGTTTCAAGACAAATGTTATCGCAGTTGTAATCGTGATTACTTACAATGTAATCGATTACGATCAATCGTAAGTAATCGTAATCTATTACATTTGTGCTGTAATCGCCCCATGCCTGGCCTGTATGATTAACGCTTGCTTCTCACTGCACTAATTTGATAATACAGTAACACTGTGCACGGCACACTTTGTCATATATTTTGTGTTGATTATCGTGTCACTAGTTCTCGAAACGCTTTTTCTGCAAGTTCTTCATGTGCCAAATTTTGTTAAAGTAACTCCACATCAAACTCTTTTTCGAACAATGGAAAACAAGCAACTCTTGTATTTAATGTAATTTTCTCGGCAAAGTCCGAAATATTGTTAAAATACTATGAACACATTTTGGATAAAATTCGTCATTTGCTAAAATTCCTGTGCTGTTTGGCCTGCTTGTGTTCATCGTTCACGCAATTATCAGTGTAATCCATTGCTTCGCCGATGTCTTGTTTGTTACGCCAATCAACTTTGAAAAGGTTAGTTTACAACTTCGTAATAACTTCGTACAGCAAGGTTTTATTTTCTTTAGGTTGCTGACCGCGCAGGAGGCAACCTGTCTCAGCAAATCAAACAAGCCAGGCAAAAAATTCAGAACCTGACTGCATCGCCAGCAACCACCACTCCAGTATGTCTTTACCTTCAGTCCTAAGGGAATTGTTTGCTAACCGTCGTGATTAAAAAAACTGAAGCTGTCAGAAAATTCTCAAGTTTGCCGTGATTTCTTTTGCGCATGCGTTTGTATCCTTACTCAGCGGAAATTGATGACCAAACCCCGACTTGTTCATTTTCACTACTTTTGCATGCATGTTGGTTGTGCATGGCTGAACCCTTATAACACACTGCAAAAAAACATCCATATAATTAGGTTTACCAGTTCGTGTCGCACCATTTGAAAAACTGTAATGGCTCTTGTTTTCTAAACTCGCCTGAACTGAATTCAGTCGGTGCTTTGATGTAGTAGCAGCAAGCCGTCAAATCAATAACCCCCATGCACTTTAGGAAGATGCTGATTCCGTAAGAAAGCAAGTCGATGCTTTGACAAAAGAAAACGAAAGGCTTCGCGACGCTGTTGCCAGCATGACAAAACGTTTCGAGGCAATCGAAAACCGCCTGTCAGCGCTTGAACGCTCCTCCCCGCAAGCTGCTGCTCCGGCTAAGGAAGAAACAACGGCTGCCGAGGTGCGTAGCGGCTTCTGTCGCCGATATTATGTCGTTATCGGCTGAACCTTCATTACTGACGATTACATTTTGGGCTCCGCGTTGATATGAACTCGTAGTATATCTGAAGGTGACTTAAGCGTTGTCGCCGCAAAATTTTTGACTCTATTTTTCGATGTAGGCTGCTGTTATTATCTGCTCCACTTCAGGAATCCGATACTGACTTGGTATCATGCAAGTGCTGTCACCGATTTCACACGGTGTTTGCAGTCATTGTCAGCGAAACCTTGATTTTATAAACATTGTTGTTTTTATTTTTATTTTTTTCGGAAATCATGGGCTTGTTGTTGGGAATCGCAAGTATTTATGTTTTTCCTATGATTTTGTTCATTTTGCGTTGACCTGTTAAAACAGGATTCTTTTATTCGTGCCGCATCGAGCATGTTCGACCACCTGCGCAGTGGATGAGATGGAAATTTTCGCACGATGCGTAGTTGCACATCGGCTTGGGCTGCAGCGCCCATCCATTTTGAACCAAACACCGTCTCACTAACACTTTGTCCAATAATCCAACGTACGGTTAATGACCATCTTGCTTCGGTCCACCAGCTTTTCGTTATGGCTGATTTTAAGCCGATCGGTTTCCACGGGCAACAGTTAAACTCAAAATTGGATTTTCACGTTCTCTTTCGCGGAGAACGTTCGGCTTTTAAGTAAATTCTAAGCATGTAAACAAATATCATCAAGTTCAGCCGCAAACATCCTGTGGTCAGGAACATCAGCTGCAGTCCGTGAGCTTCGCTTTGTGGCAATTCGTTGGAAGCTGCTCTGTTTTTGTGTTTGTTTCGTAAATTGATATCGACCGCACATTTCCAAGTGAAAGATGGAGCTTGTGATTTGTTCCTGTTTGAGACGAAATAGCCGGGACTTTGCCGCTGGAAATTCGCATCAGCTCGCGTTAAGTGTAGCTCGATGTCGCGCGAAATATAACAATCGCACTCTGCTGCCGTTTCGCAGAAACCACTTACCAACGGGACAGCCGAAGATGATGATGATGATGATGATGACGACATCGACCTATTCGGCTCAGACGACGAGGAGGAGGACGCAGAAGCCGCGAGAATTCGTGAGGAGCGGTTGAAAGCGTACCACGAGAAAAAAGCGAAGAAACCAACTGTCATTGCCAAATCCAACATCATCCTTGACGTCAAACCTGTGAGTTCAATTTATCTATCCAGCTGGCAGCAGTTGCAGATCCACTTTGATATCTTGACGAGTTTCTATTTGCTACCTGCCTAAAAACTGTTTTTGTTGATCGAGAGCGTTTCAGTGAAGTCAGACACTACCAGTTTCGTTGATTTTTTTGTCACACTGGCAAAAATAGTCTTGTATTGTAGAATCAGTGGAATAATACTGTTGTTTTTTACTACTAACTGTTTTGTGTTGATGTGCGAGTCAAGACTAAGGAAGCCGTGATGTGTCTAAAAAAGTCTTTAAAAATGGCAAATCGCATAAGTTCATTAAATGCTCTTCATTCCCTGCCCCTCGTTTAAGAGTAAAGGTGTAAATGTTCTTTAATCCTAAACGCTACGAAAAATTGCAAAATATTTCGCCCAAACGTGAAATCTGCGACATTGCTTGCCAGTGGGATGACGAAACCAACATGGAGGAATTGGAGAAATGCGTGAGGAGCGTCGAAATGGATGGTTTGCTTTGGGGCGCCTCGAAATTAGTGAAAGTAAGCTGACTGGCTTTGTGCACTCTGGTACTGTGTTGCATGTTGATCGACTTGAATGTGATAAACTGAATCGCGAGTAGTTTAGTGTGTTTGCAGAAACGAACCTACTATCATTTTACACCCGACTTCATTTCATTGTTTGACGAGATGTCATTTTTCCGCTATTTCCATTCAGCTTATTGTTGCATTTTACAACCAATGCTTTGCGCACTTGACGCTGATGACCTTCTTTATACCATTTGATAATGCTCTCCTCCATTACGCTGTTAAGACGTTTTTAGCTGGTGTTGTTGCATCTGCATCAGCAAATCCCGTGCTCAGATGTAGAAAATGCTCAAGGGAAAATGCGGTAATCGTGATCGAGCGAAATGAAACGGAAACGTTCATGTACCGGGTTGAACAAACAGAACAGGCCCAAATTTTAATGACCTATGGTGGAGATATATATCAAGAAAAGTGGTGATGAGACCAAATGCGGTACACGCACATGTTACTTTCGTCGCTGAGAGTCTGGAGAGATTTTTATTGTTTTCCTTTAATCGAATGCAGGTAAACACATACGCACGTTTCCAAGAACATGTTCATAAACTTCCGTCCCTTGCTTGAGTAGGTTAGGACACTTTGCCGCGTCACCTCACAACAAGCAGTTTGACCCAGGTCCCACCTGCCCTGGGTCTCGTTTCCTTTCGCGTGCGTTACATTTGGCTCGCAAGGCTTTCGCGCGCGATTTCGGCCGACTGTTCACTTTTTAGTGATTGGCGCGGATTTTCCTAAATAGTCTGTTTAAGGAAAAACATCACTCGATTGGAATTTGCCCAGATCGCTTTCGGCATCCAGAAGCTCCAAATCACGTGCGTTGTTGAGGACGACAAAGTCGGCACCGACGATCTCGATGAGAAAATCACCGGGTTTGAAGACTACGTAAGTTGTCCAGTGACGAAAGCTCGTGGGATTGATACAAAAACTAATTTGAATTAATGTTCCTCGTTTGTGAATCTGTCGTGATAATTTCCAAGGTACCAAGCTCTTACAAAGTAAAACTTAGAAGCAGGGCTGTGGAACCGCAACTCAAATTTCAGGCTCCAGCTCCGGGCATCCAAATTTTTGGCTCCGAGTTACGGTCGATCGATGACTCACATGCTCAAACCACGGCAGTTAATCAGTAATGAAGCGCATGTCTTAATTGCCGGGAGCGGAGCATCGCCGCCTGGTTCGTTTGCTCGCAACGCCATGTTCAGTTCTTTGTTCGCCGTGTTAGAGATAGGTGACCGTTGTGGTGCTTGGTTAAGCTGAAGTAGCTATGATCTTTGCAGTGAGGGTAGTGAACTCGGCTGTCAGAGTATCGGCTTAGCTTGTGTTAAGCTTTGCTACGGCATCTATGTGGTTACCAGGGATAACTATCATTGCTGTATCTACGCAGGAGAATTAGCGTTGAACTCCCTGGTGCCGTGAATGTTTGTAAAACACTACGACCTACTCTCTAGATACCCCACGATATTGCACGACGCCCTTGCAAGTGTAAATTGACGTTCAGTACACGGTGACGTGATCATCGTGGACTTCCACGCAATTGTATGCTGCGAAGATTTGAATGAACTCTAGTACAAATGTACCGTACTAGGTTGTTGTATTGAGAGCAGGCTGTGTGCTTTCGCAAGTCACAGCGGCCAGCGGAGACTTACCTTGAAGTTGAGCCTTACACCTTAACAATCCGGCTCCACAGCCCTGCTTGAAAATGTTTCTTATCGTGCTTCGAGCTGCGTACGTCGTGCAAACCCAGTCATTGAACACACTGGTTGTCCCACATTCATTCTTCCTTTGCTCGAAGTGCAGTCGACCAGCTCTCGAAATCGCAGGAGATAATGCGCCGTGTGTTTCACCCTGCGACCGTCACCAGCTGTGAAACATTGATTTGAAGACCTTTCCTGACTCGTTGAAGTGTTAACAAGTATAAGCAAACAATGATTTGTTGACGCAAACAACGATTTGTTATGACATATTGACATCGTGTATGGACGTGACTCCTTTACTAAAGCATCGCTGCGTTGACGCGACCAACTGTAAGCTTCACTTGTCGCTGACACATTTTTTTCATCGCGTTTGGAAAAAGAGAAAACGAAAGTAATCGCAGACCATTGTTGGGTCCGATTTTCACACAGAAAACCGAGCCAATGGGCCACCGAAGTCAAAGCGTCGCATCTTTTCAAATTGCGCGGTGCGCGTGAAGATAATAGTGTACAATGGACGGCCAGCATGCTTAATAAAAACAAACAAGACTAATAAATTGATTCTTTTTCTGATTTCCTCTGGCTCGTGCGGGCTGTAGTCCGCCCACTCCTGTCTAGAGCACAGAGGTCAGTTATGTACAAGCGCATTGATATTGTCCCGTGCTACTTCGCAGTAAATACGGTCGTCAGCAAGTGAGTTGGTCGGTAATATTTTGTTTTTTTTCACCAACAGGTGCAAAGCGTCGACATTGTTGCCTTCAACAAAATCTAGTCGAGCTCCGACGTTGCTCGCGTGGTGGCAGGGCTCGCCTCCTCTGCTGCACAGCGCTGCTCTCTGCGTTCCCGAATCACGACTTTGCTGCCGAAATAAATATTTGTCCCGTTGCACCCCCGGGCGGTTCTTTCTTCGTTCTTATGCTTGTAGTTGCTGCTGCAGCCAAGGTCTTTCAATTTTAGAGAAGTTCCAGACAAAGCACATGCACGGTTCTGCTGCTTGATTGACAAGTTATCAAAATTCTGAAAAAAGGTCGCGTATATTAGTTTTTTAGGCAGGGATCATGCATCCTGGCCGACATATAAATGTAGTCAACAAAAGTCCGGCAACTCGATGTTCACCTCAACAACTCACACTAACGAGGTCTTGTTTATGGATGTTCACAATAATAAATCTGGTCACAAATCAAATAACTTTAAACAGTTATCCAGGGATAACTAGTAAGTGTTTCGAATTTGGTGACCACTTTCCGTCTGTCGAATCTGGCCATGATCCTGAAGCCACTAGTGGAAATTACCTTCAATTCGTTATTTTTAATTTCAAACATGGGGTTCCAAAACTTCACCAGCCATGTTTTCAAGGGAAATTGCAATCTCGGTTGGATAATAGAAAACATTCCTTTAAAAATTGTGAGCGGGCACAAAAAAAGCAAACCAAGCCTTTCCAACATTTCCGTCGATCAGCATTACAATACTGACAACATCACATGGCCACTGTGCCAAGTGTCACAACACGAAGATGGGTTCCAGATGACGCACGCATGCGAGAGTGAGCTGCTATCTAGGTCTACAACTTACGATATTCACGTGAGACACTGCCAGAACCCAAGCACGCTTTGAAAGTTATGTTCTTGTCTCACAGTGTGTTCTGAATCAACGTTGCACTTAAGCAACGAAGCACTTTACTCAAAGAAATCGCCTTAAGTTGCAACTCTGAAGGGCAAGAAGTAGAATGATCGCACACTTTCCGAATCCTTCGGAAACATGTTTTAGGCATCAGAAGCTCAATTTTAGTGAAAAAGTAGCGAAACCTTAACAAAAATTAGCGATCACACGTTACCATGGCGTCCATGAGAATAAAGCTGTGAGTAGTATATTACTGTAGGTTGAAGGGTCCGGCTCTATTTCTTTGTTTTTTACCTCCATTTTATCAGTAAGCGCATTAAAATCCCAGCTCTTACCGTCTGTATGTTTACAGGTCCAGCTCTATTCTTTGTTTTTACCTCCATTTGCATCATTAAAATTTCCCGCATATAACTGTAGGTTGAAGGGTCCAGCTCTATTTACCGTCAAGCGATTCCCGTGTGAACTAGGGTATTTATCCGATCTGGAAGAATGATTCGTTTGTCATCATTGGCAGAAAGGGCGACCTTGTTGACAGTTTCTGTGAATATTTCATGCTGCCGACTTCTGATTACGTTCATTGTTCTCCGCTGTTTTTTGCCATAGAAAAGGCAATTTTTATAGTCATCGAATGAAATATTATTTTTTACTACACCTTTTTTTACACCTTTACATTTCTTCTCTTCATCTAGTTCCTTTTTGTAGGCATACAATTTTGCTCGTAGACCTACAAATTCTGATATGATCTTCCCACCAACCTCGTCCTTAAACATACCAGGGACTTTTTTGTTAAGTCTCGGAAGACTGTAATTCTCAAAGTTGGAGGTATCAAATTTATCTTTGTTATCTTCTCGGATATCTTCAAAAAAGTCGTCAGTTTCGATCTCATACATCAAAGAATCCATATCAGTCATCAGCAACTTTGCTTTTGGTCCATACTTCTTGATGTAATTATAATGAAAATCATACATAGGAGTCTTTCATAAATCTAGGATTGACATTCCGAGATAAACTGACTTGTTGAATACAAGTTCTGTTTTTTTCATATGCACCACAATATGATCTTCATTGAATATTGTTGTTCGTTCATAATTAGGTTTTGCAGCCAACTTCTCCGCGGATTTGCCATTTGTTTTAAGTCTTATATCAACTCTGTTTCTGATGTCTTCCATTGTCTTTCCAAATACGGAGTTATTCATCAATTTGAAGAAATCTTTTTCAAACTCAATTGAAGCTTTTGTTCTTAGTTTTGTATTTAACTCGACATAAGGCTTCATCCACGGCTCTTTGAAAGAAATTCCACGATGCATTTTTATTAATTTCAGACCGAGGTCTAAATACTGTTTTAAATTTTTACAATGTAATATATATTTTTTCTTGTCGGCCAAATTAGGGATAAGTTTTTCTACTCTATTTACAGTAATCCTCTCTGGGACAAGAGGATAATCATTATGAAGATCATGAAGTTCTTTTGGATACTCTAAATCAACCTCAAGAATGCATGGAAATTCTTCCCAATTGTCTAAATCTTTTTCATCCACTTGAAGTCACTAACCGGCAATGGTTGACTCATAGCCCAGCCGTACAAGTTGTTAGCATCAAGATATTGAATAAATTTCGATTTTTCTTTTGAATTAAAATCGTTCATATGCTTATTATTTGCTTTTGCATATCGTTTTGAAATCATGGAGGCTCCCCCATGTATCCCCTGCTCTATCATTAGAAGCATGTCTGGATGACTCAATTCAAGTTGAACTTCAGTCTTTTTTAAACATGCATCCCATGCTAGTCCAGGCGCTGAATAATACCAACAAGGATCAAGTTCATAATTTTTTAAACAAAC
>JGI24021J15306_10006047_pt1 | contig 14472 bp, 7 predicted proteins | sample Ectturendosymbi1_FD_15306 | JGI IMG/M metagenome (IMG submission 15306)
TTTCTTCGGCGTGGACCTGTGTTTGTTTTGCTAATAATAAAAGTTTTCGGACATTGAACAAGTAACTTTTTTAAGGTTGGATAAGTTTGAGAATAATTTCTGAATTGTTTTGGAGGTGCGCTTCTGCTCGGGAAACGTCCCAGTAAGCCTGGGTAATGGTGAGAATGCAGTTTAACCAAACTGTGTATGGTTATCAACCGTGTTTGTTAAAAAAAGTTACCAGAGCAGTTGGATCTTCACTGCTGTGCAGTCAGTACACATCCGGATAAACTCGTCGTTGAGCCTCCTCCTAAAAAAATCCTGGATCCGCCTATGCATGCCATAGTTTAAATTACTCGAAATCAAAAACGTCTTTCAACTGCGAGTAGTGTCCCGACATTAAAACCACTTTTATTTCAATACAACCTTTAGAAGTGTATAGCCTACAACATAGCCCATAGTGCCGCCCCCATAAAAGTGCCGCCAGGGGCGGACCACCCCCCCGCCTCCCCTTAGCTACGCCACTGCTTAAATCCATTGACGGAGTGTGCAGACTGGTCACAAACTAAGTCTGTATTATTTGATCATGTGTAAAATGCTGTCTCTTTCGTCTTAAGAAACAGCGAACCCACTAATTTAATCGCATGTGCAGTATGTACTGGGACGTGGGACCAATAGCGTCCAACTTCATTCTTAATAAATAGGGGACAAAAGTTAGCTATTTTTTGTATGTGTCAGCCGGACACGCGTGCACAAGAAGCTCTTCGGTTCTTTTTTTGTATTGCTTCGTAACACCACGCAGTGCCTCGCTCTCTTCAAATCTTCCCAGAGCCGTATCGACAAACTTTGTGAATTTCGTATTCGTTACCATTGCAGGATTTAACTCTAGTCTAAAGTACCTACTCGTAATTATTCAGTATCAAGCAGTTTTCCCCACTTTTTAACTAGCATACCATTTTGATATCTCGTACGTTCTAACTACAATCAGCAAAAGCTCCTGAACTCACAAATGAACAAAAAATGCCTTTAAAAATCGAATACGTGAACAACTACCGTCCCTGGGCTGAAAATCCCAAAATTAAAAATAGAAAATAACCAAAATTGCGACGAATTTTATTGAAGTAGATGATTTTGTCTTTTCTCCACCAGCTGCTTGGTCCATGCGAGGAATACCTTTGCTAATAGTGTATTGGTAATCATGTCCAGGCACAGAAAGGTTTCAGTTCTTCATTTCGATGGTTTTCACAGCTGAGGCATCTTACTTGCCCTCGCACATAGATAGAAAAATCGATAACTGGGAACAGCGTGACGGGTTAACTTCGGGTACGATGAGGTATAACTCAGCGAGAAGTCTATCTGCAGCATTTCTTGTGTTTCGTCTTAGCAGTCTCATCAGCTTGAATATCTAATAGCTCTTCTTGTTTCCCTTTTTCCACAGGCAGATTCGCTGGATCAACGAAGAACGAATTGGTGGAGTAAACACAGCATACAACGTCCGGCAAGTAACGCATCAACTCTGTCTTGAGCTGTGAGAGGTGACAGACAATTGCTGTCGAAGATTATCTTTAGGCCTGTTCTCAACAGTAGTCACGAGTTTTAACATTCAGCTTTTGATTTTAACATTATTTATCACGAGATCCAGCTTCCAAACAAACCCCCCTAACTTGGAGATGCACTCTTCCACATTTCAGTTGGCCCCTGGAACCGCTGGCTGAGGTTGATTAGACTTCAAAAATTACCGATAAGTGGGCCAACCATAAATTAGACTCCTTGCTCTTCAGATTTGTTGAAAGCTTGAAATTCGTCCCCTACATCATTGAAGCAGTTCACACTCCAGTTTGAATAGATGCCAGGTCGCATTAGCTCGGTAGAACAAGCGGACTTCCGTGCAGTGGAGAGAACAAGTGCAATCGGAGCTGAAATCTTCACAGAGCTGCTTCAACAACACAGCATTTAGGGCGGGTGTTCCAAAAAAATCCGCGGCTCTGATAGTTGGTGCAAGCATGATAACAGATCTTGAGGAAGCACCATAACACAAAGGGCAAATCTGGGTATGAACTGACAGTGGTGACGGTTTGACAACATGGCTTTGACGTGGGCATCAAATTGATTTTCGAATTTCGAGCAAGCATAGAGGGAGTCCCGTCTATTGTGCATCCAATAAGCTTTCCACAGTCCGGTTCAATAAGTGTGAAAAATGTCCAAAACGTTGAAAATATCTGATTTTATTGTGCTGTGAAGTTTCTGAATCATGGGTAACTCTAGAAAGCGCACATAGAAACGTAATTGAGAGCAGCTAGCAACGTCAGTCGACTCGTCCAGTTAAAATGGAAAACACAAGCTTTGAGGGTTTCTGGTTATAACGCCGATTCTGTAGAATGTCATTTACGTTCATTTACTTTTATTTTGTCTCATTTTTAGTGAACCTAAATACATTGTCGCACCACATAGAGGACCTTCACGTACCACATGCGGTACGAATCCCATAGTTCGGGAACTAATATTGTAACTTATTATACAGTTTGAAAGAAACTGTAATCCCACTTGCGCATGTTTCTTCGTGTTGAAACCAATGATTTTGCCGTTGACGCTGAATGATTAAAAACAACATTTTGTGGCTGAAATCGAAATAAGTAGTTACGAAAATGCTAGCTTGTAGGCAGTGGTGTATTTAAGGGGAGGCGAGCGAGGCACTTGCCTCGGGCCCCCCCTTTTTAGCCCCCCTCCCCCCTTGAGGTGTTACGCGCGTAACTTTTCCTTATTTTTGGTGAAAAACATCTTATGTATTCATATAATGTACTACAAAGCAGATCATAAGTAAGTGCTCTCCTTTCAAAGGGCCCCCAAAAGAAACTCTAATATGTAGATAGGCTACTTTGCTTTCAAAGGGGCCCCCAACAACAATTGCAATTTAAGGTAACCTGCTTTCACAGGGGCCTTTTAAGAAACTAAGAAACTGTAGTGTGTAAGTACTCTGTTTTCAAAGGGGCCCTCAACAGCTATTGCAATGTGCGAGCGCCTTACTTTCACAGCGGCCCCAAGCAGCAACTTTTATGTGAAATTCCTTGCTTTCACAGAGGCGCCCAACTTCAACTTTAATGTGTACATACCTTGCTTTCAAAGGGGCCCCTAACAGCAATTGTAATAGGCAAGTACCTTGCTTTCAAAGGGCTCAAAACCACAACTTCAATGTGTGAGTACCTTGCTTTCAAAGGGTCCCCAAACAGCAACTTTAATGTGCAAGTACAATACTTTCAAAAGCGCCCCAAACAGTAACTTTAATGTATAAGTACCTTGCTTTCAAAGGGACCCTAACAGCAACTGTAATCTGTAAGTACTCTACTTTCAAAGAGGCCCCACCACCATCTCCAATGTGCAAATGAAGAAAATCTTCAAGCCAACTTCTACAACTAAAAAATTGTGGATTAAAAGTTCTGAAAAGACCCTATCGAATAAGAGCAAGTTTTTATACCAAATGATAACTTTTTATTCCATGATAATTTTTTATGCTAAATGATGATTTTTAGAGATTGAAGTAGGCTTATTTGGTGTATTGATAATAATTTTATGAAAATACCACAGTTCAACAGAAAGTATCCAAGTGGAGCACCAAAACAAATAAAAAGGAAGAAAGAATAATAAGAAGGCTACATTTATGCTTCTTATCACGCAACAGCAATGGCATTTTTGAATATTATGAGTACTAATTTTTTCTAAAAACATTTCAGGTGGTTTGATTTGAAATTAGCCCATGCTTGAAGTTGCAGATTGTTTGAAGCTTGACTAGTAAATGGTTGGTTTGAGGTAGACTTGTTAGGTGATGTTAAAGCTTTTTTTGCCAGGTCTTAGCCAATATGACTTGAACCATTTTTTCAGTACAGATTTAATCAATTGTGTAGGCTACTTGCTGCAGGAGAAATGTTTGCGATAATGTACATGATGTTTTGTTTCCTATATTTGCACATTTTTCAAACAACTAGTGTCAGCGCGAGATGAGAGCAGCCTTTAATCATTCAGCCTCAAAGCTTTCCAAAACACAAAACAAGCCTCAGGTTGGATGCTATTGTATGCTATGTTCTTGTAGTTGAAAAGATGAAATTTAAAACAAATTTAGTGTTTTAAATTCTTCCTGGTTATTGTTTATGGTTTCATGGATTCCCATAAAGACATGACTGAACCAATTCAGGATACCAACTAACAAGAATTTTTTCAATGGGGGAAACTGTAGTTTATTGATGGTGAATGCAGAGAAATGGGGCGCAAAAATAAAGAAGTAGGGGCGATGTCAACTTGCTATCGCCTAACTTTTATGTGTTGCCAGCCTTGTCTTCCCAACCTTCAGTGTTTTCAAAGTTGTGTATCATGAACACCCTTTGCGTTTTCTCCTTCTACTATGTCAGTCACGCCGTAGTCTCAGGAATGAATCCTTGGGTATCTTAGGTTTGATCAAAAGTTCTCATCACGGTTGGCGGAGTATGATGACGTCATCAGAGGGACCCCCCTTTTTAGTCTTGCCTCGGGCCCCCCAACCCTAAACCCACCACTGCTTGTAGGTTGTATAGATAGACATATATTTTATTTAGACCCTGTACCGCAACTCTCTGCAAATATGCATACGCTGTTTAAACTATGGAGAGGGATCCAAATTAGTTTTAGTAAAAATGTCTGGCATGTATATTGTCAATACAGATGAAGTTCTCACTCTTTCAACTGCTGCAAATGCTCTTGTTTAACATTTGAAGTTCAGTCTTAGAAAACGCCGTATTAAAAACATCCACTCCCGTGCTTGATCATAAGTGTTTTGGTTTTGAGCTTAAAAGGTTAGCTTACTGATCTTTTCCAGGACCACTTTATGCATGATGGAACTGACCGCTACAAATTTTGAAGTCGATAGAATCTGAAGCTTCCGATATCTTAGATTGCGATTAAAATCTAAGGTTCCTCAAGTTTTGCACATTTATCATGTAAGTTCAGCAGTCCATACTGGTTCACTATGTTCTATTGTCAACTGAATGTTGTCAACAACTTCAGAACTTGTTCATAACGAGTAGGCCACAGTAAAGAGTGAGAAGAACTTTAAAGTGGCCAACATTTTATTACTTTACAAATAATTTGTTAACCGTGTTAATTCAAGCTCTGTTACAGGAATTCTCAAATCCGAAAATGAATTTGGGGAACAGCCACTGCTGCACGTGTGAAGGACAATAGCCACTGGGGACACTGCTCCCTAACATTTTTGATGCCTCCTAAATTGTTTTGAACATTTCTAACAATAAATATGCAACACGAATTTATTCACTGCGTCCTAGAATTCACTACTTTTCTTATTAGTCTTTTCATACCGTAGCGCAGTGTAGTCGGTCTAATCACAACAACATCATGATTTCATTGTGGATTTCAACGACATTCAGCAACGCATGCAGTTATTCGGGTAAAAGCCGAGGCATATTTGCTACGCACGTAGCATAAAAGGCAGAGATTTTTTCCACTTTTAAACAGAAAACGTTGTCTAGACGTAAACGATTAGGCTATTGGATGTTTGGAACTCGATTCCAATTATAAAAAGTCTTCCTCTCCAAAAAGCTGATGCTCCCAAACTTTCAACTGTGGCTACGGGCATGGCCGTCCGCAGGGGGGTAGCAAAACGGGCATTTGACCCCACTGGAAATTGGGAATAAGAACCAAAAAATTCTAGAAAAACCTGAAGTGAGCAACGTAATTCCGATTAAATGACTTAATTCTTGCAATGGCATTTTATTTGTCAGTATGGCACTCACACTGCACAAGAGCCAGGTTCACTGTTATGGTGTCATGCAATGATGAGCTTGCAGCTCATGCATGCCCGCTTCTTTGCCTGCAGAGGCAGGTTGCGAAACTTGTGATCGGATTGTTCTACGATTAGGCTTTATTGCGTTCCGGTAACAATTACATGGTAACAAATATAGGCGCTTTGCCGCATGCGAGCGTTCAAACGCAGACATCTTGGCAGGTAATCAGTGGTGTAATTAAGGGGAGGCGAGCGAGGCACTTGCCTTGGGTCCCCTTTATGAGAGGCTCGCCCTCGTGGTGTTTCGTGAGTAAATTTTCCTCATTTTTGGCGAAAAACCTTTTATCCGCTCATGTACTATTTTCCGATGCACATCATAATTACGTAGTCTGCTTTCAATGGGCGCCCAACAGCAACTGTAGTATGTTAATACTACGCTTTCAAAGGGCTCCCGATAACAACTCCAATGTGTAAGTACCTTGGTTTCAAAGGGGCATAACAGCAACTGTAATGTATAAGTACCTCGGTTTCAAAGGGGCCCAAAAACTATTTAAGAGAAGTGCCTAACACCGTGGCCCGCATATCCCCTTCCTAGGCTTGATCAAAAGGTCTTATCACGGTTGGCTTAGTATGATGACGTCATCAGAGGGCCCCCTTTCAGTCTTGCCTTGGGCCCCCCAAAACTATGTCCACCACCACGGCCCTTGAGAGGAAAAAAATGTGCTGGTACGATACCCATTTTGGGCCCCTTTATACATTATTACTAATTGAGAGCTTTCAGTACTATGACTCAAAGGTAGGTCCATGTGCTTCGTTATTTTACATTATAACCATTAACACCTGTAATTAGGTGAAGGTGGGGGCACAGTAGGACTAGGGATACAGTCGTCTTTTTTGATTTATTCAAAAAGTTGAAAACGTTGAACTTCAAAGTTTCCATGACGATTTAGTCTCACACCAGCCGTAATACCAAAGTGAATTTTTCCTTGAGAGGCAGCTGTTGTTACGAGTTACAGAGTAAGTCGTGCTTTTGCTACACAAAAGTAATTTATAAAATCGCAGATAGACTTGGGTTTTGCCCACGTTAATCAACATCTTTTGTTCTGAGTTTTTGTGACGTTGTACTCAGGGCAGCGCTACATCATTCGATAACGCCAGATTTTAATTTCTTTTTAAGTTGAGTTGGTACTTCATTTTATTTTTTGGATGTGCATGGGGCACATCTGACAAAATAAAATGGGGCACACTCAACACATTGCCACTACGTCATTCTAAACAAGATAAAGCTTGAGGGGTTATATTGAAATGCAATACAGAATAATTCTAATCTATGAGCATTTTTAGGTTTATTATGTGCTTAGAGGCACATTATATTTGTATAGTAAACCATGAATTTCAGAATACTGCATTGGTTTCATTTAATGTTTGGTAATCATACAAATTTGTTTTTCCATGCAGTGACGGTGGGTTATTAGAATGTGAAAAAGTGGAGAGGCAGTCAGTAAGAGCCTGTTTTACATGGGATACCACGTGAACATTATGCGGTGCATGCAACCCAACTTTTTATTGACCGGTCAAGTGTACCCCATGCTCATGTCGAGTGCGCCCCATGCATGGGCCACACTTGACAGAAAAAGTATTCTTTTTAAATTGATTGTAAAATTTGTTCTGAAAGGCGTTGTTTTCATGTTTTGGCATGATAACGTGTAAATAGAGTTGCTTTATTGTGTGACAAATTTTTAGCTTGTTTGGACTTGAAATGAAGTAGCAGTGGGTGAAAATTCAAAAAAGTGTCGACTGTACCCCACCTTCCCCCAGTTAATTTCAAAAGGTCTCAGTTTAATCTCAAAAATGCACATAACACAGTTGCTCTCCGAATTTCACAAATATGAATCAAATTTATCATTAATTGTAGACTACAGCAATTCTCACGTACAAGCAATTTTAATAATTCTATAACCCTAATACAGTAATAGAAGGACAAGAATTTATTTAAAAAATAAATCTTAATCACAATTGACACACCGGCTACTGCATGTCCAACCGGGCAACTAGAGAGTTTTTTCCCAAATAAACGCCATGTATGATAATTTTAGCTTCACCATGGAATTAGAAATTAATGGCTGCATGCCCTTCCTTGATGTTTGTTGAATTTTGCGAATCTGGTATTGGTATTCGTAATTCGAACACATCGAAATCCCATCCATGCAGGTCTGTATAGCAACTGGTCCAGTTTCTTTCCGAAGCATGATAAAAAAGCTTGTGAATTAGCTTTTGAAACAGGCCTGCGCAAGCTCTTACAGGATCATGCACGAAGATTCCCAACGTATTAAAACTATGCTTGTGTGCAATGGTTTCCCAGCAAATTTTCTTGATGATTGTGTGCGCAATTTTTTATACAGACTATATACACCAATAATCCTGTTTCATGAACGCTACAGTCTGCAGAAAATATACAAATAATAGTACACTTAGTAGTTAGAAAATAGACTGACTTTGTTAAAACAGGGTGTCTCGCGTGCCTTTTTCTTAGCAAAACTGCGAGTTACAGTATCAAAGTTTATATGCTTTGCAATGTCAGACTCAATACTGAGCCTAGCCAGGTTGTTCAGGCGATCCTGGCCCATGGTGGACCTGAGACAATTTTGATGACTTGCTTGCTGAAGCTCTTTTCCGCTGATGCTACTGTGGCTGGTGCTGAAAGGAGCATCCTCAAGCTGACAATGAAGTTGGGAAATATACTTTCTAATTTCTATTCTGCCAATGCATTTAACAGTCCCAAAGCACCCAACTGTTTTCTACCAATATTGGCATTGTGAACCATTGTTATGTGATTCATTTCCTGAACAAGGTCTACTTTGCTGATGTCTTTAGAATACTCTTCAGCTAGTTTAGATGCTTTGCACCTCAGTTCCTCTTCTGACATCTTTTGGTAGTTCCAAAGAAAACTGAAGGTGTCAGAAATCTGTTTTGCTGCACTGAAACGAACTGTAAGCCCTCCAATAACATTATCCAATATTACATAGAATATATGCTTTCGGAAGTGGGCTTCCTCAGAGGATTCATCTCTTTCATTCATGTTTTCTTCAGGTGCATCCAGGGGCGGAGCCAGACATTTTCATTTGGGGGGCCACTGGAGGGGCCACTTTTGCAACAAGGGGGGCTGTCAATGGTCTGTGTAGGACTTTCAGAAAAAGACCTGAAAAATTTTTGGGGGGCCACTGGGGGGACCAGGCAAAATTTTTGGGGGAAGTGGCCCCCCTTGGCACCCCCTAGCTCCGCCCCTGGGTGCATCCTCATCATGGAATCTCGTTCTTTATACCGAAGTGGTACTACGGATCCTAAACAATTTACTTCTGACTGAAGGCTAGATGCAACAAGCTCAGCTTCATTCCACATGGCTTTCCAATTGTCCCGAAGAGCCACTAGTTGTGTAAGCAAGCTTTCTACATTTGCAACTTCCATATCTAAAAGTCGCATCACTAGCTTGAAATGACTTCTTAGCCTTTATGCCAGCCTCCACTGGGCGGCGTCGCATTGTACTTGAGCATATGTGAACTCCAGCATGCATCAAATCCTCTGTAAGCCCAAACTCATCTTCCGTGTATACTTTCTGCAAGTTTCAAGGGCTATTTGGATATAGTCTTAGTGTTGCGAAAGCGTAAAAATACTACTCCGTTCCTTAGGTGGGATAGCTGCCGTTACAAATAACAGAAATTTTAATATGTGTAACTCTCAACCACACAACAGAAATAACTGGCTTTCATTCTACAATACTATTGAGCGGGGTAAAATCGTACGTGGCGTCATGAAGTTCCGACACGTCACGCTGTACGTAGTGCATTGGGCTAGCAATGCAACAACAGCAATTGAGATTTTCCCAAACGCACACCAAACGAAATGGCGATAAATCGTGTACGACTGAAGAAGCAACTTCAGTCAATTAATTTGCACAAGACTGTATACATAAAACTGTAACAATAAAAACTTTGTGCATAATTGCTCATTGCATTTTTTAACTTTGAGGTTCATGGGCCCCCTAGACTCTTGTGGGCCCCGGGACGGCGGCCCGGCTGCACCCCCCTCTCGTGGGGCCTGTCCACCACTTCTTTTCACACAGAAAACTACGTGACTTGTTAGAATACGTCTATGAAGGCTTGTGGCTACACGTCCTAATTGTTAAGGTTTAGTTCTGATTTCTGAGTGAGTTCCCAGACATTTGAGGCTCGTGACAAGATGAAGATCCCAGACGTTTGCAGCTCTCGATTCGAAGTGATGCTGACCAGTCTTGCTAGGTGAAATCAAGTCACAATTTGCGGTTTCGCTAACGACCATGGCAATGCTTCTTTGAAAAGAACTGCCCGTTTTGAAAATCTGCAGTTGGTCTATTGAGTAAATTATCGTAATATACCTGGCTATTGCTTCCAACGAAGCGCATTTTTGTGACTGTTGCCGTGACATGAGGCATTTTCTTTGTGGTTTGGAAAGGGTAAAGAGTTTTGTGAACGTCCATTTGCACTGCATCGTTACCAACCTGAAAACGACAAGCAAAATATCGACGTTGCCCCGCCTGGAAAAATTTTTACGGACGCCCATGGCTACGGGCTTGGCTGTGCGTACTTTTGCTTTTTACATACGATGCACACCATTTGTTTCGAAACTGATTGCCCCCAACTACGTACTGTATGTGACGCACTGACGAAAGCGGAAGTCACGCTCATTATTGCACAGAGACGCACTATTTCCAGATTCAATAAAACGTTAGAAGCCATAGCTGGCACAACATTGAATGACTGCCCGGTCATTGGTTAGCATATGCACACACAGAAGAGATAGAAAAAAGTGTAGCATGAGGCGTAGTGACACTAGAATACCCTGCACTTTACATAAAGACGAAGATAGAAGCAAAATCTTTTCAGGAAGTTAGGTTAGAGCTTGCAGCCTTGCTGTAACTATAAGTTGCGATGCTAGTTTCGCGCTCGTTTTTACCAGATAAGGAAAAAGTATCACAAGAAGCAAGATTTAAATTAGATCCTGAGCAAAATCTTCAGATTAAGAGACGTGAGAGTCAATCTTACCTTCTGCCCCTTTTATCGAGGACTTGTATCATAAAGTTCTTAAGCAAGACAAGCTTAGCTTGTCAATAAAACATGAAAAAGTATTGGTGGGGAGTTATTGTTAACAGTAAGCAACAGAAGGCGATTTGGTGGAGGCTGGTAGCAAAAAGTGCAGTAGAATATGCATAGCTAAGTCACACGTGCATTCATTAGAAGGCATAAAACCATACTAGATTTTCACGCGACAGGTATCAAAAGCAATAAATAGTACAAGTGCATATGTAATGGCATGAGTACAAACCAAACAAAACTTATTTGCTAGAGACTCACATTTCTAAGAAACCAGCATGCACCTGACCAGAAAAGCACAAAACACTGTAAGCGAAATGTTCAAGAACCATAGACGCCAATATTTGCGAAATTAACCCATCTATAAACAGTGACGGATTTACGCAGGGGCCATGGCCTAGGGCCCCGCGAAAATCCTTCCTTTGACGACTCATTACTAACTTAAAATCATTACTAACTTAAAATTAGCGAAATTGCGCAGAGGCATAACTTCACAATATACTTTGAAACGAGCGAAAATGCAAACGTGAAGACTTATCAGTACAATAACAACACGATAATATTGCTTGTTACGCAATATAAGAATGTCAATACTGCTTTTCTTCGGAGGTCTGCAGTGTGTGGCGGTCTTGCATTAGAATCTGATGTTACGGCCGTACTAAATTGCGAAAAACTTATTGACAATTTCACTTGCCTGAAGGCACGAAAAACCTTTTGTGATAGACTGTGAGCTGTTGGGTATGTTGGTGGCAAACGTTTGGTTAGGTATCAGCTGATGCAAATAGTTATATATTTGCCCTCTTCTCTTCATGGATATAATTGCATGTGATAGTGAGAGCTACCTGTGGTAACGGTTTCAAATGTGCTTTACAGAAAGACTCAGAAATAGTAGTGGTGTAGCTAGACATTTTGATTGGGGTGATCGCTGATCAAAAACACGGACGCCTCGCTTTGCTCATGAACTTAAAGAAATATTCACCAAGTGACGTCATTTTACTACAGTGGCCCACGTGTCTCCTTGGGTTTCGCCTCTGTTCTAAAGAATACCTTGTTGTTCTGTGTAGTGTTTTATAGCAAAGGTAGAGTTTCAAAGCTTTATAAAATTTCTTTTTTTAATTTATCAGTGGTGGGTTTTAGGTGTCAAAGTTGTAGCAAACTTGCAGTAAATCATTTAGTCATTTCTGGAATACTACAGCCCTAGTCACTGCAGCACAGTGGTCTCTAGTAATAAGCGATTTGTGAAATGCACTGTTTCTGAAATATATGAGCCTTAGCAGGCAAATCTGTAGCGTTTTTGATGCGCATCCTACGTTTAGTTGTTTCCAAGTAGATTGCCAGTATTCAGAGCTTGCTTGTAGAAGCTCTAGATATAGATGTTAGTTAAATCAGCTAAAACAGTTTCTCGTGAGTTTTCCTTGGAAATACGTGTCTACATTGGGCTTACTTCCAAGGGCGTACGCAAGGGGGTCGGGGTTAACTCCCCCCCTTGAGTTTGATATGTTACAAAAACTTTACTACCTGCGCAAAGGAATGTTGATTTGTCGACCTAATGCAAATTCCACGGAATAAATTTGCATGCAAATTTCAAGGAACATTGTATATGGGCCGAACAGTAATAATTAGGATTTGGTGGGAATCTGGGTTATGGTCTGCATCCAGGAATCATCTCATCACTTTTTGCAGACCTTTCATACACTGCGCATGTTTAAGATTGTGTTCCTTGATAGTTCACTTTATCCTAAACAATTGTCTTTATTTTGTCTGCATGGCTGATCAGTGCATGCGCTTACAGCATTGGCTACATCAACAATTTCTGTAGCGTGATGGAACTATTGCACGAGCTCAAAAACAGCAGTTGTTAACAGAGAAGCATTCAGGCATTTGATAATGTCTCAGCAAGGAAAAAGGAAAACTAAATGTTTGCTAGACTACTATACGTAACAAAAGAAACGAAAGTTCTCTCGCGTACTTTATGCGCACTCTCAATTCTTGTGTAGTTTAGCAAGATTCGATCTTACAAGCCGGGGCGCGCGCCAACCAGTCCAGCCACACACCTTCTATACTCGTATTCGCCGAGACATTAGCGCCTGATTTTGCAGTTGTAAATTGCTCTGACGTAGTGATGAGTGTGCTTTACCAAGGCCTCCTAGAAAATACTTTTTATTCGGATATATACATACCCTGCAGAGTTTGTTTTGCTCCGCGACTCGGGAAAGGTTGGCGACCACTGTTATAGACATTTCGCAGGGTGGCCTTTTGTTTTAGTCACTAGAAATGGTTGGCATTGCTTTGATAAGCTACTTAGTTTTTATTAAGCTTTCTGAAAGTGACGAGTATCACTGTATCAGAAGTGTTCTTCTCAGCGCGATTTTGCTGTTAAGTACAGTCATTTCAAGCTGAATGTTGTGATTACATCGCTTGACAGTGTGTGTAACTGTTGTAATGTGTCGTTGAAATCAAGGAATTTGTGCAAATCTTTGCAGTACCCATGTAGACTGCATTGTTAAACACAAATATCGCGAAAATCAGTCCCGCAGCTCCACTGAATGCTTGGCAAACGCTAGCCAGACAGATGATTCGCTGTGACGTACGCACGTTTTTGGCGCACGCTGACAGGCCTTTTCTAACTAGGCGGCCTTGGTTTTACTCCCCTGTTTCAATGCACAGCCTGGTATTTTTGCAGTTATGAACTGTTGTGTCGTAGCGTTGAGCGTATTTTCCTCCGATATCCTAACTTGGATCGCTGATAGTTTATATTCAGTGCAATGACACATCAAATAAGGAGAGTGCGTGCGGAAGAATGTTATCAACAAACTTCGCCAAAACGTTGGTTTGGAAACATGAATATGACGTCAAATTGTGACGTCACAAACAGCGCACATCAAATACAAATGACCACCATATCTCACTGAAACGAAACCCCCCCATGAAGCTTTTCTGCGTACACCATTGCTTACTTCACGCAGTTAGCTGAGGGTGTTGCGAGAATACTTTGTTGTGCAAAAATGGTCTTCATCCGGTTTACCATCAGACTATAGAATAGAGGATTAAAACACTATATTGTGTGTTGCGTGGGAAATGGCAACTTAAAACGGAATAAATAAATCATGTGTCCACTGAATGGATTGTGCTTTTTTGGTCCGTAAAATATGTGGTTACTATAAGAAAGCAGTTTACGTACAGCTAATCAGATCGACAACTAGACGATATTTTCGATGGCGGCAACACCATCCCGCATGAAAACGTATGTATATATCCGAAAAATAAACCTACAAAAATGCTAGAAATCACGGAAATTTAACAAAGAGAACTTCTCAACTACGCGAAAAAGCTATAAATTCCAAGAAAAAATCCCATTGCCGTTCGTTGTTGAGAAGAATGTAGGAAACGCTTTAATTTCTGTTGAAGATCTAAGTCGGAGGTTTTCAACCTATGGGCCATTGCCCAGTAGTGGGCCTTGACGCTGTTTTCAGTGGGCCACAGAGCTTTTCTACCATATACTCAAAATTGCGTGTTACAACTTTTCTTTCTTTATCTTGGTGAAACTTACAACCGTACATTAAACACTATCGTGGTAAAATGCTTCAAATCTGAACCATT
>JGI24021J15306_10006048_pt1 | contig 14472 bp, 10 predicted proteins | sample Ectturendosymbi1_FD_15306 | JGI IMG/M metagenome (IMG submission 15306)
TATTGCATGAAAAGAAGCCTGCATAAGTGTAGTTTGACACTCAGGCACATTGGTCACACTCCCACTAATAATTGATTTTTTAAACTTGTTGAAGCATTGCTATAGACCCACTCGTGCTTCTTTTCACAAAGTATAAATATACGTGGCTTACCGCTATCAGCATGTCACTGTCTCGGTGCATTACCTGCCAAGACGTCTGCGTTCAACAGTCTCATGCAACAAAACGCCTGCCACCGCAATATGAAGTGAACCTTTGCAGATTTGTTGCCATGATATTGTTACGCAATAAAGACCAACAATCGAACAATCCGCTCGCGACATTCGCAACCCACCTCTGCAGGCAAAGGAAGGCACACGAGTGAACTGCAAGCTCATCACTGCATAACACTACAACTGTGAACCTGACTCTTGTGCAGTGTGAGTTTCACAACGGCAAAAAAACTGTCATTGCAAGAATCAAATCAATTAATCGGAATTAAGATACCGACTTCAGGTTTTTCCAGAAATATTTGTTTCTTAATCCCAATTTCCAAGCGGGGGGCAAATGCCCGTTTTGCCTCCCATGCCCTGTGGACGCCCATGCGATCATTGATAATTTTATATCAGGTTCCATAAACAAGACCAACTCATCTAATGAAACGAAGAAGGGCTTTTGACCAATTGTTAGCAAAGTTAAATTTTAGCATCTTTAGCGAGTAATGTGCAGTACAAAAGTATTTTGGCGATGATTTTAAATGAAATCAAGTGCCATGTCAACACCTCTTTAGGTCTGGTGGGGGGGATGCATCCCCTGCAACCCTTCCCCTGTGTCCGCCCCTGGAAGGGGGATGGATTTGATACAGTGTTTTATCAAACTGAAGTCTAGTTTAATATCAAAATAAAATCGCGACTGGTAGTAAACGATATTACGCATGGGCAGTAGACTGGAACGGGAGAGGAGCATTTTTCGATCCCGGTTAGCCCAAATTTCCAAAATTGGTTTCTTTGGAACTTTTTTTATTGCCAAGCACAATGTTTTTGGAGAGTCCAAAGCTGCTCATTTAGTTCACAGTTTGCTGTAAAACTCTTCAAACCATTTTTGCCTTCAAACACTCATTTTTTCTGGGAACATCTTCAAAAGACAACATGATTTTGATCCGGTAAAACTTAGAGCAGAAATGAGAGCGTTTAAACTGCGAAATCCTGTTTTTTAGCAAAATAATTACTTTCGCATTTTACATTGATTTACTAGAAAATAAAGCACAAGCGAAAATCTATCACCAAATGCATAATGAAGGTTTTAACAACTATAAATGTTGACTGCCCAGCTTCTCACTTCAACGGGGCGTGTGCTGCCATAGAATCGCCACCAATAGAAAAGGTTGCTTTGACCTTTAACATTTCACCCGTAAGCATTGCTTGCAAATTTCAAGACTTTTGCTTAAAGATTCGACCGCGTCGCCTGCGTGTAAAAAATATAATTCATATCAAATATTTTCAAGTCTGAATCATCGCAAAATCAAGAAAGCACAGCTTAGTCGGATTATTTTTAAACAGTTGCAACAAATTTCCTGTAGAGTTTTTAATTGTTGCTGAACTCACTTACATTGCTTAATTTTGTTCTTTTGCGCTGTCGTTTTGTTAAAAATGGAATGGATGCTATTAGTAAAGATTTGTTTTGAGTAATAAACTCCAACAGCTGCTATGAGGGAGCTTGCAAAGATTTTTCATCGCTTGACACCGGGAAAAAAGCATATGCTACTTTTACTTATTACACGCACTCAGTATGATGACAAAGCATTTTCAACATTTTTCCAGAAATAAACTTATGAAGTCGCATTTTCGTGGCATAGGTTTTTGTAGCGAGTATAAAGAAAACTTTAGGAAAGAAAGTGTTTCGTAAAACGTGCTTGAAAAACCAACCAAGCATTTGTCAGTCAAATTTCATGTTTGTTTTTCATGCTCGATTTGTATGGTTTGTTTGCATTTTAAACTATTCATGATTTAGTCACTCTGGGCAAAGGAATGAAACGAATTTAGTCTTAGAAACGTTCTGCCTAAACGTTCACAAGAGCTATGTTCTGCAGATTAATAGCGTAACAGAAGAAGCAATTGAGCAAGGCATTTTTTGATGTTAAATCAAGGATACAACTAGCAGAAGATTTCGGAAGCTGGACAAAATTTCTTTTATTCTTGTCTAAATTGAATTTGGATTTGTACGGCTTGAATTGTTTTATATTTTGAAACATAGAACAACGCTCAACGTTTNTTTACTTNTATTTATTTAACGAAAAATTTGGCACAGGCGTTAGCCTGATTACTGCAGTCTTGTCGTATCGCGACGAGCTGATATAAACAAAAGTACAAAAGTTTAACATTTCAGCGGCGATACAATTTGTGAAAGAAATGATCTTTTTGTTTGTTTTCAAACAACTTCACTACGCAAATTTTAATGAAAATTTTCTGAGAATCCAAGAAAGTATGTAAAAGAAAAGATTTTGCAAAGGCAATCGCAACTAAAAATATACACGAAACAACGTGTTTTACAGGTTTAAAATGTAACGGTTATCTTATAATGCACGTTTTTAGCCATAAACATTTCGTTTGACTCACGATAGCCTTACACAGATTTATGAAGGAATGTAATAAACAACTTAAATCTGGAATGTATCAAATAAGAGTTCTAATTACTCAATAGTTNTAAAAGGTATTCACTTGGAAACATTTACAGGAGAAAAAACTTTAGGTCTAGTGCATGCTTTGTAAGAAAAAGGAGAAGCAACTGAGACAAAATCATTACCTGAGAAAAGTAATTTTTTGTAACAGGTTTTAACAACAAATGTTTTTGTTTATACTCTGTTTTGTCACATGTTTTTATCGAACTACACAGTGTAATGGTTAACGACATGGCCACCGCTTTCTTCCGTTTCTGAATGACTTGAAATGACGATTACTTATTTTAATTACGGCAGTTAATGACCTGTTTTCTGACAACATTTTTGTGATTCCGGTTTTTAAGGGAATGTCAAAAACACTATAAATAAAATAAAATGGATTTTGGGAAAAGCGTTCATGTGAGTAGACAATGAACATATATTTTACTGTATCAGCAAAACTTACGCCTGTGCTTAAAAGGGTATGCGACTTTTCGGTCTGGCCAATTCGGTCTGAGCCGTTTCGGTCTGGACTGTTTTGGTCTGAGCCGTTTCGGTCTGGGCCATTTCGGTCTGGGGACATTTCGGTCTGGGCCGTTTCGGTCACCGTACATTTCGGTCAGACTATGAAATCTTGCAGAAATCTTACATGTTCAGATTTTAATGCAAATATACTTAAATCAACGAGAAGTTTATTTAAAATAACTACAAACATGATCCAAGATCCAACAGTTAATCAGCATCACCATATGATTTTCATTATCATCAGCAAGCAAATGAAATCATTATCGACATTTTACAATTAAATACAAATTCTTCAAACTCATAATTACAATTCAGATTTGATCGCAATCATGACTCCTCAAAGGGAGTTGGTATAACATCAGCTAGCGTGACATTTCGCCTGCCTATAATCATTTAAATAAACGAATGTAATAAGTTGTTCATGTACAGAAATGTCGCGTGATCGAAATGTCCCCAGACCGAAACGGCCAGACCGAAATGTCCCGTGACCGAAACGGCCCAGACCGAAACGGCTCAGGCCGAAACGGCCAGACCGAATCAGCCAGACCGAAAAGTCCTGTTCCGGCGCTTTAGGGTCCGCCACGGTTAATTGACACACAATGAACCGTGGAGATATTTCACAATCATTTCTGTTTGGCTTTCTTCGAAAAGAAGAAAACGTTCTGCGAGAAAGAAAGAAAAAAACTTCGAACATGCGCAGGGGAACGCACGCCATTAGGCGTGTCTAAACTAACTTATATAAGCAGTGTGTTTGATCAGTTTAGTTGCAGTTATATGTCGAGTGTGGAAGCAATGAGAAGCAAAACAATATATGTATAGTTTACTTCAATATGCGGCGAAATGCAAAAGGATTTTGTCACTAAAGCTGTATAAAGTTTTTTTGTGTTTCTAGAAATATCAATAAATCAGGAACATATTTTGTATTTAACTAAATCTGAATCTATAATATCTGCAACGAAGTGACAGTCTCCGAATACAAAGTGAACCATGAAACTATTGTCTCTTTTACTGACATTTTTCGTTGTCTGCGCAAAGGAAGGATACGGAACTGACCGTAAGCTTTCATTTTGATTTGTGCTGAATGTTATTGATAGCGTAATGTGGTTTTAAACTCGTGTAAAGAATGCTAAACCTACTACTGTGTTAATGCACTTAGGTATTTTCTACTTTGTTAGAAAAGTTAATGCCTCATTGTTCAATATTTTATTTTCAGATATAGTAGTATACGACGTCGGCTCACCCGATCCGTTTGGTGGTCCTCTCGTTCGGAGTCCCAGCGCAAACTTATATGCTTTCGACAGCTTAGCAGCTGCCCAGAACGGCTTAGTTGCCACTAACAGTAGCGGCAATTCTCTAACAGGTAAAATGAGATTTGCTTTATTTTGTTGTAATGCCCATCATATTCTTTATTGGCAGTTTTCAAAGGTCTATCTAGACTAACGAGCTCAGCTACATGCAGTATCTAATTTTTTATGATTTTCGAAGTTTTGAGCAAACACCACGCCGCTGATGCTGGCAGGCCGGGTTTGATTACCAGTCGGGTGATACCAAAGAGTCGAAAAACGGCAAAACAGAAATTGCAGTTTGGTCATCCTGGACTCCAACTGGCAGGGGCAAGATGATAATTGTGCACAGTGTTGCCATTGACCCTCAACTAATGCAACGTTTGCTACGAATGCAGTCACGTGGATACCGGCGCAAGTCAGCAAGGATGGGCCCCGTTGATCTCGCATAACTTTCAGAAAGTATCACTAGAGCGAGTATAATGAACTGAACTGGAATCATGAAATGTGCAATTACAACTTTATGCTTTTTGTTTGTCTACTTAAGGGAGCATCGGGTTCGGCACTAGCATATAATGCAATCAGGAAACAAATGAGGTATAAAATAGGCGGAACTGTGTTAGTTCAAAATACGTTTTGAATGGTTGCAGCAAAATTTCAGGCCTGGCAACGATAGTTCTGTTATTCCTGACTTTAAAAATGTCATGGATCAGGACGCTGCGCATCTTCGTCAACAAAGGCATCGAAAAAAGTGGAATGTGCCTAAAAGATTCTTTTCATTCACAGTGCCGTTTAGCAGGTATCCGGTGTAGGGCTCATCTTAGCAGTGGTAAAATCGTAAAAGTGATTCAGAAGTGAAGGTTGGTTGCATATTTGCATTCACAAACTAATTAAAACAAACTGCAAATCCAAAAAAGTTATTTTAAGGTTTCATGCAGTTTCAATTTTTAATGATGGGAGGAAAAAGGGAAAAACGATCTGTTAAAATATTACTTTGCAGCACTGAAATGTTTGGAATATCTACGGGATTTTCCTACTTTCATGGGATACGTGTTCTTTTTAAAAATATTGTGGCTGTGCGGATGAATTCCTCTCTATGCATTTCAGCAACATTTTTATATTACTTCAGTAAACCCCATCTGCAACGTTTCTCGAAACCCTTGCCACAGTGAAGCTCAATGCAGTTTTGTCGAACCTTCTATCGTGATATGTACTTGCAAAAACGGATACAAGCAAGGCAGTACTACGGTCAATTATGGGACAAACGTTACTAATCCGGAAGGTACCAACTGCATCGGTAAGTGGTTTGATTGTGCACAGTATATCATAAATTTGCCATGCTTGAAAACTTGATTTGATTTATAGCATGTTCCTTGCCAATAGATACGAAGTAAACATTTTTTGATAAACCATATTTTGTGTACTTTGCTGTTTTACTAGTAGTCAGTGATCTAACCGTTGTTTATCAGTATGGTGATGTTTCACTTCTTCAAGCAAAAGTTTTCTCTAGCTTCCAAAGGTATTGCTCGCCATTTAGCGATGATGTAGAAAGTTTTTGGAATAAGATTGATTATCATTGTCACCAAGTACTTACTAGTTGGTCCGTAGAGCATGCTGCGTGGAGCCGATCAGTTTATCCAGGGCTCTCTATTAGTGCGGTCTGGGCCCAAAGCCCGTGCCAGTTCGACTTGCTCGTCCAAACTATCCAGATGATTTTTGACTGCATCCACCCAGCGTAAGCAAGGTCTCCTCCAGGACATGTCCAACCGTGGAGTTTTGGCATAAACTCCACGTTTGCCTGAGTTGAATGAATGTTCTGGTAGAAGGTGGTGGAACCGACCGCACCAGCAGACCCTGAGATGTACTACAAGTGAGCATGCAGTCAGTTGCTGCGAAAGTCACGCATCGCCTGCCTAGTTGGAGATGCAGTTTGACCGTCGAATAATTTCGATTGTGCAGAGACCATTGCCGTGAAACGAGTCAGTTTTCTTTATTGTTCGGTGGTCTTGTTTCAACTCCAAAGAGTAGGACTGCGAGAACTGGTGTGTTGTATATCCACAGCTTTGTTTTGCGATGAATTGTTTTGTGACGCCCAACTGGGGACGCCTGCAGCCATTTGTGGTCGTCGCTCAATTTCATCATGTGCTTAAAATTCCAAACTCTCCTTCATTAGTGACAGTCGAGCTTCCAAAGAATGAAACAAACTTCACCTCGTCCACTCCCACCCGAAGCGAGGGCGGGTCTTAGCCATCTTCGACATGCATGGGGAAGGACGATAAGAAAAAAAATCTATATTTCAAATATGTTTATTTGGAAAACAAGGGGGAACTTCTCGATAAAGGATTTTCTTGCGGCAAACGGCAGTGAAGATGAGGCAACTTTAGTGGAAGTCCCGTATTTTGGTGAAGCTTTGCCAGTGTCAAAATTTGGTTTTGTTTTTTAAGAGTTGCAGAAGATGAATGTTTATCTTCAAATGTGTTCAATTTGAAGAAAATTCAGTCAGCAAATAATTGACAATAAGCTTTCGAAAGCTTAGCACAGCGTTTGATTTTACGATACTGCAACGTCATTAATTTAATTAGAGATAGACGTGAATGATATCTAGGAGAAGTGTAAATTACAACCATGTCATGAATTGATTGTCTGTTTGGACTCTTTTCCAGATATTGACGAATGCATGAATGCGACGGTAGCGAGTAGCATTTGTGGGATAGCAACCAATAGCTGCATCAACAAGCCAGGCTCGTACGAGTGCACCTGCAACACAGGTTATCAATTTAATGCCACAACCAAACAATGCGAAGGTGAGATTTTTGAAAGACGGGGTGATTGGTAATTAAACAAAAGTGTTTGTATTTTTATAAAACTTTTACTTTTATTTATAGGAGAGGTTTAGGGTTTGGTGCTGAATACTCATGATACATATATGTCATGTATATATAAAAAAAAAATATATGTATATTCAGTTGATATTTGATTTCAAACGTTTTGCAAGTAAAATGTGTAAGTTGTACATTTGGATTTGAGCAAAGTCAAGTGGAAAAAACGAAATATTTTATGTGAGCTTGGTAAATACGAAAATATTCAAACAAATAATAATGATATTGATTAAGGGACTGTGCGTCTAATACGCATCTGTTTTTGTAAACAGTGTTAATGTTTTGTGTGTGTGTGTGTGATAAAATCTCTGTATAAAAAGTTGATTGCTTTGAAAAAATCTAAGCCAATCTTTGCGTAACCATCAGCTAACCATACTTAGTATAGTCCCAAGAAGAGGCGTGGCCAATATCCAGGGTCCAGGTTCAGCTGCAGGGGGGTCAGAGTGAAGAAATATTCTCCACCTTTGGAAATTTTCTCCACCTTTGGTAAACTATGCAAGGAGTTGCTGTAGATTTTTGTTACAAATAAAACAGCCACAATAATCCCCTGCATTGCCCTCCATTCCCCTGCTGCTTTTTAACACATAATGGTGTATATGACGCAACACATGGCGAATGCCCTAAATTGCATCATTATTATTTCCTTTAACTGTCGCATTTCATTTATTCATGATGATGGCTTACGCATAAGTCGAAACGTCGAATAAAACAATGTTTTCGATTATTGTGGCTGTTTTATTTGTAATAAAAATATTCTCCACCTGTTTTTCGGTTCCACATCCTAGATCACGGGTCTCAAACACGCGGCCCGAGCGCTGCATGTGGTCCGCGAACGCTTTTTGTGCGGCTCACTATGCTTTTTGGAAATTTTAAAATGATTAACATTTGCGCTATTTATTTGTTCACCGGTGTTTAAAAGTTCTGGGCCAGCGAATGAATAAGTTATTTTCAAATGAACGTAGAGATGGCTAGAAATGTTTTATCAGTAGCTTATGATACCTTTCGCAGGAAATAATATATTAAAGCTGTTTCTAGTGAGGTTCAGGTACCGCCATTGTTGCGTTAGCGTCGCAGTACGGCCCTCGGCCGCACAATGCGGCCCACGGTAGTCATACTGCGGCCATCCGGTTACTTTACAAGTCTTCATTTAGCCATCGGAGCAATTTGAATTTGAGACTGTATCATACAAGTAATGCCTTGCGTTGCTGGANATTTCCGTTTGCTCTCAAACCANGCGCCAATTTAAGTAATTTGCAATAAGATTTGAAGAAATTCCGTGCATTATTTCTGTTTCTGTCANGCTTATGATAACAGGTCTTAGATTTTTTTAAAGATCGACTGCCATTACTTGCTATCCTTCACCAAAGAAGTGTAATGTGCCAGTAGGATGTTTTANCAACATTCAATTCTTNTTGAATAGTTACATTAGTTNACTTTGTTCCATANCATTCTGTTTGTCNTAACTTNAGCAGCAGATCGTTCAACTCGTGCCCGAAATNGCGTTTAACAATATTTAAAAAACNCTTGTGCTAAGTCGTCGATTTCCAAAGAAAGATCAAAGTTTCATTCTTGTNTTTGAACAGACATTGATGAATGCATGAATGGTNCAAACGACTGTGACGGAAATGCANCTTGCAATAACACAGAAGGANGTTTTGCTTGCACATGCAACATAGGTTATACAGGCAATGGAACATACTGTNCGGGTGAGAAGTNATGAATATTGATGNCATTAAGGATTTTTACATTCTGGATGCTTAGNGTTCATGTTTTTGTATTTGTCTGANGTTAGAGAAAATCCATGCTTGTCTGCCGCTTGTGTGCCTGNAANAAATTTAAGTGTAAGGAAATTTCATTTGCGTTGGCGCAGAAAATTGTAACCTGCAGCAAACCTATATATCCGTTTTTTTGTAATTAGTGCTATATAATCCAAATCCTGTTCTGAATTGAAATGGCTAAAATGAATCGTTTTTTTCATCAAGGTTTTGATCAGTGTACGGACCCACGTTTTCACTGTGGAGCAAATGGTACATGCAACTATTTTGTCGGAGGATACAATTGCACTTGCGATCCTGGTTATCAGGTCGACAACTCATCTCATCCCAACATATGCGTCGGTAGGTGTTTGACATTAGGAACGCACGGAGTAGCAACAGCGTGCTTTGTGATTNCGCTTGTTTTGATAATCACCGTTCGTTAANNCAGGAATTAAGATGTTGTTAGTTTTGCGACAACAAAGGTAAACCAAAGCGTTTTAAGTGGTTGCATGTGTTTCTCGAAATCGCTTNGAANAATTTCCGAACCACGATTCACGTTGGACCCATTCTCGACTGATTAGGTAATCAAAGTTGTAATTTTTGTTTAACACCATTTTCATTCTGCCAATTGTGTAGCGCATAATGTTGTTTTGCCATGATTCATGCAACTTTGAGATGTCGATGAATACAAGCAGCCTGCCACCAACCTGTGCCTTTCGCATTACTTTTCTTTTTTTGTTAAGGATCGGAAGTCATTTTTAGCTATCCTTCAGTAGTGGTGGACCCAAGGTTGATTTGAGACACGTTACGCCAAACTTCTGTTGCGTCCTGTTGAATGACTCCCCTTTGATATAAAAGCGCCCCTTTTTGTTGCTTATCGAAATAGAAACAGAGATCAAGACATACTCTTAGGTATCCAAACTACGGCCGGCAGGCCAAATCCGGTCCGCAGAGCCATTCCATCCGGCTCGTGAAACTAGTTCACCTGTATGCAAGCCAATTTGGCCGTTTATGAAAAAACAATATATTTGGGAAACTTTGTTGACTTGGTAGAATGAAACATATCTCGAAACAATCACATAACGTAAGATGTCCGACCCTCGAACTGTTGTGTAATAGTTTATTTGGCCCTTGGGAAAAAATGTGGCGACTCCTGGTATAAAACAATTCTGTAAACTACGTTGGACGTCAGGATTTACATGCCTATCTTTTACGCAGCCTTTATTATCAAATAGTGTCAACATTTGTTTCGTAATAATTATACTGTTCTGTTGTTTCCTCCCGCGTGGTAACTGCTGCCCAGCCTTGCGCAGATAGCCACAAACGCAGTCGCTTTTGCAGTTCTCGGCTTGCCGTTGGGATATGCAACATTTGTCTGTTTTGTTTGCAAGTTAATTTCGTTAATGCCTGATGTCAGCCTTGAAAGGTGCAGAGTCAAATTTCAGTTGAACACCAATTTGGAAAATTGCGTCAAAAACATGTTGGTCGGCTCATTACGATGCATAGATAAAGAAGAGAGCCAGTGCATGACAGTCGTCGTTGGTGAGAATTTGCGAAGTAAAGTGCAATAAAAATTCCACCTTAACAAGGCACAACCACAGCATGGCAGCGGCAACGCTGTGATTTGATGTTCAACTGAAATTTCACCAACAGCAGTAGTGAAAATAGCAATGCCAAGTGGAAAGCACAACTAACGCAAGAGTCTAGAAGCTTCAAAAGCTGAAAAAAAGTGTCAGGGCTGTTGCCAGAGGGGTCCGTGAGTTCGCAGTAGGTCTGCATCGTAGTTTTGCAACATGAAGGTGAGTGGATGAGTTCCTTGTCGGAACTATATTGTCCTGGATTGAACCATAATACTGCCTGCAAAGAGCTTTCGCAAGAGTGTCTGACGGCCATATGATTTTGACCCTGTTGTTGCAATGCCAGACCCGTAGACAGAGCACCCCGACCAAAAAAGGAAAATTTGACATGGTTATTGAAGCCTGCAATGCGAAACAAGGAAGTGTGTAGCTCAATGATTAGCTTGTTCCGCTGAAATCACGAAAATGAGAGCAGCAAAGCAATGTTCTTGTGTAAATTTTAACATTTCCACTGGTCATTGTGGCGTTGCCTGAAATACGTGCTTTTGAACTGGTGTTAGACTGATTTGTGTGATTCTCACCTGTATTTGCTGGCATGGATAGAAGCAGATCCATCGCCAGATCAACAACATTGGGGGTGGATTTAATCTTTTTTAGGAGGGCTTAGTAGCATACAGTAAATTGGAAAATGACTTTATCGGGGAGACTAAAGCTTGAGTGTGGAGGTGTGAGTGTGAATTTGGCGAGCTCAGCCGTCTATACCCCCATTTCTGTTGAACAGTGTTACAACTTTTTTCATAACCTGGACTAGTGGGATTGATGTTTATTTCTTTACGTCAGCAGTCCAATGGTCATACATGTGAAGCGATATTAATCAAAAGAATAACTTGTTTGCACACGTATAAAATAATAATTTTGCTAGACTTCACGAACAGCAAAACTGCCCGACCTAAAACTAAGTCTCCACAGTGGTGCTGCCTTTTTTCTTGGGCAAAGTCTTTGCAGAACGTTTCCTGAAATGAAACTTTCTAACATGATACACTTGCATATTTCAATTTTACGTCGTCTGTTTCTGAATACGTGACATCCAACGTTACAGCAAAGCCAATTACATTTCTGCACGAAACAAATCATGGCTGTACTGTGGTCTCTCACACGTGCAGCTGTTAAATTCTTATTGTCTCAAGATATTAACCTTTCTTACCACACAGGGTAAAATGTCCTACAGAAGCAGTTGACAATCTTTCGCGGTCTCTAGAAACTTGCAAAATGCTAAATATAATTTCATCGAAGCTTAAATTTATACAAATATGAGAATCAGTGATACCACACCAAACTCCCTTTCAACATCAACTTGGCTGTGTGTAACACCTAACATGAAAAGCTCTTAACACAAAACGTGACAAACGTTACTTTTGTTTTTGAAACCTCTCCAAATACAAAACCTAAAGAGAAAAACGTGGGTGGACATGGAATATTATTTCCCCACCATCTGAAAAAAGTGGAGGGGACACGTCCCACGTGTTCCCCACCTAACTGCACCCATGCTTGTTAGAAGAATAAGAACTACTCCAAAACAAGTCGGAAATACATGTCAAAGAATGTTTATCCGATCTCGCTGCGGATTGCCAACAGTGTCAAGCACCAGAGCGCAGCAGGCTTGGGATCTATCTTTTTAATTATTTTTGTAGATATAACAGTTTGGACAACTACAATGTTCTTAGTTACCGTGTTACCTGTGAAAAATGAGGGCACATCTATTAGGACCTGCTTTTAAAGTTTGTGCATTAATGGTATAAGGCGCTTTTAAACTGCTGATTCCCTGAAAGATCGCATAGTTTGACCAACAAAAATAGCCACTTTCTTGGCCTACAAAATCCAACCACTTTTGTGTGATACCGAACGTTTGTCACGCAGAATTTGGGACATTTAAAATACTGAAGACCTTCTTGGCGCTCCCATGTATGACTTCTCTTCCACACGGCTGGTCTAGATCCGCCACTCTCCTTTACTATTTATGTGTGATGTGCCTAAATGACATGCAACTGTTATTGAATAGTTACAATAGTTGACTTTGTTCCATGAAATTCTGTATGTCTAAAGGTTAGCAGTGTATGGTTCACCTCGTGCCCGCAGTGGTGTTTAACAACATTTGGTAAACATTTGTGTTGAAGTTGTCAATATCCGAAGCAAAACTTACTTTCGATTTTTTCTTTCTGAACAGACACTAATGAATGCAACAATCTTTCACACGACTGTGACGGAAATGCGACCTGTGCCAACACAGCAGGAAGTTATGTTTGCACATGCAAATCAGGTTTCTCAGGCGATGGAAAAACTTGTGCGGGTGAGCAGGCATCAAAGCTGATAGCACTAAGGATTTTTAACTTTTGGATGCTTGGCTTCCATGTAACCTACAGTTAAGCACACCTGTACTGATCTAGATGCTTATTGTTATTTGACCTGCAGGTGAAGAATGTATACAATAACCACTGGTCCAGTTTTGATTGGAAAGGGCAGAATTGTACAGGATAAACAGTTCAATTCAGTGAAAGTTGAAAGCATAAGTTGCATCAAACATGAGAATGTAAGCTGATCAAGTTATATTAGGTTTTCCAAATAATCTGTTTTCATTAGCATGACCAAGCTAAACAACACTCAGGGAGATAACGAACACAAATTAATTCAATGTTAGTTGACAAAACAATTAGTACACCAGTAGTTTCTTCGTTCAGTTGAAATGAAAAAGGCATAAATTAATAGAAATACATGTAAAGTTTTAAAAACTTTGTTAGAAAGAATAAACAAACATATCTTTGATTGGCTGCCAATGATCTGTGATATTTCCAGCAGATTATGCACTCAGCTCAGCTACCAAAATTAAGCACAATTTGTGCAGAAACGGTCGGTGAATGTGTTAAAGTTATGTTTGATTTCCCCCTACCATAGCAGAGAAGGGAATGTATCGTGAGTGTAAGAATCCCTGCGATGGTAGGTTTGCTGTAGAAGTCTTCCGTTTCCTCCTATGTCAAAGTGCATGCAAAACTTTAATGTTTTGCACAGTGTGAATTGTTTTCGATATTAGGAGAGGGTCAGTGAGAAAACAAGTAAAAACGTCCCGTGTTTGAGCGGAGCGAAATTACTCACTTTTATTTGAAATTGTTTCGTCCTGATGAAGGTAGGTAGCTTAATACTGCAAACACGTTGCCCAAGAAATAAATGCGTTTAGGTCGCTGGTAGAGCTCCATCTTTTTATATTGGTATACCTGGTGTCTGGAATCAGTGACGCAAAAACGCACTTACTTATTGCATATTGCGAAGTTTTTCAAGCATTATCTAGAGAACCTTGATTTTTCCAAGGTTTCTATGTGAAAAGAGTTATAAGATTTCTTGCTTTCTGCCGCAAAAAGAAGTTCATCTAATTTGTCAAATAAAAGGATTCTTATATTCCAGTTTTAAAGCTGGACACTGTTAGAACTGCAAGGCGCGTGTTATGTTCTTTTTTCCTCCGCAGATATCGACGAATGTATGTCTTCTCCTTGCGCTGCAGATGCCACATGCCACAACACTGTTGGTAGTTACTCATGCTCTTGCAACAGTGGATTTGCTGGAGACGGTTTCACTTGCACGGGTTTGCTTTGTTTGTCTTGCCTTTGTTAAAAATACGCAGATTTGTTTCACTTGTGGTAGAACTGGCATTTTTCGTTTTTTTCTTGAAATAGTCATACACATTTTTTATTGTGAATAACATGCATGATAGTTCAAGCTTATAGGGCTTCTTCCGTATTGGTTGGCGTTGAGTCGTTTAAGTTTACCTG
>JGI24021J15306_10006050_pt1 | contig 14472 bp, 5 predicted proteins | sample Ectturendosymbi1_FD_15306 | JGI IMG/M metagenome (IMG submission 15306)
CAGTGCCCCCCCCATTTAACGTTTGGCACCCAGGTTGCTGCATACTTCCAATACTGTATTTTAGAAATGTGCCTCCCCTTCTGGTTTTCGGCCCCTCCTTCTGGTTTTTGGCCCCCCCTGCTGCTAAATCCTGGCGACGGGCCTGCTTATATTTTTAATTACATGTGGACGGCCGCAAATTTCATCATAGAAGGCCGCAGGTTGTGCACCGTTGAATTAAGCGGTCGCAGTGTTCTAGTAGAGGTTCTCCACACTAAAATTTTCAGAATGTCAAGAACCCCTGCGCAAATGTAAAGCCCTCTATTGAAAACTTTCTGGCGACAGTTCTGGTTTAACCTCACAGCCCATCACGCGACAGTTTCGTTGCGTTCGATTTTTTGCTGTCTGAAAAAGTAATAAAAATGTAAAACGAAAACCTACCAGTTGCAACCATTTGGGTGCGTTTCACTCGACTTGTGTTCGTGTGTGTGATTTTTACAGTACATCCGTGTTAAACAAGTCGCAACGTAGTCCTCGCGTTGTGCTTTGACGGCTTTATGCCGCCACACATATGTGCGATGTGTTTGGTTGGTTTGAGCACAGATAAGAAAAAAACAGATGTGAAACTTATAAAAAACGTAGGCCATGTGTTTTGTCAAATCTTTTAAATGTGACATTTTCGGTTGGTTTGCATGGCCTGCAAAAATTAATAATCCTGTTCCAGCCAACCAAGTACGATTTCAACAATTCCGAGTCACTGAACGCTTTTGCGTTGAAGGCAGCAACAAGCGCAGTGATCACGGAGCACTCTAGTAGTGATTTATAATTTTTAATTGACTATATTTTCAGAGCCTCAATATCGTAATTTTCGGCTTTTCGCAAATTGATTAACGCTTTTCAATTTTTCCTCGTAACAATGGGAGAGGGGCCTCGCAAGTGGATTAATCCAGGACCTCGCATCAGCTAAATCCGGCCCTGGGTATTACACTCGTGATAGTAGTTGCATAACATTGTTATCGTTACACCACAATCACAAAATGTCCGTATTCTACCACAAAAGCGGATTAGTCAGTTGTCACCAATACGTTGGCATATGGTTGATTTTTTTTAGTTTGCTTTGTTGGAAGAAAATTGACGAAACTAGTTCGCTATCAACAACCTACTTGTCTCTGTGTCAAGATGGAATTCGTGGTTGGAACCATTTTGCTTCCATGTGAATTGAATTCACTTTCCTGCAGCTGTTTTCGTTCATCTGGGGTCGGCATAATTGTGTACGGAAAATGGTGTATTGTTTCACATGTGTAGCCCACTGCTGTGGAAGGTGCACTGTTAGCACAGAATCTTCGACATAGTAGTGCAAGTGTGCGATTGCGTCTAGTGGCGTTTAGGTGTCTCTGTGTGAATAATAACGCTAAGTCATATTTAGCAATATTCACAAGTATATGTTGAGTCTGATTGGGTTAATCATAGCAAATTAATCTTCAAAACAACGGAAAATTACCGTTTAGAATAGATTATTATGTTAGCCTCCCTACTTTTTCCATTGGCCACGCATTTCCCCCCCTCCATTTTTGTAATTGTAGAATCGCCACTGGGGGTGAAATTTGTTTTTTCCCACGCGAAACTAAGAAAACAACCTTTTTTGCTGAAATTTTCAAATCCAGGTCCCCCTTCTGAGGCCCATGCTTCAGCCGTTCATTCATATTGCAATAACAAAAGTGCTCGGTATTATTTGCTGAAGACATTATGAGATTCATATTTTAAGTGTTGTTCCAAGTCTGTCAAAAACGTAGCTCCTTGATAAGAAATTGTCTTTTTACCTATGTTTGTTGAAACTCGTTGTATAGAGTAATTTTGATTGGTTGCATATCTTGTATTACGACAATGAACATCAGTCGTTTTATGAAATAGGTCTTAAAATGATGTTGCAATCATTCCATGGTGAAATTTGTTACAATGCCTCTAATGGTTGCACAACGGGATTACTGGCTGTGCTCCACGATCGTGTAACATGATGATTATTGGGTACTGTAGTTGTTTGTTTTTGGCAGAAAATTGTTGATACAGACACATAGATTTTTTTGTGCACAAGACGAAATATAGATTAGATTAGACTGTGGGTTTTTCAGTGTGTTTTATTGGTGGATAACATTTGTTTGAACTTAAGTTAAGATGATATGCTCCAGTTGTAACATACTGACATTCCTTATATCATAACATTATTTTGAATACATCTGCAAAATATTGAATTTTCAGATATTAGCAAAACAGTGTTTGTATTCTATTTAACACTCTTACAGGATAAAGATTTTTTGGCAACAAAAACAGCAATGTTTGATGTGATCATTGTGGTAATAATATTCTGAGAATGACCTCGGAAAATAGTACTCACCGAACAGTCAGTGAGGCAAGAGGAGATCCTCTCAGTGCTTTCACAACGTATGACGACAAAATCGACTATGGTCCACAAAGGACTGCATGCTTCTTCGTTTCATCTGTTTTGTTACTCCTTGAAGTGTACGTTGCAACAGTGTTATTTGCATTCGAGCATAAAGTAACAATGAAAAACAAGCGAGATCTTTTCAATTGGTTTGGGAAGAAGACAAGAATAGTTAAGGACAAAATAGCTGACTGGTTGAGGCGACTATGCCTTACAGCCAGTGTCCTGTTGGTTGTTCGACTGTGTTTAGAAGTGATCGAAACCAGATTTGGAGAAAACGTGGCCTCAGTTTGTTTGATGGTGCGACATGCAAAAGCAGTTCTCCATTCTTGCATCGTTACCTGCATCTATTTGGCTTTATGGTTTCGACAGCGTCAGTTTTATCAGCAACCTATGATGGAACATTTGACCAACAGAGAGGTGCGTTTTTTCAGCATGGCGATGATCGTCATCATGGCGACGGCAAATGTAACAACAATTACTTTGTATCTATCTACACGACAGTACACAAACTCTATCAGAGGATGCGTAGTTGGAGTGAGCTCCATACCCACAAAAATTCCCGGTGTATTTCTTTTCGTTTCAACTTTGTCGTTTCAAGTAATACTTCTCTGTTTGTTCATCTATCCGCTGTATCGACACAGAAGGGCCATAAACCAGCTGCAACTGACCAGCAGCTCGTTAGCAGACTCTCAAAAACGAGAAACAACTCTCATTCGGCGAGTAACAGTTGCAGCAACTGTGACCATTTTGACCGATATCGTGAGTGGGGCGATTTCCGTTTTTGTTTTTTCTAAATCATACGGTGTAATTCGCAACTTGATATACGATGGCGACATGTTAGTTGCGTTGTTGTGCCTGGTACTTTCTTTTGCCGACTGGCGCACTCGACTCGTGCCTTGTTTTGCAAAGCCTGGCGATATTGTGGGTACGGTAAGAAGAGTTAATCGTCCGAATTTCACCGATGCAGATGATGCAACAGTTGTCACAATAGTGTAACCAAACTGTATGGAAAATTTTTTCTGCTGTGGTTCTTCTTGGTATTAAACTGGTCGCTCTTTAAGTGAAAAAGAAGAAAACATCATAAACAATAAAGCATTCAGGCACATTTTAAAATATTGCAGCTCATTTAATTTGCCAACAGCATTTTAATCTTTCTACCTGGGATGAAGACGATTGTCGTTCGGTAGGATTTACTTCTCAGTTTGGCGAATGTTTTCCTCACTTCATATGAATTCGTAAAGCTTTTTCTAAATCACTAAGCAGTGCATAGCTAATTTAACAAGTGAGATTTTGCTAAAATTCAGAAAATTTCGAAAAATAAACGGAAACTCGGAAAGGACAGTACAAATCATTTGGATCAAAAAAATATTTTAGGTCCCTGCTTTATATCTTGTGCTCGTTATTATAAGTTTCTTAAACAAATTGTAAGTCTGACGCTTGTTTAAAAATGTTTTGAAACTTGCGTTTTCGTAACGATTACGACATACTGTATTCATTGTAATTTATTTGAGTTCCAGTTATGAAACAAGATTGTGATAAACGTTTACGACCTTTTGAGTATAATTATAGTTAGTAACGCGTGATATTCTCAACTATACAGTTCTTTAAATGGTTATTTGGCAAAAGCTCGCTGTGTTGCACATATCTTCGCGGGACGATCTTCGTTCGTGATTCTTTCCATTTCGTTAGACTCTGATGACCTGTGTAACGTCGCGTTAAGGATAAGAAACACTAAATGGAAAAACTTATGTGGCAACAAGGAAATGTTCGTTTAAATAGTAAGCTTTGTCCTTAATCGATACAAACTTGAGCATTTCACCAGTTAAGCTGCTAGTGCATGCATTACCTATTTGGCATTTACAGTTGGGCTGTCTCGTTTTTTTTGCTTCGAACTTTGCTTTAACTGATGTGATCATATCATACTGCCAGTCGATTCTTGCACCTATGTGAGTGATGCCAGTGGATCATTCAGATGATCGGATCATTACGTCTCTTCCAAGTCTGCACATGAATTTATCCAAAGCATAGAAATACTACACCGATTCATTTTTATGATCACAGGCCTGTCGTTGCCACCATCAAAACTACAAACTGCCTCGTAGGTAGCTTTCCATCACAATGAAGAACTATTTAACGTAATTTGACGCCATCTCTCATCTGTGGGTCACACAAGCTTGATATCTTTGCAGAAAGTTGAGACTATTTTGCGTTTATTTACTTACTTCCTACTTAGAACCTGTAATCGTTGGATACATCGATAGGCACGAAATAAACTGTTTTTTACTGCAGGAGAGCATTGATCGATTACAGCTCTCCAGCAGTAAAAAACGTGCCCATTGCATGCCAGTGTATGCTTGCCAATTATGGAGCAAATACACACAGACTAGTATGAAGCGCTTACACTGTGCATACAAGGCCTACCGAATTATGCATTACATACCCAGAAATGTAAGTGTTCGCCCACACCAAGTTAACCATCGTGTCAAAATTAAGAAACATTTTTATTAAGAAATAATCTGTGTCGGTTCTTTAAACGTTGTGTTTTTTCAGCTAACTTTTTTATGCGAACTCTACAAATGTCTGATGCTTCTTACAAATCTTTATTCTTCCTCAATTATTTAACGCTCCTGCATGACGGTGACCAACTGAAGTAGTTGTCGAAGCATTCTATGAGTGTACGCGTCTCATCAGTATTGTTTGTGCGTAACAACGAAAACCTTCCGTGTGCTCATGGGGTCTCAGAATTTCTGTATTTACTTGTGATTTCTCTATCACTTCCAACAAGCAGACAACGTGTGCAAACCACACACAAAAAGTAAGGCATATAGCTGGTTAAACGCTGACCGCCAAATCCTGCTTTAAAATTCACAAAAAATCATTAGCTCTCGATCTCATGATAAATGCGTTGCAAAGCATCTGAAACCTTCATCGGAACAATTTGCATGCCTCTGTGTGTCAATGCGCATCCCCATCTGATTTATTGTTTACTTTTTTCTTTTCTGACAGCTGCTTACCTCAAAATTTGATGTTAGAATGCCTTCATTTCGCTCCCACCACTGGATGCCTGTATGACGATGAGTGAATAACGTTATAGTTGGGGCGCTGCTAAAGAGTTTTGCTTCTCTGTGTTGATTGCGTGTAAACACATATTCTCTAAATGCGCTATGGCTAACCATCTTTTTTGTGCTCTTGTGTTGTCCTATTGTGCCTGTGCTATGGCCCACGAGAGTGCTATATATTTTAATAATAATATAATATTATTATTATAAATAATATAATATTATTATTATCAGGGTTTTTTTAAAGGAAAATGTTAGGTACCCGGTATGGACCTGTAGGGACCCGATTTTCAATTCTAGGGACCCGAATCGGGTCCCTAAATCACCTAAAAGCTGTTATTATAATTTAATAACTCGATTTCTACAAATTAAATATCAGGTTCTTGCGTGTTACGTCTATGTTTTAAATCAAGAAATATTGTTGAGATGAATTCTGCAGGTTCAAGTGATAAGCAGCTCATACGAATACTGGGTGAAGGCAGTTGTGTCGGAGCATCGGGTGCAAGCGCGCCCACAAAAGTTTTGATTTGTCGAATAATTGGGCAAAATCTAAAAAATTTGGGCAAAGGTGTTTCGACATTTTTAACCAAATTTATGAAATTATACTTCTTTTTATTAAGTGAATAAATACAAGTTTAGTATGTTATAGAAACTACATTAAATATATACAAAATCAACAACTGTTTTTAGCAGCGTCGTGTTTTTCGTTTGTGAGAGTTGATGAGTAGTTGACTCTTTTTTTTGACTCAAACAATTGACTCACTTCAAAGTTTGGTCATATGAAGGCATTTCATTTATGTGTTTAATTGTACGCTGAGGTATGCCACAGGGCACTTACTTCATATTAGTAGAGTCAATGCCATGCGAATACAGAAAAGCTTTTTGTTTTTAATTTTAACTACAGTCCTTGGATAAACACATTATTTGCCATACTGTTTGTTCGATATATGTGTAGTTGAACAGACAATGTTGTGAGACTCACGGCATAGTCATAATATAAACAAGATAATAAATGCCACATATATGTGTCAGAGAAGGTTCAGCCATAGACCTGAAGTAAACAAACAACCTTTCTGCTGGCTTGGCTGAAACCGCACAGCAGTTGTCGCAATTTAAAGATACATAAGCTGTTGTCTTGTGCATTTCACTAAGAGAAGACACTGTGAATACTGCTCAAAAAGCATGATTGAGCGTTGATGTCAAATTTCCAACAACCCACGTAACTACCAAATTTTGCCTAATGCAATGGCACAGCACTCTAGCAACAATCTAACTAAACCGTTAAACCATCTGTTAACCTTGTTCAAGTAAATACTGCAGATAATCACAGAATCAAATTTCAAAACAAACAGACGTGTCTAGTAAAATCAAGTACGCAACAGTCTTGACAACATCAAAACAAATTATTTTAAGAAAAAACATTCCTTCACTACCGTGTCCATCTTCTTCTGCTGCCCCTGCATCTTGCCTAAATGCCTACTTTAAAAAATATTCTTGTGATACAGGCATACAGGAGTTGAACATTGGCTGTGCGTCAGCCAGAACATAGACCGCCACCCTCCATTCTCAGCAACCTGCACTGAATTTTTCGCAATCCAATACAACCACGACAAAAGAGCCATGACATCAATCTAACATTTTGCCCGTCAGAGAAGTTTTTTATTTAATGAAGGCTCTTATGCGGCTCCGGTAAAAACTGAAAATTTACTTCTGCTCCAGCTCCGGTCCAGCCCGTCTCCGAAAAATATGTAGACTCCTGCTGGAGTCCAATTTGGGACTCGGGCTCCGTGATCCTGATCACGTTTAATTGAAACGTGCTTTCTGACCAACGTCAGCACCAGAGATGATCATGGAGCAGGAGGGCTGGAGTTTGCATTTTGCGCCGAAAAAAGGGCCGGAGTCTAAGATTCATGCACTGCCAGGAGCAGGATCCAGAGTGCAATGCAAAACTCTGTTCAAGAGCCAATCAAAACTTTTAAAGGAGCTATTAAGAATTCTGTAATGATGCTTGTTGTGGTCAAACAGAATGGAATTGATTAAAATGCGTTTCTGACCAAAATCAGCATTGTCAAATCTCACCAGGGACCGAATGTCCCCCCAACTTCTGGACAGGGAGGAACATAATATCTTTTGTCCCCCCAATATTTTGTGATAAAAAATAATGTAGTTGTTCAAATTCATGGTTACATTACTGTTGGAAACATTTCCCCAGCATAGAGCCTAATAAATAAGAAAAATGAACATTATCACTGGACTATCTATGGACACAGTATACAGATTAACTATGTAAACCAGAGATGAGCGGAGTCACATTTTTCAGATTCCGACTCCGCTCCTGGTGCACGCTTTAAGACTCCGGCTCCGACTCCGAAAATTTTTGAAACATCAACTCTGACTCCTGTTAACACTCTGAAAAATTCCAAGTAACTCATGTTAAAAAGATGCTGTCTATTTTGTTTCATGAGGAAAAATATATGTCGCGGCTATTTTGCCTTTGATAGAACACAAATGATTGAAATGGTCACGTGACTAGCACAATACAGAGAGACACAACATATCGAGGTATGGCTTAGCCTATTCTTTACACAACGCAGACAAACAGCCACTAAAAGCTTGCCCACTTAAATTAGACTTTACGGTAAGCTTTGTAGGCTATGCATTCCAAACTTGTCGTGTGATCATTTCAAACAAATGTGTGCAGCTACTGACAAAATAACTTCAGAACTGTTTTTGTCTCATGAGGCACAATAAAGGCTGCTTATCAAATATACTGTACACCGAAGTATATTTTCTACTGTAATTAAATTATGAAGTGGAAACCATTGGAACACTAGTTAGTAGTTCAAGCTTCAATATAGATGACAAAGTATTTGAAATGAGTGTTAATTTGCAATTTTCACAAAAGACGCATGTTAAATCTCCAACGACAGCAGCTGATCACCTGTTCACAAATATTAGATCGTACGTTAACCATCATGTGCTCAGATAAAACTTTGAACTATTACTACGCCAAACTGAGCCATTAACATGAATATGCAAGCAAATCATACAAAAAATATTGGCAACATGAACATTTACATTACGCATAACTTAGGCTACAATCCGTTTCAAATTTATAATCATAGGCAACAGCGATGCAAAACAATATAGGTTATCTTCAAAGCTGCAACTATCAGGGAAAACAGCTAAATTTGTTCAGTATGGCTCCAATATATGAGCAGAGGTTGGCCTATGCAAGCGGTGGCTAGACTAGAAATCTGCAAAAGTGACAATGCAAATAAACATTATATTTTGTACTACTGCACATTACTTCTACCCACGGGCGCAATTTGGTGGGGGACACGTGGGACATGTCCCCTCCACTTTTTTAGACGGGGGGGACATAATATGTTATGTACCCTCACATTTTTGCCGAAGACAAACAGCGGTACTATTGTCGAGACTTAGTTTTAGGATGCATGGGCAGTATTGCAAGACTGTCTTCAACCATTGGAAAACAGGATTACCACCAAAACTTTGGAAAAGTATTTGAACTAGCTGTGTATTGTCCTATAGGTCAAAACTCAGTGACTTGACTAGGAATTAAAGATAGCTTATACATTTAGATCTATTTCTTGTATGTCACGACAAGAGTGACCAACATATTCAAAATATATTTATACCCACAATGCAGCAATGTTCTCATCCAAGCTCGAAACATTTGCTTTACAGGCAGCCTACGTATGGGTGGCGGGACTATTTTCAAAGTGGGGGGCACAAGTGCACGTCAAAAAAACTAGAATTTTTGATTTGAATCGGCAACTCTGACGTCACAAGCACTGAAATGTGAAGTCATTAACTTTCGTCCGCATGTTCAAGCAATTTTGTTCAAAATTTGATAAGCCCTCAACGACCGCTATCTACACAACACCTTATCTATCATCAGGTCCGTAACCAGCTTGGGACACCTGGAGGGGCGAAGAGTTTTCAGACAGGGGCCCAAAGTTTTTGAACTGTGTCCAATATTTTTAAATTATGTCCAATACATTTTTCCAGGGAAGGCGAAAGATTTTCTCGAAAGGCTTCTCCTTCCCTGGTTACGGGCCTGTCAATCATACACTACACTGACTTAAGCACATAAATGTAACTAGTTGTTCTTAGTCACACACAAAAACAATTTACTTTACAATGGACCCAATACGAATTGTGTTACTTAAATTTATTTAGGCAAAATTCGAAATTAAAAGTGGTAGGGCCAGTCCCTCCCAGAAAAAAGTGGAGGAGCCTAGAGCCATGCGGCTCTCCTGGTTCCACTACCTATGAGCCTACGCAACACCGAGTTTTTCTGGACAAACCTTTCGTGTTATATCAGGTAAAATGTGGTAGGCCTACTACTTGCCCATTCACCGTTGTTCATTTTGATTTCTGTTTGATCTCAAATATATATTTGTGCCATTATGCATGCATAACTCTAGAATAAAACTTTTGACATTATTTTCGCCAATTAAAATTTGATGTTAAACGTTAAATTTTTTGCTTGCGAAAACACTGAGCTGAGTGGCATAACTGGCAGAGGTCACAAGGCAACAGCCACCAGCAGACCCGTAACCAGCTTGGGACACCAAGGGGGAATAGTTTTCTGAGGTAGGCCCAAATTTTACATCGATATAATGTACGAAAACAATGGTTATGCATAGCCTACAATATGTCCAAGACATTTTTACGTTTTTACATGGGGGCGAAGCCCTCCACTTAGTTACGGGCCTGGTCACCAGATGCTTAGGTATGCAGAAATTACATTGTAGGCTAGATTGATAGGCCTATATGGGTATGTATTCAGAAAGACTTCTGCTTCATTTCCTTTTGGATATCTTGAAATCTTGCCTAGTTGGCTTGGATAACTCTGCCTGAGGGTTTGATTGATGTTGGGAAAGAGTATTAGAAAAACGATGTTTGGACAATCAAAACGGTATCCAACAGCATGCAGGGCTGACATGGGGGATTGAAAGGATACATCCTCCACCCATCAGTAGTAAAAATAAATTGTAAATTATTTTGTGAACTACGCTAATTTTAACTAAACATTCTTTGCTTCTGTAAGAGGATATCAAAGGAGATTTGGCTGGGGGTGCGGCTGCATGCATGATGTAGCTAAAGATTTGTAGAATGTAGCTAAAGATTTGTAGAATGTTTTGAGAGCAGAAATGTGCAAGAAAAATATATAGCTACCATACCTTGCAATATATATATCGTATCTTGCAATTTATCTTTTTTTAACGTTGAGCAGCTTAAATAAGACATCAAGTCGCGTTGTAACCCATACTTATAAAATGCATGGAAATCGAAGTGTTCTACTTTAGGAGTGATATGCACGTGCGACCAATGCTTTTCACAGTTTTGTGCACTCTAAGTGACAGCTCTGATAAAACCGAATTGATGTGTTCTACTATATTGCTGTGCTTGTTTGTATCATGGTCTGATAGTAGTGCAACCAAGCTGAACTACATTACCATGTCCAACAACAAAATTAAGTTTATTAATTTCTAAATCATTTGTAGGGATAGTGTTGCTTTGAAAACACCTCTAAAAAACAAGATTGAGAATCTGTATTTACAAAACTTCACTTCCGCATCGGCTCGATGACTATATTGGTTTTACATGAAGCTGTCCCCCTCGCATTTTACAACAGAATTGCGCCCATGCTTCTAACATCATGGTCAAATCCTGTCGCTAGGCATGCAGTACAGTCAACAGTGTATAGGTCATTTCGGCACACTGTTACTTCTCTATGATGCTTTGTTAGCCATTGTTTTTTGTCATGTGTCTTGTGTTATTGCCCACATTATTAGCCAAACATTCTTATAGTTACGTCATGGATGTCGAAATTCCCGAACTGCATTGTCACTTACACACTGTATTTTGCACAGGGCATAACTTTGAAACCATCATCAGTGGTAATGCTCGGCACTCCTACCCAGTGTCACACTATCGTGATATATGACGACACCGGTAGGAAAACACGTCTAAAATTAATTCCATTCTGTTTGACGACAACAAGCACCATTACAGAAATTAGGTCCCTTAAAAATTTCGATTGGCTCCTGCACAGACCTTAATGTTGACTCCGGCTCCAGTTCCTGCTCTGGCTTGAACCTAAAATATTGACTCCGGCTCCTGCTCCAGCCTATAATGCAAACTCCGCCGGAATCTACTCCGGCACTCCGGCTCCGTGATCATCTCTGATGTAAACTGAATTGTCATGATTGTTGACAATTGTATTGGTTAATTTGAATTACCAAATCAGTGTGCACTAAAACTTCGCTCACTCACGAATGCCCGCGCTGGTTTGTAGCCTGCAATAAGAATACGGTTGCCACCAGGCCCGTAGCCAGGGGGGCAACGGGGAAATGTGCAAAGTTAAAGTATAAGCGATAGAAATACTTCCCTTTAACGTCCGTAGCGGCCACTTTTTTGACGAAATTTTTTAAATCCATAACTCGCCAGCCGCTAGAGCTAGAGAGGTGTTCAAACCCTCTACGGATTCAGCAAGTCTTCTAGTTTCGACTGAAAAAAAAAATTTTCATTTTTGGGTTTAGAGTTCTCCTGGGGGACGTTACAAGTGGGAGTGTTTTTGCGTTTTTATGGCCTACTTTAGCCGGCCCTAGGCGCCAATCCAATGGCGCCAAGCCATTCCAAGCCATTTTTTGGCTCAAGTTTTTGCGGAAACCAGACTATTATCCGAGTCTTTATACCCCTTGATTGGCTTTATAGCATACTTGGAGACAAAATTATGCCACAAAAACCAAACAATAGTCAAAATTTCTCCCCTGCAAGCTCTAAACTGGGGTGAATAACGCCCAGTTTGTATTTGGCCATAACTCGCCGCCAGAATGGGCTAGAGAGCTGTTCAAATCCTCTAAAGACTCGTGAAGACTTGTAGCTTAGACTGCAAAAAAACTTTTAGCGTGAGATTTCATTTTTTTGTTGATGTTTAAATAATGAGAGGATGTTTATGCATATATATTTACATTTGGATGACGCCATCATCCCCTGAGAGTCGAACAATCCATCCGATTTTGTGGCGCAAAGTTTTATTGGATTCTAGGGTACAATACGAGTCTTTAGAGGGTTTGATGGACTTTCTAGCATTTCTGGTTCAAAAGTTATGGCAAAATAAGTAGAAATTAATTAAGGAAATACCCTGAAATTACTCAGCACATTCCTCAATGATTTGGGGTCTTCTGGCCATAACTTTGGCACCAGAAACGCTAGAAAGTCCATCAAACCTTCTAAAGACTCATATTATAGCCTAGAATCCAACGAAATTTGAGCCACAATTTCGGCTCATTGTCTGGACGATGACGTAACAAAAGAATAACCAAAAAAATGCAAAACCTACCCTCACCCTGACGACACCCACCGAAAACCCCGAGCACAAATCTTAAAAGATTTTTTTCAGTGCAAACTACAAGACTTCACGAGTCTTTTGAAGGTTCGAATAGCTCTCTGTCATGTTCTCACGGCGAGTTATCACTATCCGTCCAAGGCGCTAGTGGGAGACTCATGCCTTTTCTTCAATTTTCTGATTTTGGGTAAAATAGGTTTTTGGGCCATAACTCTGGTTCCAGACATGCTAGAAGGTCAGTCAAGGGCTTTATAGACGCGGATGATCCTCTAGTTTCCAAAAAAAATGATCTAAAGAATGGCTCATTGTATTGGCGCCCAGAGCCAGTCACATTTGGTCAAAAATTCAAAAACACCCCCACTTTGTGTCGTCCCCCCAAGAGAATCCCTAACCCAAATCAAACAATTGTTTTTTATCGAAACTAGAAGACTTTACGAATTCGTAGATGGTCTGAACAGCTGTCTAGCTGAATGATTTCGCGAATTATGGCGTTGCAAACTTGTGCGAAAATGTCGGTGGTTCTTCAAGGGTTAAAGGAACCTATCCTACTTCAGCTTTTAGTCGACTACAAACTAGTATCTGACCTTTTGTAATCAATGACCCGAAAATAAAAACAATTGGAGCAACGCTTTTCGCAGCTGTTTCTGGCGCACCAGCCCAAATGGTTATGTTAGCTTCATTTCAAGACCATTGCAAACTTCTCCTTGATAGCCGTGTGTGTTACAAATATAACCTCTCCTTGTTTCCAGCGTCAGGGAAGCCTAAATCAATATCTTAGATTTTCATTTTTGCACAGTTCTAAAACTACAGTAGATGCGTGGATATGACTGTAATATATATTTTATATGTCTTGAAGCTGAAACTTTGGCTAAGAAGCGATTCAGTTCAAAAGTCTTCTTCACTGCGCCATAGTCACGGTTTAGCAACAATACCATTCATTCTACTGTAGAGCATAGTTTCTATAGCCTGCGTGCAAAGATTTGTTATTTAGATATGTGAGAGCGAATTGACCAACCACACTTACCTTAACATTCCAGCTTTTGAAAGTGCAGCCTAAGTGTTGAATGCTTTAGTTTCAAAGGTGTGCAATGCTCATTAAGCAGCCGGCATCATCTCTGAAAAAATAAACCTCCGAACATCAACAATCGAAACCTTTCGATTTACTGTAAAAGCTTTCGATATCTGCCGACGGGTCTGCTTATATCTCTTTGCAATGATTTAAACTTGCACAGATATGTAGGCTTATTCAAGTTACAGGTCCCCACAAAGGTGAGAAGCAAGCGAATCAGTCAAGCTAATTATTTTTATAGGACATCGATTTCACGTGCCTCTACGCATCCACAGTACTGAAATCTTATTCATATATATTCTATCATAAATTTCTTTTATTTCTTTATGAAATTAAGTTTCCCTATCAGTACATTCAATGCCCATACGTACTTTTTCGCAATATCTGAAAAACGTTTGCATGAAAATAAGCAAAAACACTAAGAACCACAAAGATTTATTTAACTACTGAGAAAATCAAAGCCAAGCGGTCAGAAAACAGTTCTTTTTCTAATGCGAAGTTGTAGCATCCAAAGTTTGGTGTTACATTTGGACAACAA
>JGI24021J15306_10006052_pt1 | contig 14470 bp, 10 predicted proteins | sample Ectturendosymbi1_FD_15306 | JGI IMG/M metagenome (IMG submission 15306)
CCCCCCGCAATTTTTAGGCTGGTTACGCCACTGGTGTGAAAGAAACAATATCAAAGCAGAGTTATCTGAGAAATAAGACAATGAAACATCGGGCATGATTCCCACGAATGTCGATCTTCTTCATCAATCAATCAATCAATCAATTGTATTTTACGAGATGTGGAAAAATGCGTGGTTCAACAAAAAGACTACGAGAGTTGGCGAAATGACCGCGAGGTCAACACGTCAGCCAACGCTTAAAAAGAACAAATGGAAAGGCAATCAGAAGATTATGTTTATCGCAAAGAAATAAAAGGAAAAACACACACAAACAAGAAAAAACTCAAGATACACAACAGATCAAGTGCAGAAAAAAACGTCACAAATATCGAACTGTAACGAGCAGCGGCACGAGTAATGAATTCATTAGAAACAAAGACGGGTTTGCTTGCTTCGAATGCAATGAAGCAAGTGCGTACATAATGCCAGGAAACAAATAAATTTATATTTGAAAGAGGAGCTGTTTATATAATTTCCTGAATGTAGGGTAAGGTCTATTGAATAGGTCTCTCGGAATTTTATTCCATAGCTTGGAGCCTCTGTAAACAGAATGGCGTTGTTGTTTTACTGTTTTTTATAAAGGAATAATTAGTACCTTATTATCCAGCTATCGTGTATGAAAATTATGATATTTTGATGTGTAATCATGTTCATTTGTGAATTATTTTGGTAACACTTCATGACATATCTTAAATGTGTAATTGGCCAGTTAGTATTTATCTATTTTATTTATCTGTAGAATATCAGTAGAAAGATGCGTATCTTTTATGGATATTTGTTCATTGGTGTGAATTTTACAGACATTGCGTATAGCTCGGTTATTTAATTTAACTAAAGAATCTAACAGGTTTTATTTGCAGTGCCCCAAATAAGAATGCCGTTGTAGAGGTGACAATAAACAATACAGAAATAAATTTTACGAAGCAGATCTACATTAATGTACGGCTGCAACTTGTACAGTGCCGCACTACCACATGCAACCTTTTTACCCACCCACATGAGCAATATGTTGTTCCCAATTTAGCCGTGTGTCTATTACAACACCTAGGTATTTTATGCTTTCTACTTGTTCTATTGGGATACCACCGCAAGAGAGATTTATTGGGAGGTTAAAGGGGAAATTTTAGAAAACAGTATGAATTTAGTTTTTGTATAATTAATAGTTAATTTATTTGCATTCATCCAATTTTGAATTTATTCTAGTTCGAGGTTTAGTTTTCATTCCAGTTGTGCTGCATTATTATGCGAAAGTAACAGAGTAGTGTCATCAGCGAAGAGGTAAGACTTACATTTAGTTATTATTGGCAAATCATTAATGAAAGTTAGAAACAGCCTTGGGCCGAGTGTGGAACCTTGAGGGACACCACATTTTATAGTATTTAGGTTGGATCTTTTTTGGTTCACAAAGAACGAATTGCTTTCTATTGTTCAGGTAGCTTCTGAAAAGGTCGTTGGCAACACCTCGTATGCCATAATGATATGCCTTATTTAACAAAATTGGATGATCTACAATGTCAAAAGTCTTTTTTATGTCTAAAAAAACAGCAGCAGTAGCTAGGTCATTTCCATTTTGAGTAAGAAGATGATCAGACAATTTTAGCAGTGGTAAGGCAATTGAACAACCACGACGAAAACCATATTGTTCAGAGTAGTTTACATTGTGTTGATCTAAAAATTTATTTATGTTGATGTACAAAAGTTTTTCGAATATTTTACCAAACTGACTAAGCAAAAAAATTGGTCTATAGTTAGAGAGATTTAATCTGGAACCTGATTTGAACAGTGGAACCACTTTGGCTAGTTTAATTTTTTCAGAAAATACTCCGTTAGAAATCCGTGAAAAATATAGATCTGCAAGATAGATAGATATGATATTCTTGGCCATTTTACCAAAAGAAACTGGTATGTCATATGGGTCATTAGACATACTGCATTTGAGATTATTAATTTGATTTACCAAGTCATTATGGAGGACTGGGGTTAAGTACGGGAATTAGGGACGGAAGGAGTTGAAGGGGTAACATATCCTATGGGTGACGAAATTTGCAGATGCAAGTTTTGGTCCTACTGGGTAAAGTATTTATTTAGTGCATTTGGAATGGAATGCTGGTTAGCTGGTTAGGTTGAATCTTCGGGTTGCAGCATAGATATTCTGTTGGAAGGTTTGATTTGATTTCAGTTTCCAAGCTTTATTGAGGTTAAATTTATTTTACGCAAATTATTTTTGGTAATAAGTAATTTTACGTTTCTTTTTGGGGTGGGTCAAGATGTTACTATAACGTTTAAAGCGTTTATTTAAATGAAAGTCATATCTTGATTTTAATACTATTTAGTACATACGATATTTATTTTTTAATGATAGTAGTATACCTTTCGTAAGCTATGGTTTCAGCGAAACTTTGCGCTCTTTTTTAGACATTTTCAATTTATAATTTGTATCAGTTGCATCCCACTCGTAATTAATTCTGAGTTTATGTTCTAGGTCAATCAAAAAGCTATTGGCACCAAATTGGGTAAAACATCTTTTGTAAAACGGTGGCGACTTTGGTGTTTTCATATTCTCGATTAATGCAAATGTTGAAAGATGGTCACTAATATTATAACTTAAAACACCTGGGCAGAGAGAGTTTTGGGTGTCATCAGAGTATAAATGATTAAGCAAAGTAGCTGTACAATTAGGCACAACTCTTGTGGGGATGTCTAGCAACGGGTATGCTCAAAGTGAAGTTACAGTATTAATGTAGGATTGGGTGCCAAAATTATCACAGAGATGGTTTACATTGAAGTCACCCAAAATATAATATGGTAAGCTACGAGTAGTTAATTTTTCAAGAGCATAGTGAAAAACCTCAGTGAAATCGAGGAGACTATTATTCGGATGAAAGTATACGGTACCAACAATTAATTGAAAATTAGTACAGTAGATTTCAATCCAAATGTCTTCAAGAAAATCGCTTTTCAGTTTTAGGTCGGGACCTTCAATAAAAACAAGTTCAGCTTTTTTGTATGAACCAGCTCCTCCTGCATTAGTTGTAGAGCTTTGAAAAGAAAGTTGTATCCACTAATATTAATTAATTCATATCTGTTTTCTCATACTTTGGTTTCACTAACACAGAAAACATCAGGTAGTTTCGGAAAAAGTCCTAACATTACAGTGAGTTTAGGCAAATTCTTTACCATGCATCTGGTGTTGCAATGAAGAAAACACAAATCATTTGAGTTTTGCAACATGCCATTCAGTTGAACACAGCTATATAACCTACATTTTTCCAAGTTAGAAGGGGGAGAAATGCTTAGTTCCTCATCTAAACAGAACATAAAGTATGGCAGCACGTAAATAAGTCACCTATCTGAAAATAAAGCTTTCAAGCATGTAGAGACAGCCAGTCGCAACTGGCGGACATGAGAAAATTTGCATTATACAGTAGTTTGAATTGTTCACCATCAGCAAATAAACAATAGTCACTACCAACAACTTTCCACTGAATTTGTTTGCCGGATTTATACAGTCTTGAAGCGTGTTTCAAAAGCACTCTTCTTTGATCTTGTTTGAGCGAGTTCTTCTAATCCAGGGGTTCCCAACCTGTGGTATGCGTACCACTAGTGGTCGTGAAGGTGTTCCATGTGGTACGCGAGTAACTTCCATTTTTTCACAAACAACTGGACGCACAGCTTTTAGTTTACGTATTGGGTTTTGTTTCTAAATAAAGACATTTTCTTGTAGCCTGCTATTCCCAGGCTTGTCCATGGGAATGTCATTCCTATGGGAATCCCATGTGAAACGTCCCATGGGATGGGATGGGACGGGACAAGGATAAATTGCTATGGGATGGGAATGGGACAGATAAATATGTCCCATGGACAACCCTGGCTGTTCCTCTTGTATCGCAACTTTACGACGTTCGATGCGCTGTTAGCACATTTTCGCCACGCATCGACCAATTGGTGGAAGGTAAGCAAAAACAAAAATCTCATTAAATTTAGTTGCGGTCTTTTATTGTTATTTTGATTTATATTATTCTTCTGACTAAACTAAGATTCGATCAAAATAATTGTTCTGGAAGAAGTGGTACGCATTGACAATACGGGGTGCCCAAGTGGTACGAGATCGTAAAAAGGTTGGTAACCCCTGTTCTAATCCATTGCTAGGCCGCACTAAATCTCGGGGCAGGTGTTGAGCAGCTATTCGATTGTCTCGTCATCCAGGAACCGTCAGGCCATGCGCTCCATACGGAGGTCGATGGATTGGACACAAGAAGGACAACCTGGTCGACGGTCTGTTCTTATGTGCCACACTCATAAGCCGCAGATGGGCCATACCACATTTGTGTAACCAGGAGCGGAAACGTCCGACACCGGTGCGGAGGCGGTTAAGCCACACACGCGCTATTCTTGGCAGGGGCATCCCAGGAGGATGGGTGCCCAAGTCGGGACGTCGGGAGTCTCGTAGTGTTCTCCAATCACTCCGCATTTCATTGGTAATCTGCCCAGAGCCCGCATTTTGTTGTTGTTGTCAGATGAACTGATTAGCTGTTGTGCGTCGGGTAGATACAAACGTGTCTCGATTTGAGATGCCGTGCATTTCCACCCGGTGGACAGGTGAGCGCTGAGTGGAGCAGATGTCCAGGCTCCATCGTACGGCGTGCTAGAGACATTGTGGCCTCTTTGCGACGAAGCTCAGCAGGATGGATGCCCGCGAGGATAGGAAAGTTGTCCGCTGCTCTGGGATGCAGACATTCAGCCACAGTTTGTAAGGCGTCGTTGATGACAGGGTTAATTAGGTGGGTGTGAGCACTGCGACGCCACGCAGAAGCGCAGTACTCTGCTATTGAGTGTACCAGGGCTGAGGTGGCTATTCGTAGCGTTGTTTCCCCAGAACATAAGCCCAAACCCGCTAGCCGCCTTAAAAGCGCGACGCGTGATGTCAGCGTTTTACCAAGTGGCGCGAGGTGTCGGCGATACGTGAGCGACCTGCCCAATGTTACTCCGAGATACTTGGGCTCGGAGCAAAAGGGCAAGGCTTCGTTATTGAAATTGACTTTCAGCTCACATTTGGTTTCCTTTTTGTTGAGATGAAAGGCTGTTGACACCATTTTTGCAGTGCTGAGGTTTAACTTCCAGGTCTGAAGGTGTTTACCTATCGTTGCCATGTCTTTGCTGAGTACTCCTTCCACTGCTTGCCAGTCTACATCAGTATGCATAATTGCTAGATCGTCCGCGTATGCATACTTTCTGGTGACAATGGTTGGCAAGTCAGAGGAACAGATGTTGAGAACAAGGGGTGCCAAGAGGAATCCCTGTGGGCCGCCATTCTTGAGGCGTCGTAACCTGCTCTGTTGGTTGTTACCGGTGGTAAGGTATTACAAGGAATAAAAAAACGTATGCTTTGAAAAATTTGTCATTGCCCTAATTTCTTAAACGCGCTGTAACCTAGGATCCTCTGAAAAAAGTATTTTGATCGTCTGAAACGTTTGCACTTTTCTCTGAACATAAAGTCGAAAGCAAATAAAGGTACTTGATTTGTTTTCAGATCGGAATAAATCAGAAAAATTTTTGAACTTTTTCTCATTTTAAACGTGTCATTGCATAACTGTCAACAGTCTGGCTTCCCTTATTTTTTTACTTTTGTCCCCTAACCCGTATTTTTCCCAGGAAATTGGCAAATAATGCCCGNACTAGCCTGATTTTCAAATTTCTCTCTGCTGGGGCAGGATTTCGCNGTCCTGATATATTCCATTTTGCACTTCTATGCAATTGACGGTGATAATGAAACCGCGGCCCTCAAAACCAAAGCGCTGCCCCTGAAGGTTTTCTGAAAATGGCCTTGTTAGCTGAAAATATCCAGCAAAACTACAAACGATGACGTGTGACGCTGCCAGAAAAAAGAAAAATCAAGAAAACTGTTCTTGCGTTAACAGGTGGCCACGGGCACGACACAGATAATTCTGCAATAGCAAAATTAATACGAAAACCTTTGGAATAATGCTAACATTGCTGGAAAATTGGGTAGTGACCTTTCTCAATCTACACTGAGGAGTTGCCAAGAGTAGCCACGGACGATTATTTGTTTTGTTTTGTTGCGTCGGGTAATTCTACGCTTGTGCACGGCTCGGCACGGCAACTCCTCTTAATTGGGAACAGCTATATGCAGTACATATATATTACTTGTTAATTTAAAGTTATCACAATCACGCAGTGCCGAATAATCCCATACATGCCTTTCTCTATTTAACACGTCGTCAGTTAAAAGTTTTGTGTTTGACAGTTGTGCGTTGCAGTGTAACAACGCGCTTTGAAACTAATGCCTAAAACGCCGTAATGATGAGGGTATGCTACACTTCCAAGTACTTCAAGCAAATTTGGTTGCTGTTGGTGATACTTAGAAAGTAAAACAAGTAAGTGTCTCGAAACCTTGAAAAGCATATGGTAAATGGTTCAGTTACCTTCCTCCAAAAACAAAATGTAGAGCAAACTTTTCGCACATTTTCATTTGACACAACAGGAACTGTCGCCTGTACCGAACACGGTGGTCTTTTGCTTTATGAAATGCAACTGTTTGTCAAGGCTTACTTTGAGAAGTTCTTTGGGATTGCTTCAGCGATCTAGTTTCGGTGTTTTTTCACAAGAACGCTTATTTTGTTAAATGCGACGAAATCTCAGCGATTTTCTGCGTCTGTGCTTGATGAAGCACTGCAGCTTAAGGATGGTGCGCAGATAAGGCGGCTCAGTTGTGTATCACCGGTCGTCACTCACAAAATGCGAACTGCCTTGAAATCAGTGAAGTTTTGCTGCGAGTTTGTTGATCCCGCCCAGTTGTGCGAGTCATTTGTCGATGCGTGCGTGCAGTATGTACTGTAGGTCAGTACCATCAGTTCAGCGTATATTACTGAGTGACTGACCGGAAAGAGAGCGCGAAAGCTCATAACTTTGCAAAAATAACTATCATTACCAAGCGTGATGAACAACGATGCGAAAATATGCAGCCGACCAGTTAAATGAGGTTTAACCAGAACGACCTAAGAAAAAATCTCAAAAGTCATCGAATGAAATTGTACCGCCATAAAGACAATCAGCTCTTTTCGTTCCACATTAGCGAATCAGCTCGCGTTGAAAACAGCTTTCAGTTTTTACCATGGTCATGAGGAAGGAAAAATGGAGCGAAACGGCATTTTTGCCAGTTCGATGGCAAATTAAAGGGGTGTGCTATAAAATAGTTTCCCAAAACGTGTTATTATGGGCACCTCCGCTATGCGGCAAATAAGCAGCATATCGAAAACAACTTTGTAGCTTAAATCTGAACAAAACGTTTTTTTGTGGAACTGTAGTTATGCTCCATTGGAGACCAGGAAAAAGATATACCGATCTCTTTTATCGGTTTCATACTTTTTAAGTGAAATAAACAAGGATGAGCATATTGCTTGGTCATTCAATCAAGAACGCTTCTGTCATTTCAATTGCAACTTGCTAAAGTGAATGTATTCATTTTACTTGCAGCTTCATGAGCCCGAGGCGCTGTGCCAGATTTCTTCAGCTTTAATTGCTTTGTTTGCGAACCTCAAAAGAATAAGTGATGAGTCTGCAAATTTCACAAACAAATTTAACTCTTACTAACATGCAAGATCTGCAACTTTTTCAAACTGTGGTCACTTAACTGAAGAAACTGCGGATGCTCAATCCAAGCTATTGCGTGCCGTATTGGTCTTAAACAAGTTGGAGTGCACGCTGTCTGACGCAATAAGTTTTTTTCTACTGATCAGACCAAATCTCTTACCTCCGTTTTTCCACGCAATAAGATTTCAGCGCTTTATCGTACAATGCATTTTGTTGCATCGCCAGGTAAATGTTAGGGGTTGAAATGCATTAAGTTGAAATTGTGATTACCGCCAAGAGCTTGGATGTTGACGGAACCAGTTGACCGGGACTTCTGGACCAGATTGATGTCTCGCAAGATGTGGTACTCGAGCAGCTTCAAGGTTTATACTAAAATTATCGACTACTGGTATTGACTCCAGTCGCGTTAGGTCAGGCGCAAAATAGTCACGTTGCAGATGCAAAATCTGCGTTTAAGGTGGTTGTACTTTTTATTGTTCGTTCATTTCTATTCATACAGCTCAAAGGTGGTAGCCTCCGGGCCGCGGGGCACACGTCGTTGATGTAAAGTTTTCATTCGACCTTCATGGCGATTTAGAATGCAGTGGAAATCGTTTAGTTCACGAAATATTCAGACCAGAGTAGCAGCATACACACTGGATTAAAGGAATTTTGCAGCATTTGTATTCAACTGACCGTTTTCTTTATTAGTTTGCGGGATGTATACAGAGGTGTAACACGTGTTGCCAGGACATACATTAAAATATATATTTTAGAAATTTCATTGATTGCAAGGCCAAACCTGAAAAATGATATTGAATTTTTAACTTGGTTGGAAGACTTCAGTTGCAGATTCAAGGTGTAGAAGACGACAAAACGAATCAGAAATCTCTGACCTTTTCAACCGCCTAAGTTCAAGCGAAATTAGCAATGCTGTCAAGCCCAGGCTCGTAGCCAGGTTTTAAGGTTTGGGAGGCAATAATTTTTTATTATATGTTGCATAAAAATTCTCCGGGCACAACAATATTTGGAGAGTACCAAAAAAAACATTTGGGTGCACAGCCCCCCGAATACTCCCCTTGGCTACGGGCTTGCTCACACCACCACATTATGTTTGATGTCATATTCACACATGATTTTTATTTTGTCGCAACAGAATGGTGAGCAGAGATAGGTTCCAAAATGGCAAATTTATTATTATGCTTCGTAAAACGTACTTCATACTTTCAAAGCAAGAATACTTTTAATATTTGCCGACAATCAGCTTGTGTTACTGCTTCTGTTTTTCTGATGACCTACCGTAACCTTTGAGAGTTTTCGCTTGATCGTGATTTGAAAAAGTTCTAGATCAGCCAATTTAGGCCATTATTCAGCTCAATGGCAACAAAACTGTAGTCTGACATGTTCACGTTGAAAGTCAACTGACCTTTTTTTTATTTGATTTTGGTTACGGCAATTAGCAGCAGGCCGAAGCCTGAAATTTGCTTTTTGCCGGGGAGGTTGAGTTGCTCACGTTAAGAAATCAAATCATTTCAATAATCAAAAACACCTTGTCAATACGAAGGGGTTCGCAGCGGTTTTGGGTGAAGAGAAAGGGGTCCGCAGCGACAAACAGTTTGAGAAACCCTGTTCTAGAAAACAGAAGCGGTAATCGTTAAATTAAACTGCGGTCTTCATCGTTTGAGCGAGTTCTTTCAATCCACTGTTAGGCCGCAATAAATCTTGGTGCAGGTTTTGAGCAGCCATTCGATGATCTCGTCATCAAGAACCATTAGGTTATGTTCTCCATGGGGAGGCAGATGGATTGGACAATGAAGGACAACATTGTCACGGTATGTTATTTGCACCACACTCACAAGCCGCAGAAGGGACCGTGTACCGCATTTGTGTAAACAGGAGCAGAAACGTCCGACACCGGTCCAGGGTGGTTAAGCCGGACCAACGCTGTTCTTGGCAGGGCCATCCCAGGAGGGGGCTACCCATGTCAGGGATCAAAGTAAGGAGTCTCGCAGTGTTCTCCAACCACTCCGTATTCCATAGGTGATCCGTCCCGAGCGCCTCACTTCTGTTGTTGCCGTCAGATGAGCTGATGAGTTGTTGTGCGGTGTGTACAAAAATTTGAACGTAGTAGTTTTCAACCGTCGCCTGTTAATATTTTTAAATTGACGTAGCTAATGAAAGTGAAAAATTAGATCAGTTTTTGTGCCCACTTTTGACTCTGTTTGTGCAATATTGTGTACGCCTGTAAATAATATCACAAAATCTTCTTTAAGGTTTCCATTGATCCATATTTCAAACTTCGTTTGTTTCATGCAGAAACGTGAACTCTCTTTCACCTCCAAACAAAACTGCAATTCACAATGTGAGCGCCTCACTTTACCAGCTTGTCAACCTTCTCATTGTACAGTACTGTGCAATGCTCGGCGTCCCGTCAAGCAGTTCAGGCCATACAATGTAGCAGAGACGACCGGATGCTAAGAGTGCAGGGCAGCCTGAAAACATTGGCGTTTATTGAAAATGAAACAAAATAGGCTGTTTCCTTTCTCCTGAGTCCGGTGTCAAATGATCCTCAGACCAACACGCGTCCGCTGTCCGATAGTTGCCGACTTATGCCTTTCATAATCTTCTAATATGCCGTTCACCGCGTTATCAATCACAACTGTGCACTATGTATTTAGAAGAATGTCCTTTGCTCTTTTTTCTAAGGTGCGCAGAAAAGCATGCAATTTGGCGTTTGAAGCAAAAGTGCCCAAACACGGAAAGCTTTCCGCCATTAATACTCGCAACAACGAAACATACAATTTCTTTCCAAACATTCTCCTTTTTTTGATGGTGAATGATGCGTGGAATAATCATTTCACGGTGTTATGAACCACAGGAAGACGTAGCTCTCATTTAAACCGAAAACTCGGTATCAACTAAAACGTAACCAGACAATGTAAGCGTTCCATACCCGAGACGTGTTAGGATCGTGAAGTGAAAAAATCAGCTGGCGTTGTCTGAACTGAAACAAGCTGAGGCGACAAATCTCAGCTCAAGACGTTCTCAAACGAGGTGTTTACAAAAATGCTTGTTTGACGAACCTCCGGGTGTAGCTGCGGTGCCAGGAGCAGGAGTGAAACTTTGCGTAATAGGCGCTTAAACAGTTAGTCATGCGCTTGCTGCGGTGCGGTGAGTTAAGAAAAGATGGCCCGAAAGAGTGCACGAGTTCCGTCGCTTAGTAAACGTACACGCTTTTCAACATTTTGCGGTTGTACTTGCCCTGTAGAAAATCCTTTCAAGGAAAAAAATTTGCTAAAAAACTGGATCAAGCAAGCGAAAGCTTTTAATCCTGCTGTTTATGTTGTGGATGGGTGCTACAGTTTCAATCAGCCTGCGCGTTGCTTGTGCATGTCTAAGTTCAGAGAACTTGCACTGGTGGTGCTTTCGTGAGGTACTGGTAAAAACTGGCAAGGAGTAACTTTTTGTAACTACTTCCAAAATATTGTTTACAAGAGGGAGAAATTGTAGTCTTTATTTTAGTTTCTATTTCCTATGCTTAGACGTTGTGACTCTTTGAAACTAGATTTTAAATTTTAAAGAGCGAAACGACACGCAAAATCGGAGAATGTTGTCAGATTCAAACTTATCCATTAAGTTTGAGGACTTTGGTACCCTATCAATCTTACAGTAGCTGATGCATGTTTTTTATTATTAAAATGCATGTCGGCTGCAGGTATGCCACTGATGCTCAAAGAAGTCTGTTCATCAATTTTTCGTGCTAAACAGCGCAGTAATATTCTTAATGTAAACCACGGAACAATGCCAACTGCTGCGTGGAAGTTTCCCATCAAGTCGAAAATAAAGGAGGATCAGGAAATTGCAATAAGCATTTCCGTAACAAACATAATTGACTCTTGTGGCAGTGTGCTTTGTGTACCAACAAGGACAGCAGTATAAATTCGGAAATTGATCAGCTCTGGGTACTTATTCCGGGATGTACGCATCCATGCACAAAATCGCGACGTTTGTAGATCAAAAGACTTTTTCATGATTTTACATGGATATTGCTTCTCTGCTGTTTTCATTTTTGTGTAGAGGCCAAGCCCTCGAAATCGTTGTATTTCACGTGAAAGATTTCAGGACTGAAAATGTTTACTTTTCGTGAAATCGATTTCCTATTAAAAAAATTTACTTATTGATTTGACTGCGTCAGCTTTGCGAGACTGATTATTTGGACATAAACATGTGCAAGTCTGAATCATCGCAAAGTTTTGAAAACAGAGCCCGATCGGCTGATTCTTCGAAAGCATGCAGCAAACCTATAGCTTTTAATGGTTGTATTTCGCTTTGTTCTCTTTTGACGTCTTACCCAATTATTGCGAAGTTGCGACTTGAGTTTATCTTGCCTACAACAGTTTAGGTTTGCTAGTGAAAAGGGAAACCCTTGAGTGAAAGTCTTGCGGCAGTTTATAAATTTCTGCTTTTAAGTTGTGTGTGTCGTCATGCAAAAACTCGTTTTACCTGTTGGGTGCTTTTCTAGAGCCCGACAACACGCTTAGATTTGCTTTAATAATATCTTCATAGACCAAGGTCTTGTTGTTAAGCAATGGTAGTTACTACTTGAAGATACCCTCGGACACCGAAATCTGGCAAACCGTACATTTTCGCTCCGGACCAACGTTTGTAAATGTCAAAGCTGACGCACTATCAGCTGCGACGGTCGATGCTCGAAAATGCACCGCACTGCGCAGTTGCTGCTTACGTGCGTGGCCGTGATGTGGTTTGAGTGCACTTTCGCTCTGATGCTCGACAGACAAGATAGCCGAGCTGGAAGAGGGTTCGACCTTGCGTTAACAAGGAAGCACTCGCGGAACAAGCGTGAACGTGATTCGAGCAAAACAGAACAACACGTCAAAGGTGCACGAGGCAGTGATCTTGAACTGAAGGCCAAACATGGTTTGCGCGATTGGGATGTCTACGGAACCAGAGAGAAAAAAATACTGAATGACGAACTGTTGTATGTTCCGGTACTTGGCAAGGACAAGCTGAAAAAAGGTGCCAGAGCACAGTTTAGACCTGTCCAACGGGTCCGAACACGCGTGGTTCCAGTTTACCCTGAACAGGGAAAACAGTCCCGGGAAAGAACAAAGCATGTAGTTTGGCGAGACAGTCCTTTGACCACGAAACACTTAGATGGAAGGACGCGCTGCACAACGCCGAAGTGTCTTCGCCAGATAAGTAATTTTAACTTTCCAACTGATCTGAACGCAAAAAAATACTTAAATTTCTCATCCTATCGCATGGAGGGACCGTCTTCGTGGTCGAGTTGGTCAGGATGGGTATCTTGGAGCAGTTGGACCACCGAAAGTCGTCCTGTAGACACCGTGGTTCCGCCGTCTGTGGTAAGTTAAAATATTTTTAAAATTACTTCTGTTGCCATGATTTGTGGTTCAGAGAAAAGCGCGGTCCATACCAAGGACAAATAGAAGAGCGTACACTTCACATTTAGCGACAGTACGTTGGGCGTCTACAGTACGTTGAAGAGCACCGGTGTCTGCGGTTTGCCACATGATATTGCGACTTGTCAAAATGCGAGCTATGGTTGCATCAGCGACATGGCTGGACGAGTTTTGAGTACCGTGCTCTTAAAGCAGCTATACAGACATGTCTTGTAAAACATTAATGGCTTTGTGATATCATCCTTTTTTCCCAGCCTGAAATTGCTTGTTAAAGCAACTATACAATTTTGGTATGTTTCAAACACTCTGCAACGAATAAGAGCGTATACTAAAAGGCGGATTGTTGATTTTATGCGCATAGGTGGCTGTACACTCACTTAGCTCTACCTGCGACAAATCGGTTTGCATGTCATCTTGTTGAACGCAAGTAGCGACACGTTGCATCGAGGCTTTCTTGTCTCATGCCGCTGTTTCTTGTGCGCGTTCACTCCGTACTTTTATTAGCAGCTACCTGTTGCATTTAGAATTGCAACAAAAAGACAGGTTAACGAAAACTGATCTGAGTATTGCAAAATTTAAGACAGGGTTCGCGGTTAGTGCTATTGCAAAAATCTAGCACTTCTTCGCAGTCAGTGTGGCTTGCATGTCTTGATCTGAACAGTTGCAGTTATGAAGTTTTGATGGTGATGTAAGATTTGATTACTGCTCCTTACTTTCCTGGAGATGTCGCTGACCGCAGTTTGACTTTGAATGGTTGATATGTTCAGTTGGGTTGTTGTAAAGACAAGCAATTCCTTGATAGTATCTTTTGCGGTAGTTTCGTCGCGAAAAAGTTTTGATTTAGTTATCGTCAATGAAACGTTTTCAACTGAAAATTATTTTCAAATGATTGTTGCATGACAATGCCTGCCAATGCACATTAATGGTAATCAGTGCTTGGTAGGATCACTCAGTAGCGTAAAATTCCTCCAGCATAGTAACGCACAATTTAACTGTAGCTTTGCATAACCACCTTCGCTTCTTGGGAAGTGTTCAGCTGGCATCAGTGGCAATTACTGTATTTTTGAAAGGCGAAGCAAATAACCATTTTTTACCAAAACATTTCTTACCAAAACCATTTCTTACCAAAACTCATTTTCAACCTCAGGATTTTTGCCCACGCACCTAGGACTAAGGTTAACAACGTCCTTTAGCTCAGTGGGAGTCCTTTAAATTCCTCATTTGTCCTTGTTGTTTTCGACATTTATAAAGTACAATAGGATGTCCTTTATTTTAAAATATTTTCAATAAATTATGTTAATCCCGTGAAATACCTAAACACACCCATTAGCTAAGCCTGAACCTTCTTTGAAATTAGATACGTGGGTGTTGTCGTAAAACAGTATGGAAATTCAAATGGC
>JGI24021J15306_10006053_pt1 | contig 14469 bp, 8 predicted proteins | sample Ectturendosymbi1_FD_15306 | JGI IMG/M metagenome (IMG submission 15306)
TAACTTGTGAACGATTGAACGTAACGACTAGCGTACGCGGAGAGTGATCATGACATGTGAACTCTATTGTTGCTTGCTGCCACAGTGCGAAGCTTTGCGCATATGCCGCTCGGGATTTCCGATCGCAACAATACATAGAAAACATTCACTTCAGTTTGATGAAATCAAACCCCAACCCTACAGCGTAAACACGAACACAAAAGAATTAAACCGGTGTCAAGCGAAATTTCTGACCTACGACTGTTTGTCAAATATTTTGTTTCTCAAAGTAACGGAATAAAATTTGGCGTTTACTTTTTTGGTGTGTGTTGTGTAAATTAAAACTTTTTGGTTAAATGTCAGATGCCCACAAAAAGCTACAGCACGGGAATAACTGTAAGCTCTGAAAAATATTGGAATTAGTCTTAGACCTCAATTATTTTTCTTTTTCTAACCCTAACCAAACCCTATCCCGACACACTTAGCTAAACATGTGTCCTAATCATCAGTTTTCTGAGAAAAATTGATTTGTGGAAGAAGACTCAGAGCATGCGCACATGGCGGGAAGTCAGAAATTTCGCTTGATACCGGTCCCATCAAAAGCATTACGTATAACCACTGCCACCAAAGGCGAGAGTCGAACTCAACACCACTCGCATACTAAACTTCGAAAATTCTGTTCGACTACTGAGACGTTATTGTCAATAAGGCAAGGCTTAGCATTTTATTCAAACTGTGTCATGGCAGCAGACTTAGGCAAGAGACACTTTTTTGAGCTGGTACTTTAATCATGTTCTTTCAAATAAAGTTCAAATTTTCCAAAAAATTTAAAACAGTTCATGATTTTACACAAAATTTCTTTTCTTTTTAACTGGATTGTTATGCTTTTCCAGTAAAAGTTTGTATCCTGAATCAATAACAGCTGCAATCTTCACCTTACTAAAAAATTAAAGGTCTACTTGAATGCTTAATATAAGTTTGCCAGATTTCTCATGCTTCAAAATTTTCACATTTCAATGTTTTAAATCAGTCACACCTTTTGTTGTCCAAGAGTGATATACACCAACTACTGCCGTAGCCTACATCTTCAAACACCAACCTTAGACAGCTCATCAGCTTAGCCTACTGTGCAAGCTGCGCTGGTGCAGATAAACGAAGGGCTGTATTTTCGCAGCCCGAGATTGGCGACCAGATATGAATCCAATGCCGCCAATATCGCCAAAGTACTAGTAAAAGTATTGTTAAACTTAATTATAAAATTCAATATCCAAGAAAACCAGGTAGCAAAAAAACAGTCGAGATCATATTTCCTCCGTTTCTTATTTAAAAATTCATCGTCAAAATAACAAAAACGCTTTGCGATAGGCTGATATACTACCATGTGTCTTGTAGCCAATTGTTTGGTTTCTTTCCTTTAGGCTGCGCCGAAGACAGCCCCGAAATCGCCAAATTCATCGGAAAGTATACGAAAAACGTCATCGCATAAGCGGCGTCGTTGGTAAAGAGCGAAACATGGTTTTGTTGGATTCCTAGGAAACGTTGTGCCAAAATGGCGTCGGAAACTACCGAAAATGATTGCGTTGTAACATTTCGTAACTAAATCCAAATTTGAAGCGAGTTGGGCCGTTTGGCAGAATTTTTGCCTTACATTTCGGCAGCCCGTCCAGAAGAGTCGCCCCTGCTTATGACTAACATATTCATCTAAAATTCAACTATATTTGATATATGTTTTCATCTTGTATCGGAAATCTGCAATTTGGTAAATTTGAGCGGGTCTTTGGTCAACATTTTTCAGTTTGGAATAAAAGATATCTGCCTTGTACTGTAGCAGAACTGCATGTTGAAGAGTGTCAAATGCGTGATTTAGAAGTTTCTCAGAAATGCAATTTCCATGCAGCAACAAAAATTTGCAGACAAAATAAAAAAGTCATAAGTCAAAATTGAATTTTCTTGATATTATTCGTAGCAAAAGTTTTCAAGTGTAGCTGTTCTACACTTACAGTGATTCTTTTGTGACTCGCTAAATGCTCTTTGCTTGTCTTTAATCGAAAAGACTTAAGTTGAGACCACTTTCACTTTTGTCTCTGCTCGCACAAGCCTTCATCTGAAAGCGCATAAAAAAGCTAATTTTATAGTCAATTCACATAAACTTCATTATCTCAGCTATCGCTTTGGAAAAAAAACATGTCAAACACTACAGCTTGCCAATTGTGTCAAAAAGGAAACGAAAAGTTTTTTTGCAAAGCATTCTTCATTTTTTAGGAACTACTTTAAAGTTTTGTGTACCGACAGACAAAGGCTAACCTATTGCGACAAGGCCAAATGACGATTGTTCCCAGCAAACAGCAAATATCACCGTTGCCTGATTTGATATATGCGGCACACCCACGCGCAGCGATGAACATTCTGTACGGGTGTCGTTGCCCGTAGGCATTGACAATGGAAGAACAATAACGAGTTTGTATTAGCACTCAACCGAAAACTTGCGAATAGACTCTGATGAATCTCAAGCGGCCGGATACTTGCCACTGCTAATTGACGGCTAATTGTTGGCTTTTTCGAAGCAGGAAATAACGTCGACCTTAGAAGCAGTGGTTAGCTTCATACAGATTTCTATGACTGTTTTTGACGTGAAGATACCCAGTTATAATCTTCGACTTTGAGCAGATGTGCAGATTCACAAGATTCTTAAAATCATTTTACGCTCAAGTCATTTTGAAGCATTTGGTTAAACACCTAGGAAATCTCGATCTAACGCATACTCGAAACCACTTACTTGTAAACTGATTCATGACTGTATCGCATCAATCGCACACTTCCAATGAAACCCTATGCCCATTTCAGTGAAACATCACGGTTTTGTGTAAATTCATTCAGAGTTATTTCTTAACCTGCTATACACACGGGGCAATTTCACGACCTCTCCGGGTAGAATGAGCACTGTTGTCAAAGAAGCTTGTTTGCTGACGTTAGGTATTTTCATATTTCAAGGAAACTAATAATAAAAAATATAGTGTTAAGAATGTGTCTGTAATCCTGTGGTTCTGGCTCCAACGCCGTTGCAAAACTTTTGTTAAGAAAGTGTCTGTAACCCTGTGATTCAACCTGCAATAGCGCTGTTAAACGTTCTGTTTTGTCTGTTTTTATCAACATACGTTGTGCAGAGTATGTGTTTGTACTATGGACTTCGTCTATGCTGTCAAATGAACACATGCATTCATTCACGGCTGTGGAAACTGAACTGCAGAAGTATATTGTAAACCGCAAAGTTTATGGCAAGGAGGGTTTCTTGTGGTTTTCGTAAGACTTGTTATCACTGTATTTTGGCATAGCAAATAATTATTTCTAACAAGTGGACTTTGCAAAGGTTGTTTGTCATGCTAGTTGATATCAACAGCATAAGTAAAAAACTCATCAATGTCTTCAAGTGATGAAATTTGTCCAACAAATTTTTTAGCTTGCTTATCGTCTTTAGCTTGTCTTTAATTCATCAATCGTCTTTACAAATTGGCAGCATTAGTCACTTCACAAATTGGGAGCATTAGCCCTTGAATTATCATCGTCTTCACAAACTGTGATCCTGGAAAACTTCAACGCTTCACCTTCCTTTTCACAACGCTTCTCCAGTCAATGGAGGCAAAAACATGACACAGAGTCATTTAGACATTAACTGAGTGATCAAGCACTCGGTGTAGAATCTTACATATTTGTATATAGATGTTTCCTTGACATTTGTAGTGTTTGGCAGAAAGTGAAGAAAGCTGCTATTTTGGAAACTTCTTGTTGTTCAAATGCTTCTGCCTTGGTTTACAAATTGTTGTATGAAACATGATTAACCGTGAAAAACAACATGCTGTTTGAAGGTACAGTAGCCTATATTATTTGCCTCAGCTTTTCTATCAAATACACAAACTGAGGCATAAGCAGCAAAGCACTAGAAAAATATTTTTTTTCAAAGCTGAATAAATGTACTTTACTCTCAACAACCGACTGCAGGCTTAGAGGCACCCCTCACAAAGTATGCTGCTCGCAGTTCCAAGTTTGGTCTCTTCCTGAGTTGCATAAAATACTCGTCTCGTAAAAATTCCAAATTGTGCGAAATAACGCCAAAAAAGTAAATGAAAGCAGCAGTAGCACTACAACATTATCTACATAAACTGTTGGTTGTTAGTCAATCCGTTAATTGGTGATGCTGCTAGTCATCCACAATAAATGGAAATGAACTGAATCGGACTTTTTTAAGCGCAGGTCACAAGTTTTGTATTGATGCAACTTTTCTGTAATGGCGGCAAATTTGAAAAAAACTTTGAATATACAGTAGTAGCATCAATCTTGCTACTCTTAAAACCCTGCTCATGTGAGCCGGGTGGTCCCCACCGGGCCCCACCGGGCCCCACCCCCACCCACCCTCTCTCGTCTCACCCATCCCCTCTCTTTTTTGTTGAGTGTACATACTTAGAAAATCGTTAGAAACCTTTGTTTCCATGACTTTTCCTGATTTTCAGAGACTACTGGAATGGTTCCAGAATTATTTTGCAAAAATGTCCCTGAATGCCAATATAGGGGATATAGGGTACCATACCACCCGTGGTTACCTGACATGTATCAAATTTCTGACACCTTACTAAGTTAACATTGTGCAAAACCTATTTGGCCAGATATGACCACCGATACCTTACATGTGAAGAACCTTCCTACACCATGACTTTATATGAAAAAAACACGGATCTAACACGTGCATGACGTTGTCTACGCACAAACAAGAAATCCCCTCTAAAAAGTCCCTTTTCTGGTGGTATCCTGCATAAAATTTGTATGATACGTATTTTTCGCTGCGCAGATAAAATTTTGCTGCCCAAGTGATTAACAATGGACATATGGAAGTAAAAAAATAGTTTGGTATGGAAATAACGGAAGTCAGGTGTCCCAGGAAAACATTAAGAGAATGTGGGTGGCTTACACCCACCATTACCTGACTTGTTAAGTATTTAAGGGTTACTTGAGCAGGGTTAAATCTTTGGGGAAATTAACAAGTCGCAGCGACTTTCTCCTTTTATCAACCGATGCAAAACATTCTGGTATATAAAAGCGCCAACAGAGTGTTATCGCTTTCGTATATTGACTGGCAAAACGTGTGCACACCAGGAGGACCGTTTTGACCAATAAACGCACCTACTTTGGTCATGAGCGTCTTTTACTGTAGACAAATATTTTTTGCTTGTCCACCGTTGGTTTCAGTGACGGGGATGATGAGCGTAAGCGTTCTGGTAAACCTTTAAGAGTTAGTTGAGTTTATAGATGTAAATGGTAAATGCCTTTAGTAACGTTAGGGCTACAACCCTTTTCAAAAAACTCTTGACCAGGTTGCCTCGCCGAGGCTCCCTCTACTGGGAAGTTGGTTAGTTTTCTTCTCCATGGCTGAAGACGACAGTCCAACAGGAATCGAACTTGGAGTGGTAATGAATTCAGATGCTGACAATTTGAAATGGAAATTGAAGTGTGTAGGATGATAAACACAGTACTGCAGCGGGTACTCTATTAAAGTGATTGAGGTCCAACCAAATAATTTGTGCACAATTATCTCCTATAAACCAAGCATTGTCAAAACTTTACGAAAGAGATGCAGATGTTTCAAACTGTTTCACCTGTCAGTTTGCATAAAAACCAATGACAGTGATACTGACAACGCCAATTTTACGTGCTTGCATTCGCAGGTAACTCTACAAGTGGCATTTGTTATTTTGCGACAGAACTGAATCGATTTGAAATATAAAATATAGGAATTTGAAGCGCAGCGATGGCAGAAACATGCTTCACATCAGCCACTTTCTACTGTGTTTTTATATATCGTAGGCGAATACATCACATACTATTTAAGTGCAAAAATAGCTCTCCGGCTGATAAATTTTCATACGCAAACCCAAATTGGAGAGTAGACTTTTAATTCGCACGTTCAACTGGTAATCAATGAACAATTGTTCTTAAGCTTGCTGCTGACTGAACATCGGTCACGTAAACATCGCTGAAGGCTTGAGTTGACTATTCCTCATTAGGAAATTGCAGCTTGATTACAGTGACCTGAATAAACTGATCGACGTCGATGTAACGTCATCCAGACCATCACAAGGCATACGCCGCCAATCTGCGCAAAACATGCCCGTAATTGGGTCTAGTGAAAGTAATTAGTTTCCAGAAAGGCGACGCAGTTGAATTTATCAACAATTTTTTTAAAATTTAGATCGATTTCACGTAAATCTACGCATCCGCAGTCGTGCATGAGCAAAAGTGTGATTGCGCAGAACGTGAAAAATACTCAATTTTTGCTTTCAGCAAAGAACCACGTTACAATTTTCAAGAGTCCATACGTACAGTGGGTTCATTTTAAAATGGCCTGTTTTCACATTTGCCTCTGATTGCAAGTTCTGTTGCACAAATTGGCTTAACAACCTGACTCCCAGCACATTAGACGCGTTTACTGAGCGTAGGTGCCCCAATTTTAACCTTCGAAAGTCTAATATTGGCAAATTCCATGATAAATTGTGTGCGTGGTGATGAAGGTAATAATACTTGCATTTTAATAGCTGCAGGTTATTCACATAACTTAGTCATAATTTTGTTTTATAATATATTGAACAGAAAAATATCCCAAAACTGATGAAATGTTGTTTTCTGCCTTACAATATTTTCATATATTTTTGAAGTACATTGCCTGATATACTTTAACAGCTTGTGTAACTATATCACAGTACTTGTAACAAGCTCCTTTACAGTTTTGCTTCCTAGAGAATTTGGTGAATCTTTCTATTGTACCTTTGGGCTATTTCCTTGAAGCTCAAAGCAAGTTAAATAAATGCCACGACGATGAACAAACAGAGCATTTCAGAGAAACTAAGACCAACCCGTGGTCTAGTGGTAAGTGCGTCCGCTTCGGTGCTGGCAGGTCGATAGTTCGACTCTCGGCCGGGTCTTCCCAAGACTTTGTAAATTGGTACTGTAGCCTTCTAATCAGGCGTGTAAGAGCTGCAGGGAACACACCCAGATCACAAAAACAAGCCTAGTGCAATAAAAACTCAGAAGTTGTACAAACTCAGTCGTGGCGCACGAGACCATTGCAGTTATACAGCGCCAAAAACAAACCACCATATCAAAAAAAGTAATTTAGAGAAACTCTGTATAGGCACTGTAATGGTCGATAGTATCAAATAAAACCGTTCAAAATCCCCTTTATAGTTCACATCGAACGGCAAATTCAATTTGAATAAAAGCTGTAGAAGCATACTTATCAGAATGTGCATCACTATAACCATACTGACTTATTTTTTATGGGATAAGATACCTTCGAAAATACAGTTCGAATGCTCTGATGCCTTTCAATTCCTCAGCATAATACATCATAACGAAAATTATTAACTGCTCTTTCCTGAACAAAATAATCCATGACTTTCGGCTGAGCTCTTATTTCCACGATTTTATGCTATTCTGTGGTAGGACCACTGTGGCACAAGTTATGCAAAAAATTTTGAAATTTTCTGCCCTTCAGTATTGGCCTTCCCCTTCTGTAAATTATTTATCGTCAGAGTACGTTTGTCTCAGATGGAAGGTTCTAACCTATTTTCAACGCGCTTTGCATCTTTAGTAAATCTGTCAGCCTTCCTGGCCTGCGTAGATAAATTTGCTCAAGACTCTTGCTTTATGATGTTGCAAAGACGCACTTTGCAAGTGCTTCTTGGACGTGCCATTTGCATCCAGTGACGTCACGAACATCTGTGGCACTCGGGAATAAATCTATTTTGAAACACTGTCTTTAGAAGAGTTGGAAAAATCTATCTGGAATTTGCGAACTGCGGAGGAGTCTTTTCGAAAATCTAGCCAAATGTGCAGTGGTAAGAAACCCTTTTGGAAGAGAATTGAAACATGTTTGGAAAATCATTTTTGTAAGAAAGGAATTTCACAGCTGCGCACCTTGTCGTGACGTGTCACCGTGAGCTCTTCGCGAAAATTACATCTCTTCCGCCTGTGCCTGAGGTAGCACTCTTTCAGCCGTTACTGCTCATTTGCAGCAGATAGTGTATCATTAGTTTGCAAAAAGTTGATGAAACCTTCACAATCTACTGCGGAAAATTTTTATCATTTCAAGGTTATGAAAGAAATAGACGACCTTGTGCATTTTCCGATATTTCCCGGTAAACGATGACCTAACTGTGATTTGTGATGGTGGGGCGCATCTTGCCGTAGTCGGTCTGGGCAGTACTGGACGATTCGGACATGATGTACAAGTCCGCAATATATATAAATTGTTAACTCCTTCAGTAAAAATCTCTTCTACTCCGCACCAATTTCAAGCAACCGAGTAAACTACTGTATGAACATAGATAAAAATGTAACTCCAGATGGTTTAGAAAATGTTTTTGTATGCGACTGGATCCTTAAAACCACGATTTCAAAATCTGAATAAAAATCTTATAGACCTTTTGCTGTCATATAAAAGCGCATTTCTTGAAGGGAAAGGAACTTTTACCAAATCTTTGACAATATGCTTAAATTTTTGTTTCCAGTTACTCACGCCAGTTTCACCCAGCTATTCTCAGATTTTCCACTTTTTTTCTGAAAATGCACAAAAGATTTGATAAAGGATGTTCTCACATTTTTACCAAACTTTGAAAATAATTTATCCGAATATTCAAAATTTCATTAATGCTTCGAAAACTTTACTTCAACAAACTTCAACAACAAACGTAACTTTTGGAAAACATTGCTTCAAAACTTTTAAAAAATTTTTTAGTTTAACACCTTATTCCGCCCGAGCGTCAACAGTTTTTGCCTGTTTGTAACCAAATGGCAACTTGTGAAGGTATTTTCACTATTTTTCAACAGGTATAGGGCAATTGCACTCGATGCATGCTCGTGGCACCGTATGATTCTGTTGCCTACTCTTCTGCTTCGGCTGTTTTATTATCAAAATGCTCCCTCCTAAAAAATTTCTGTTGCAGATCCTGCGATAGGAGCATTTTGCAAAACTCCGCACCATTATAATGAGTTAAGGGTTACTAAACTTTATGAAGTTTGCTACTGTATAATAGAAACAACAATAACTAAACACTAGCTGTCATTTTTGGAGGTGGGGTTCTATAACAATATACTTTAATATTATTGCCTTTCTGGGAAGTCTAATCTGCTACATAACCAATGAAAATGTTCTCAAAACAACGCTGTGTTCAAAACAGGATGGGAGGTCGGAAGTCTTCTCACTCCATGTGACAAAGAAGTTTGACGAGTTTTTTTGAAATTATAATGGATGGAGGGCCAATTTTAGGATGTATCAAGAAATTAGTGCTTCATTTTCATCACAAAAATACAGCTGTAAAGGGAAGTCAATTCAGCACCATTTGATGCGGGATACGCACTTACAACTTTCATTTAAAACATCTACCTTGAAAAAGGGCCTAAAGCAGTGGCTCTCAAAGATTTTTCCCCTCTTACAAATCCACATACCGTGAATAAATAATAGGCAGTTATGACGCAAACAGACTCTTTTATAACGTTAGTCACTGCAGTGACAGCAGCTTGTCCTTGCGTACTGTAGACATTCCTATCTGAACCAACATCGTTGTGCAGTTTTTATGTGTTGAGCATAAGCGTAGGGCATGGGGATGCAGGGGATGCGGTCGCATCCCTAACGCTGAAAAATTGGCCGCTATTCGGACAAAAATTTTCAACATTTGGGCAAAGTATACAGCAATATTCACATGTAAATTGGGTAGTCTCTATTTTTCCAACTAATGCAAAATAATGGCCAAATCAACGGCAAAATAATGGCCAAAACGGCAAAACAACCTGAGACTATTTTGACATTTTTTTGCCCCTGACCGCAAAATAGACACTGCCCTTGAGTGAACTGGGATCATGTGGTAATTCCAACAGCCTTCATCACATTTGGGCCAATTAAAAAACTTCAATCAAGTTTTGGGTAAAGTTAGAAACATCTGAGCAAATTAGGAGCATGTGGGTATGGTCCAACAGCTTCAATTAAATCTGGGGAAATGAGAAACGCTTCATTCAAATTTGGGTGGAAATACAAACATTTAGGTAAAGTGGAAGCATTTGGGGGATGTCCATCAGTCAAATCAAATTTGGCAGTTTGTAACAGCTTCATTTAATTGTGAGCAACTTCAAACAGTCTTGTTCAAAGCTGGATCGAAATTTTAGCACATTTATAAATGACTGGGTGAACTATAAGAACTTTATTCCAATTTGGAGAAAATGAGAATCATTTGGGTAAATTTTAACAATCTCAATGAAATTTGAGCAAATTGGGACAACTTCATTCAAATTTTGGTGAAGTTAGAAATGTTTCCATAAATTGCAAGAATTTGGGTAAATTCCAACAGACTAAATCAACTCTGGCCAAATGGCAATAGCTCCATTCAAATTTGGGCCAAGTGGAACACCTTCATTCAATTTTGGGTAACTTCAAACAGCTTCATTCCAATTTGGGTAATGTACAATTTCATTTATTTGTATACAATTACAAACATTTGATCGAATTCCAACAGCCTCAATCATATTTGGGTAATAGAAACAGCTTCATTCAAACTAGGGTACAATGGGAACCATCTGGGCAAATTGCAACAACCCAAATCAAATTTGGGCCAACTGGAACAAACTCATTCAAATTTGGGTAGAGTTAGAAACATTTCAAAAATTGGGAACATGTAGTGGCAACCCACCGTTCCAACTAACCATGATTTTTATAAACCTCAAATTGTTGATGCTGTAAAGTGTGCAACTAAAATGTATCTGTAGCTGTAAAACGTTTTTGCAGTAGTAATGTGCTGTGATATGATAGTGTGAAGTTTTTGTGTTTCAAACTTGCTTGATGTTGTGAGATTTGCAAGTGTGAAACTGTTTCCGCGAAGTATTCATGACCAGAATTAACTACATAACTTCAGCTGCAATATGTTGTGTGGTAGCAAAGTAGCTGTGATTTCATACTGTTCAGGTTTTCATATTTTCCGTTTGTTTCATTCAATGAATTTCATATATTGCATCTTGCCAAATTTTAATATTTCAATTTAATGCTGTGAAGTGAAGTTTTCATGAATAGTAGCAACTGTAGGCTACTCTTTATTGCACTGCATAATTCGCTAATGCTAATGCAGTCCAGTGAAGCACTGCTAATTTTATAAAATATACTTGTTGAAGTTATAAGTCATTTGTCATTGGAAATGTGCATTTGTACACTTTCCTTGGTAGTTGATCATACAGGCTGCAGTATTTGCCTACTCAGTCCCGCATTGCTATTTTTTATTAGCGTACTGTGTTCAGCGCGCATTAACTGTCTAAACTGGAGTGGATTTTTGGTTTTCATAATGTGACTTGAAATTAAAAGCTGTAAACGTTCAAGTAATTGCAATTAAGATTGCCTAATGTGGAAGGCTAATCTATATGCTATGTATGAAATTGCCTCCTTTGACACTCCTTTCTTGAGACTTAACCTATTTGCAGCAATGTAGTATTTAATATTTTACTCCTTTTCCAGATTGATTGCAATTGTGGCTAACACAAATGCACACATCTATGCTAGAAAAGAACAGATCTCAGCTATTAGGATGAACGTGTTGGAATAATCAGTTTAGAGCGTGTATAAAAAGTTGAAAATGAAGATGCTGAACAGCACCTTCCACACGTGATGGCATGAACAGCAATTTTTTGTGGATTTTATTGTAATTGGATCACATTTTTCAACACAATAAATATTACCCTTATTCACATGTGTCTATGCAGAATATTGATTGCTAGTTAAGGGCGTACGGCTTTGAACTCCGGTAATTGGCAATTAGGCATGCAGACATCTTTGTGTCTTTACAATGGTAGGTTTTAGTCTTAACATTAAGACTTGTTGTTTATACGTTGTTTGGGAAAAACAAGATCAAATTTGGGCAAAAATCTTTTGCATCCCCAAAATTAGGCACTTCCGTACACCTATGGTTTTGAGTAAACAAATAAGCAAAATTTAGGGTTTTGGCATCCACTGCTTTTCCTCCGCAGTTTCTTCCTGGAATAAATTTCCTCCCAGGAATGAAAAATTCCTCCCTTAGTGAGCCATGTGTCACCCGTGTGAGAACCATAGGCCTAATGTAATAAATGACAATTTCAATGAAATTTACTTGCGCATTCTTATTGTGCTACATTCACGTTGTTTTGTCCCGCTCAGGTACCTTTGACAACAATGCGTAATGCCGTTTTCAACGCAATTTGAAAACACTTACAATAAACGTACAGTATCAAGCTGATTCTCGCAGTGGCTGATTTCCTTATGGGCTCCGTCGAGCATTCCCATCGAAATCTGCATTAGTTTTCTATTTTTCGTAAAGGGGGATTATTGCCAAGAAAACAGTGCATACCTGACGTGTGAAAATAAAAGCTGTGCGTGAGGTCTCCAATGCCATTTTTTGCAAAAACAAAACTGATATTTGATGCAAGAAGAAGCCTCCAAGCGGGGTCCCACGAGGGAATTCGTTGATAAGACAAAAGCATGACTCATGGCCAACCTCGGTTGTTCATATTTAACGTATAAAAGGACTAGAGGTTCCTTGTAGGCAAAAACATTGTACAGTAATACTGAAAAATAACATATTTTACGTCTCAACTTCTATCACTTATGTTGAATGTAGATCCAAAAGCCTCGTGCAGAATGCTGACGCAGTTTCTGCGTTTTTCCTGCCTGTTTGGTGTCTTTATTTTGCGTACCTTCCATGTTTCTTTGAGGGCAAACATGTTTCGTTTTGAAAAAAACATGTTTCGAAGTACAGGTTTGCGCTTCGAGTCAGATGAGCTTGCAAATAATTGACGAGTTGTTGGAAAATGTGCCTGCGCTCCTAAAAGCGTTTAAAATAGTTTTGGTTCATTTTGTCATTTGAAACGAATGCTTGTGTTTTTTTCTGGGTATCTGAGAAGGTAACCACCGGTGCCGCGTCTAGTGATTTTTGAACTGATGAAATGATCTAGTGATTTTTGCTAACGTTTCAACCATGAATTACTATTTATCTGTAAATTGATCACGTGATTCGTTGTGTGAAGATTGCATCAACACAATGAACAATAAGTTTTTTTCAATTTTTCGTGTGCTTTACTGCAAGCAACCAGGGTTGAGTGCGGTTGATTGGTTATTGTACGTTGCAGTAATAGTGGGCAGGTGAAGCAGTTAGCATTCTGATGGAAAGGAAGTTATAGAAGGTTATTTCATTTCACCAAATGAAGATAACGCATGAAGACTATCACGCAATAAGAAAAAGGTGTGTGGCATGCGACCGGAATTTAGCAATTTGTATTGTTTGTGACACCAAATTTAAAAATCCAAATCATGTTGCTTTGTCTACGCATGCAGTCAGAAAGAGAAATAAAAAACAAGGCAGCAAAGCAATGTCAAATTGATATCTCCACATTGATAAAAACTCACAAGAATCTAACTGTATGGAAAAAAGTTTGCGAAGGTAGAACTTTCATTAGCTGCATTCATGACTGAGCACCATGCGACCACCGTTAAGTCAAAGCGACCAGATGTTTGCAACAATTAAAGTTGCTTTTCCAGACAGCGCAATAGCAAAAAAACTCAAATTAAATTAAACGAAAGCTAGTTATATCATGCAACATGGTATTGGAAGGCAAGAGAATGTGGACTAACAGCAGATGTTACAAAGCAAAATTTTTTCACATTTTTTTATGAGAGTTGGGGAAGTTGGGGCACAGTAGGACTAGGGGCACAGTCGTCTTTTTTGATTTATTCAAAAAGTTGAAAACGTTGAACTTTAAAATTTCCATGGTGCTTTAGTCTCATACTAGTAGTGCTAAAGTAAATTTTTCCTTGATAGGTAGCTGCTGTTACGAGTTACAGAGAAAGTTGTGTTTTTGCTACCCAAAAGTAATTTATAAAATCGCATTAAGATTTGAGTTTTGCCCACGTTAATCAACACCTTCTGTTCTGAGTTTTTGTGACGTTGTAGTCAGGGCAGTGCAACATTATTTGATACTGCCAGATTTTAAATTCTTTTTAAGCTGAGTTGGTACTTCTTCATTTTATTTTTTAGATAGATATGGGGCACATCTGACAAAAAATGGAGCACACTCGACACATTGCCACTAGGTCAGTCTCAACGAGGTAAAGCTTGAGGGGTTATATTGGAATGCAGTGCAGAATAATTCTAATCTATGAGCATTTTTAGGTTTATTATGTGCTAAGAGGCACATTATATTTGTATGGTAAAGCATGAATTGCAGCGTACTACATTGGTTTCATTTAATGTTTGGTAATCACACAAATTTGTTTTGCCATGCAGTGACAGATGGTAATTAGAATGTGAAAAAAGTGGAGAGGCAGTCAGCAAGTGGCTATTTTACATGGGATATCACGTGAACATTATGCAATGCATGCAACCCAACTTTTTATTGACCGGTCAGGTGTACCCCATGCTCATGTCGAGTGTGCCCCAG